>Ga0307378_10001760_pt1 | contig 34470 bp, 42 predicted proteins | sample UN1MG_FD_202238 | JGI IMG/M metagenome (GOLD analysis project Ga0307378, IMG submission 202238) | Soil microbial communities from Risofladan, Vaasa, Finland - UN-1 | ecosystem: Environmental > Terrestrial > Soil > Coastal area > Acid sulfate soil | place: Finland: Risofladan, Vaasa | collected... | reverse complement strand
TATTTTTAAAACTTCTGAATTATAGAATTCTTCATAAATAGTAGGAGTGATAATTTCAAATCCAAAACCATATTTTTGTTTTCCATATTTATAAAGCTCTCGTAAGGTTTTATATTTTAACCAATCTCTTCTTCTGCCATAATCATAGGTAAAACCATCAGTATATCCTTCTCCATAACAATGCTGCCTTTCTTTCTTTTCTTCATAATCTTTTTTAGAATATAAAGAATAACCATCGCTTCCTATCAAAGTTATTTTATTAGCACCATGTATATATGACCAAAATATTGCCTTAGTTGAAATGTCCCCAAAACATCCTCTCATTTTACCTTTTTTCACAGTCATACGACACCTTTTATATTGATGAGATCTTTCATCATCAGAACCGAACTTCCACCCCCTAGGCTCACAACCAAACATTTGATAAACTCCCTTCCAATATTTTTTTATTATTTTTTTTTCAAAATAATGAGGAAACATTAAATTAGAATCTTTATCTACCAAATGATAAAATTTTCTCCATCTCTTAGCCGATCCCCAAAAATGAATATCTGGTTTTATAATATGCATTATATTATTTGTACCTATTATAACCGGATTTACATCTTTAATAAATTTTTCTATTTTATTCCAATATTTTGAAACAGTCGATCCAGCAGCTACAATTAAAACCTGTTTATTTTTAATATTTATCATTAGTTAATCTGTTTAAAGACCTTAAACACTTATCGCAAATAACCATTTTATTTTGTCTAATTTTTAATCTTAATTCTCTCATCTCACAACTATTCCATGTATCATATATCGAATTTTCATAAATATTCCCAATAATTATTTCTCCTGCAAAAAAAGAGCAACAAGGACAAATATTCCCATTATTTTGAATAAGAAGCCTAACATTCGGCTCACTACATTTAAAAAATATTTCATTGTTTATTCTATATTTTTTTTCTATCTTCCCATAATTAGACATGCCAATAAAGGGATTACAAAAATAAGAAGTGGAATAAAAATCAACTTTATCATCCCAAAAATTTAAAAAATCAGGAAGCTCATGAACATTAACTTTATTTACAGAAAAAGAAATTTTTGTCAAAGGAAATTGTTTATTTTTTTCTTTTTTAATTTCTAAAAAACGTAAAACATTACTTATAACCCTATTATAATTTCCTTTTATTCTGATTTTCGAATAAGTTTCTTTAGTAAAAGCATCTATTGAAAATATAATAAGACTTAACCCACTTTCTATTAATTTTTCTGATATAGATTCCGTAAGTAATAATCCATTTGTATGCATCGATATAAGTAAAACCCCTTTTCTATAAGCATACCCAATATATTTAAAAATATCATTTTTCAAAAGAGGCTCATTAATACCATTTAACTCTATAGAGCATAATCCATATTTAGCTCCTTCGTCTATTATTTCACAAAACTTATTAAATGAAATATTTTTATTAGGATCAACTTTATATGGCCAGTCCTTAAAAGACAAACTATGTAGACAAGCTGGACATCTTAAATTACATCCAAAATTTAATTCAAAATTTAAGTGCAAAGGATAATTAGAAATTTCTCCTTTTGTCTCAGATGCTATCCATTTTTTTCTAAATTCAGCTATTTTAGAACCTTTAAAACCGTATTTATTTTCTATAATATTATAAAACTCACTCTGTTCTTTCATGATTTTATTCCATTTCCCACTCTGTATCAATATCTATTAGCTTAAACCCATTTTTAGTACAGTAGAAATTATACTTATAAGGATTTAAGATATCAAATGATGAGCTATATTCAGTTGTCTTTCCTTTTCTATATATTTTATGTTTATTACATACCTTTTTTACATACTTAACCCATTTTAAAACTTCATCATGATTATAAATTATTTTTTCTGGTACTACTTTTTCTACAATAATTCCATACCCCTCCATTAATACATGATTAAAAATAGAATGTCTATCTTTAATTTTAATAATAGATTTAAAAATAGATAACGGAGCAGAACAAATATTATATCCAGAAAGTATTTTATATATATTATATAAATGATTAATTTTCTGTTCATCGCATGTTAGATATAGAGGTTCTTTCCGATATATCCCATATAAATTCATTCCTAAAACACTATCTATTTCTGAGTACGTTTTAAATTCATTTTTTTTCTTAAAATATTTTACAATCCCATTTTTATCTGATAGAGACCTAATAAAAACTTTAAATCCTAATGATATTTTTATATTAGATATAAAAATACAATTTTTACCTGCCTCAAAATAATTATTTTTTGGATATTTTAAACAAAATTTTTTATTTTTCTTTTTATTTCCATTTTTAATTCTATCATCATATCTGTTAAACCATTCAGTATAATAATATTTTTTTTTATCAAATATTAAAATTCTTTTACTTCCATTTTTCCAAAAACTTTCTATTATAAGATCATACGTTTTCATAAAATTTCTTTAAGCTTAAACATAGGACGATAACCAGCATCATTAGTATATCCCAAAAAATCAACATCTTTGAAATATAAATTTTTATATATAAGTTTTTTTAGCTTTTCTCGATTTTTTCTCAATTTTACTTTATTATTATTAGGATGCCCTTCAAAATAACAAATTCCATCACAATAATAATTTATTATATCCCATAAATTATTTTCATACCCCTTTATATGCCTTATAACTGATAAAGAAAATACTATATCAAATTTTTCTTCCCCTATTATTTTTTTCAACTTTAACAATCCATCTTTAATATCAAAAACATATAACTCAACATTAATATCATTCTCCTTACAGTATTCTTTAGCTACTTTTATCGTTCCTTTTTTAAAATCAAATCCTACTGCTCTCTTTGCTCCTTGCCTAATAGCATCTATACATACAACCCCCATACTACATCCAATATCTAATACCGATTTATCTTTAAATATTGGAATTCCCATAACTTCATATCTATGAACCATATCTCTTTTCCCTTTTATATCTTCTAAAGACTGATATATCATTTTTTTTTGTCCAAAAGGAAATTGAGCATTTTTAATTATTTTTTCTCGTAAATTTTTATTCATAATTATTCCTATCAAATCAATTATTATTTTTTCCTACCAATAAAAACATAATGAAAACTACTACCCTCTCTTAGTAAATAATCATAGTAACCTATAAAATAAGGTTCAAACATTTCAAATTTTCTTACCATATCTTCTGCATCCTTTGTGAAATTTATATAACTTTCTTCATTAAGTCTTCCTGATAAAACTATTCTATGACGACCATCCCTCATATCTTCTTTAATGTTATCATAGTAATAATTTTTTTTCCCCATCATCGTAAAAAATACAATTCCATTTTTATTTAACTTATTATCCATTTGCCTTAAAGTTATTTTCATTTCTTTATCAGAAAGATAATAGAGAGATTGATTAGAAAAAATAATATCAAAATTAACATCAAAAATATTACTAATATCTTCTCCATGTTTTATAACTTCAAAATTACCATCTTTCATTCTATTCATAGCAATTTTAATAGACTCTTCAGAAACATCAACTCCATATGTATTAAATCCTCTAGAAGCAAAAAATAAAGGATGAGTTCCATTGCCGCAACCAAAATCCAAAATGTTCTTTCCTTTAGATCCATCAATACCAAATTCTTTTTTTAAAAAATGCTCGTAAAATCTAATAACATGCCCTTCCGGATACATTACTCCATATCCATTTATATATTTTTCTTCATAAGCTAATGTTGAATTCATAATTTTCCTTTCTTATAAATTTCTAAAAATATTTTTGCAATATTCTTCTAAAAAAACAGCATCAGTTCCAATAGATATAATCTTATAACCCTCATCAAGAGCTTTTTTTATATTTTTCCTATTAGGTCTAACTATATGCAAACCAGTAGGAATAGAATGATTGTATGATTTTGAAATATAAGTGTTTAGTGCATTTTTATATTTGTCATTTTCAAAATCTCCTAAAACTCCTAGTGACCCTGACAAATCATAAGGACCTATAAAAGTTCCATCTATTCCATTAACATCTAAAATAGAATCTAATTCATTTATGGCATTAATGTGCTCTATTTGAATAACTATTGATATTTCATCATTAGCAGTTTTAATATAATTATCAAAATCAGAACCATAAGAGTTGGCACGACTATATCCAAAACTTCTATTTCCCAATGGGGCATACAATGCCTCTGATACTGCTTCAAGTGCCTCAGAACCTCTATTTACCATAGGTATCACCAAACCCTTAGCCCCAGCATCCAAGACCCTATGAATCCACATGCTATCATTTTTAGGAATCCGAACAATGGGAGTAATATCATAATTTTCAATCGTCCTAATCAAATTGGTCATAGATTCTATACCTATAGCCCCATGCTCCATATCTATACAAATCCAATCTAATTTTTTGTAAGAATTATTAGCAATTATTTCAATAATAGATGGATGAGAAATTTGAATCCAAGATCCAAATGATGCTTTATTATTTTTCAATGATTCTTTTAATTTATTCAAAATCTTTATCCGTAACAACACCTTCTGGAATTTCTCCATTAAGTAGTTTTATACAATTCTCAACTGCTCCCAACTCCATCAAATATCTAGAACGCGTATCAGATGAAGCCATATGAGCAGTTAAAAGCACATTATCAAATTCAGTTAACACTCCCTCATAAGGTTCTTTTTCAAATACATCTAATGCCGCCCCAGCCAAATGCTTATTCTCAATACATGATTCTAAATCTCTTTCATTCAAAACTGACCCTCTTGAAGTATTTATTAAATAAGATCCCTCTTTCATCCTGCTCAATAAATCCATCCCTACAAAATGATAATTTTTTTTACTCAAAGGAATATGAATAGAAACTAAATCACTTTCTTTAAATAGAGTAGCATGATCAACCCATGTAACTCTTTCTATATTCTTATCCGGATTAATATCACATGCTATTATATTCGCTCCAAAAGGCTTTAATCTATTAATCACTCTTCCACCAATCCTTCCAACTCCTAATATCCCTATTTTTATCTGCTTGATTGAAAGTCCTGTAATTCTTTCCCATCTTCCATCTTTAACTGATTTATTGGAAATATAAAGCCCTCTCAATAAATTAAAAATCTGAGCAACTGTTAAATCTGCCACAGCATCAGAAGGAGCCTCTGGAGTATTCGCGATTAATATATTCTTCTTCTTACATGCCTCATAATCCACATTATCAAGACCTATTCCAGCTCTAGAAATAACTTTTAAATTATCAGCATATTCAATAGTTTCTTTAGTATATGGCTCTGTCCCAGCAATAACGGCGTCCATGCCTATTAGCATTTCTTTTACTTCATCTCCTTTTAATCTCCTACCTAATGAACTATACTTAAGATTCCATCCAGTTTCTTCTAACAATTTTACTGGTTTATCTCCGCATTGTCCAAATGGATAAGTAGCTATTAATATATTCATATCATTTTGTATCCGTTACAATCAATAATATTCCTATTATTATCAATACTTTGTTCATTATCCCTATAATATTTTTTTATTAACTTTATAATTCTATTTCTATCATCTGGAGTATCAACACTTATACTATCATGTTCAGTGTACCTCATATGAACTTCTATATCATTCTCTATAAGGCGATTTAACCCAATCCCCTCTGTATTCTCTAATGAAGTCTGTTTTAAATTTGTATATAATTTTAACATTTCTTTACTAAAAACATATACTCCTATCTGTTTAAAAATAATAACTTCATCATTTGTTCTTTTCGTTTTATAATCATGATAAGGAATAGAATATCTTGAGAAATAGATAGCTTTTTTATTCCGAGAAACAACAACTTTAACAGCATTACTATCATATCTATCATATTGATCATGAACTTCTGTATAAAAATTAATAATAGAAGGAGTTAAATCTGTATTGAACGTATCTACATTAAATAATGGCTCGTCACCTTGAATGATAATATATTTATCTACTCCTATCCCATCTGCCTCTATAATACTTGCTGCTTCTGATGCCCTGTCTATGCAATCAGTATGAGTATCTTTTGTCATAATATTCGGGATGCCAAGATTATTACATTTATCTCCTATTTCTTTACTATCAGTTGCCACAAAAACTTTTTCCCATTTGTCCCATTTTATAACTGATTCATAAACTCTTTGAATCATTGGTTTCCCTAAAATATCACATAATGGCTTACCGGGAAAACGAGATGATTGATACCTTGATGGTATAATTCCTATATATTTTTCCATTTTTAACTCCTTAAGTTTTTCATATCTACAATATTATATTGACTTTATTTTTTAATATTATATACAAACGATTTCCAGAATAAGATCTTACCTCAAGTGATGGTTGGAACTTTGGATTACCTACAAAAAAATCTTTAATCCTATCTATTTTATCAGTTATAATTACATCACAATATATCTCACATAATTTCATTAATTTAATAAAATTTTTAGAGGAAAATTTTTCTTTCCCAATCGTTTTATGATTAAATATAGCATTTATTTCATGTTTCTCAAAAAACTTTTCATCTAAATCAAAAGCAGACATTAGCATGAAAGATGTATTTTTTGATTTTACTATTTCTTTAAATTTATTTGCACTTTTAATTGATCTTTCTGATATATCTATACCCAAAACAGATTTAGCATATGATGACATAACAGTAGCATAATATCCTATATGCGTACCTATATCGATCACATTTTTATCTTCAAAATTTATAAAAGCATCATTAAATCTATTGTACTCTTTTAATGTCCTTGCATGCCTATAATATCTTGTTTTAAACATAAAACTACCATTACGTTGTAATCTTCTTAATGAACTCTCTAAATACTCCATTGAATATTTTTGCTTTTTTATCATTTCAACTCCTTAAATTTTTATTTTATTAATCCGACACCAACTTTGAACTTTGGATGCCAGATACCATACATATCTTTTTCAAAAAACTGTGGGTTATACCATGAATCTACTATCTCCCAAAATTCCCTGATATCCATACGAATAAAATCACAGAATGCATTAACTATACCCTGATCTAAAACTCCATCATGCTTCTCAACAAGAGGAATCATTTCTTCTCTAGTGGCTAAACCATATCTAATCCATTTAGATGCATAATCAGTTGCACTAGTATGTCCGAATTTCGGATATTTCAACCATGGATGAAGCAAGTAGCTAAGAGAATCAATTTGATCATACTGCTCAAAAGTTCCCTCTCTAATATATTCATGTTGCAAATCGTTGAATCCCATCTTTTTAGCAAACTCATAATTCGAGTTGCTGTTCCAAGGAGTAAAATAACTTAAATAAACAGGATCTAGTCCATGAGCCTCGCACTCTTCTAAAGATGGTTGCCTGGCGGATTCTAATTCCTTTTCCGTGATAGTCCCATCAGCTAACCACCTATCCCACTCTGGCTTAACAACATCATTAGATGCCTGCATCATAGCAGAAGGAGTCTCTTCGTCAAATTCCCCTCCATAAGTATAGTTAATATCTTCTCCATAAACTAACAAATGCAATCCAAGTTGCATAGTCATACGATATGGATAAGCATATATTAACGAATCTACATACCACGTAGGAGATCCAATATCAATAAAAGCTTTTCTAGCCATCTTTCTAGCCACATTTACGTTAGGAATAGATGTTATAATATCACAACTAAATGCATCAGAGATATTTAACAAGTTTTTTTTACCTGTCTCTGTCCACTCTATATTGGATATGCTTAAAAGCACAGGATTCATCCCCATAACCTCCTTTATATACCAAACTTGAAAATGCGAATCCTTGCCTCCAGACACAGCTATAGCACAGTCATATCCCTTACCATACTTGCCTCTATATTTACCACATAGAACTTCTAACTCTTTCTTACGAGAGTCCCAGTCAACGATCTTTTGTTTTTCATAATTAATACATGGAGAGCAGACCCCCTCAACAAATATAATTCCAGGTCTTGTGTCTGGCATTAAACATTTCTTACAATATTTCATAATTTTTTCCCATATAATTTTAACCAATCTTTCATTTGATGAACTTGCCATACATAATCAACATCAAGACCCAGTTTTTGCTGTAATGGATAAATCTTATGCCCCATCCATTTTTGAGGAAGAAGCCCACTTTTTATATTTTCGATACAACGAGTTTTTACTATAGAAGCCCCCATATCCGCAAACCAACAATCTCCCTGGCTATCTCTATCGCAATTAAAATCGTCCATATTATCAAATTTATCAAATAGAACAAACGGATGCAATAAACCATCTTCTCCTATTTTTCTTGCCCGAATCGGGCTCCACATGTTATACTTAGAAACAGTTATCGCTGAATCTATATCAGGATTATTTCTCAAAATTTTTATTCCTCTTGATAATGTTTTATAAGTTATACATGGAGCGTTACACATAAGTAATACTACTATATCAATCGTTTCATTCGGATTTCTTTCTTTAATAATATCAAGAGCATGCACAAATACATCTTCTGATAATGCCTCATCTGTGGCCAAATAAGAAGGTCTATTAATAACTTCTATATTAAAATTTATAGCCATATCTATAAGCTTATCATCATCTGTAGAAATATATCTTTTATCTATCTCTCTACATTTTACCGCAGCTTCCATTGGATAATAAGATAAAACATTATCTCCTAATTTACAAAAATGTTTATTAGGAAAACCTTTACTATTTTTTCTCCCAGTTAATAAAGAAACTATCATAAAATTATTTCTTTCTTGAAAATTTATTTCCAATACTTTGATTTTTTTATAAATCTATTCTTTTCCCAATTTTTAATGTTTTTTTTCTCTTCCATCGATGGCTCTCTACCATGATACTTTTCTTTTATTTCTAAAAAAGTGGAGTTATAAAATCTTTTAAAAACTGTTGGTGTCATGATCTCAAATCCAAAACCATATTTTTTCTTACCAAAATCATATAACAATTTTAAATTTTCATAGTAACTTATATCTTTCCTTCTTCCGAATTTATATGTTTGACCATCAGTAAATCCTTCTCCATAACAATGTTGTGCAAATTTTTCTAACTCAAGCTCTTTTTCAGAATAATAAGTATACCCGTCCATCCCGACTATACTTATTTTAGATGCTTTATTTTGATATGCCCAAAAAATAGCAGTCATTGCTGTATTTTTAAAACATTTATAAATATTATCATATTCCCTTTTATCATACCCCGGTGGCCTTTCATCAGTTTTATAAATTTTATATTCTTTATCCCAATATTTCTTAATTAATTTTTTAGGAAAACCTGGAGAAAAAATTAAAACAGAACTATCATTAACATATTTACCATATTTTCTCCATCTATGACCCGATCCCCAAAAATGATAGTCAGGGACAAATACATTGCTCATATGATTTATCCCAATAAGTATAATTTTATTATTATTTATAAACTGTTGAATATTTTTTTCATATTTTTTAATACTACTTCCAGCCCCAACTATTAATACATGAGCTTTTTTTATTTTTTCCATTGTTACTCTCTTTTAATCAATTATAATTATAATATTATAAAATTTGTATCATTTATTAATTCTCTTCCATAATCTTTTTCAAAATATCGTCACAAATTATTCTTTTATCTTCATTGCATAAATTTTTAAAAAAATAAAATTCTTTCTTATTGTCATGAGCAGCATATACATTAGACGCTTTTGATAAATAGTTTTCCATATAATCTTTATAATAATACTTTTTTCTTTTTTCTGAAAAGAAAATATTATAAAAAGTAAAACCGGTAATATACAGTTCTATAAATTCATATTCCAACAAATCAAAAATTGTAACCATACCAGAAGTTATTTTTTTCTTTGTCCCAATCTTAGAAACAACATTTTTAAATTTAGAAGAACTTACCATTCGTTTTTGAATCTTTTTATCTATCTTAGAAAAAACTGGCTTTAAAAAACCACTTTTATGATGGCCTGTTCCAATAATCCATTTTATATTAGAATTTTCAATCTTTTTTCTCGAAAGAATATCCTTTGTAAAAAAATAATCTCCTAACGAGCAATATAAAACATCGGTCCTTCTCCCAATATCTATTTGTTTTTTTTCTGAAATTATAAAACCATTATTAATCCTAATAACTATATCATAAGATTCTATTAAATCTTTTTGGTTAGTATGTTTTGTGTGCCAGGATGGTCCTACCAAAACAACTTTCTTCCCTTTTAAATATTCCCCATATTTTTTATCTTTTGAGCTCAAAATAAATCCTTTCTACAATATTGCAGAATTATAAAAATCTTTATAGACAGTAGGCGTTATAATTTCAAATTCAACACCATAATTTTTTAATGATTTTAATGTTTTATATATATCGTCATCTTTTTTATCACAAAAATAATAAAATTTTTCGCTATTCTTGGTTCCATGAGAATTGGCAGAGATATCCGTAAACCCTTTTCCATAACAATGTTGACTACCTATTTTATTTTTTAAACTATCTTTAGAATAAAAAGTATATCCGTCCATACCAACAATACTGATTTTAAAAGCTTTATTTACATGTGCCCAAAAAATCATTAAGGATCCCATAGTTCTAAAAACTCCCTGATAAATTCCTTTTTTATGATCATATTTAACTTCTCCCATGCCATATTTATTAGATTTAGGATTTTCATATGATTTTTTCCACTTCTTTTGAGTATATTTTATAACATCATATGGGCCCTTCCAATATTTTTTGATTATCTTAGGAGAGATATACTGACCAAAAATTAAATTAGATTTTTTACTGACACAGCTCCCATATCTTAAATATCTCCTAGAATCTCCCCAAAAATGATAATCTGGAATAAAAAAATCATTAATATAGTTACATCCCAAAGTAACTACTTTATTATTTTTTACGAATTTTTCTATTTCATTTTTATGCTCATTAATACTATAACCAGCACAAATAATTAAAACATGTTTATTCTTTATATTCTTTATATTCTTTATATTCTTTATATTCTTTATATTCTTTATATTCTTTATATTCTTTATATTCTTTATATTCTTAATGCTCTTAATGCTCTTAATGCTCTATGACATTCTTTCCCCTTCGAGCAGCAACTACCCAATGAATAGGGTAATTATGTTTAGATTTAAAATGAATATCTCTTTTAACTTCTCTAATTTCATATATATCTAAAATACTTTTATATCTATATGCTATACTATCAGGAGTTAAAAAAGCCCTTACATGATTAAATGAATGAATTCTAGGAACAGAAAAAAAAATCCATGTTTCTGGGGCTATCGAAAATAAAAATTCCTTATCCCAATTAATGTGCTCTAAAACCTCTAATGCAATTACGCAATCATATTTAGTTAACTCTTCTGCTGAAATATCCTTAAAACTATTATTATAAATATTAATGTTAGTAGAGCTTTTCCCTTCTAACTTCTTTCTACTCCTTTTACACATTACATCAGATGAATCATAAATAGTATAACTATTTGGCTTAAATTTATTAATATATGTTTTAGCAAAAAAGCATGTTCCAGCTCCGACCTCTAAAATATTAGTAAAGGAATGATAATTTTTACATAATTTTAGAACCTCTATATAATATTCCCTTTTTTTATCTTTAAAGTTATCCTGTTTGTAGAATTTTGAATTTAAATTATTCTTCTCATTTTTGGGATACTCTTTAGAAATTACTACTCCATCTTTGTTTTCGCAAAACTTACCATTTCTAACTGTTTTTTCAATATATTTTTGTCTTTCTTCCCCACATTTAAAATTTGTTTTATAATTAAAATCCATTCTCTTCCTGTAAAAATAAATTAAATTTTATATTCTTTCCGAAAAAACCATTATGGATGTACTATTGCCTTTTTTATTTTTCTTTTTATATCTAATCACTTTATATTTTTTAAAGAAAGGTAATAATTTTTTTGTTAATTTATTAACACTTGGCTGACGAATATGTCCATATTTTTCTACAGGTTTTTCAATTACTAAATTATTAGGAAATGTTATAATAAGATATCCTCCGCTATTTAGTAATTTCATAAAACTATCACACATACTTTTTTCTGCTCTTTTTGATACATGTTCCAATGTCTCTGAACATAATATTATGTCAAATTTTTCATTTATTATAATTTCACTTATATTAATTTCCTCTAAGTTTAAACAGTAAGTTTTTACACCTACATCCCTTAATTTTTTTAAACTTTGATTTTGAGCATCAACTGCTACCACCTTCTCAGGACATGCCCCCTGTTGCATATAATATTGTATCCCTTTGCGACCATCTCCAGAAGCACAGTCCAAAATTTTAGATTTATTCCAAAACTCATATGGCAAAAGATTCCATATTTTATTTTTTCTTTTATCTTTTCCGCTTATATCAAACATTATAACTATTCCTTATTCTAAATACTTTTTTCTAGCATTATGGATCGAACTATTTTTTTACTAATCTTATTAGTCTTAGGAATAACTTGTTCATACAAATTAGTAGCAAAAGAAATCGCATCTTTAAGATCTACATCTTTATATATGCCCCTCTCAAAATCAGCTGCCTTAACTACTTTAAATGGAATATAACCTCTTTTTTTAAATTCGTCTGGACACGCCACCCCAGCTGATATTAAATATTTTATTTTAAATCCTATATCAACAAGGCACTTAAGAGCATTCCTGAAATTATTTTCTTTGTTATAAAATTGAGGATGAACTTCAAGAAGAATTTTGCAAAAATCAGTTCTTCTAAAAGATTCCATCCCCCCTCTAATAACTTCTGTTTCATGTCCTTCTAAATCCATTTTTATAAAATTGGGATCAATATTTAAACTATCTATTGTCACCATCTTAACCATTTTCTTTTTGGTCCAATATTTTTTATTCTTATTAAAAGCACTCAAATTTGGATGTTTAGATAAATAAAATATTTTCTCTCCTACTTCGTCCGATATCGCATTATCAGAAATTTCAACCTTATTCTTGAAATTATTTAATTTTATATTTTTCTTTAATATCTTTCTACTTCTTTCATCAGGTTCAAAAGCAATAATTTTTTTCATACTCCTACACAAGCTAAGAGTAGAGTAACCGATATTGGCTCCGATATCTAAAGCTAGATTTCCAGTCGCTTCTTTTCTTAACAGCCACATAAAAGCAGGTTCATGATAACCATCTCCCCACAAATGAGCAGATAATCCAGTAAGAATCTCAGAAAGATACATAGGAAAACCTTCTATGTTTTTCTTCATTAATCATTCCTTTTAAAAATAGCCACTAAAAAAATATCATATATTCCAGTAAATTTAATTATAAGTTTAAACTCTCCAAATCCTTTTTCAATATCTTTAAAATTCTCCCACATAATGGACTCATATTTACTCTTTTTTCCCAGTAAAGTTCTTCTATCTTTTTCTGTTTTTTTTAATAAATGATCTATTTCCAAAATTAAATAACCATCTTTTTTCAAAACCCTATGAATTTCTTTAGATAATTTTTGTAAGTCCCATGCATGATCTATACAATTAGAATAAATAGTATCAAAAATATTATCATCAAATTCCATGTTATGGAAATCTCCTTTAATAACATATTCATTACTTTTTCCTGGATTTATATCTATACCCATAGTATCTAAAAAATCTAAATTCCTGAAAGCGACAACTTCAGATCCATCTCTAGCTCCTAGACATAAAATTTTACCTTGTTTTACATATTTTTTAAACCCATTTATTCTTTTCTCAAAACATTTTACATTTTTAGAAAAACATTCTGGCATAAACTTTTTTATTTTTTTCCTAACACCTATATCAAATTTGGCTTTTTGATGAGACAAATACTCTTCATAACTTTTATATTTCCTATTACTAATAGACATTCTAAATTGCTCCATTCTCTTTTAATAAATTAATAATTATATTTACATCTTTTATTTCTTTTATCTCAGAAGTAAAATTTAAATCTTCTGTTATTTTTTCTGTTTCTGATAAAAATATTTCTTTTATCTTATATCTAGAAATATTATGCAACTCCAAATAAGCTTCAAATAGATCTCTAATATAAATTTTGTAAACACTTTCTGGGACGTATTCATTTTTTTTATTTTTATCCTCTATCGCTATTTTTACCAATTCTGACATCTTATCAAGAGTTATAAAATATCTATTACATTTTTTATCATCTATAACAGTAAATGGCTTATTGTGTCTTCTTTGTTCTTCCCATATATCTAATACGCTTCCTTTAGAATTAAGAAAATTAACTCCCCTAATAATTTTGAAATTATAAAAATTTACAATATAGTCTGTAAATTGTTTTGTTAAAGCATATATATTTTTTGGATTAAATGCTTTATCAGAACTTATATATAAGAATTCTTTCTTATTTTTATACATATAATTTGCCAATTCCAAATTGGCTATTACATTCGTTTCAATTGCTTGTTTTATATTAAATTCACACCACATAACATGTTTCAAAGCGGCGCAATTCACAATAACATCTATTTTAAAATAATCTATAATATTACAAATTCTACTAAAATTTCTTATATCTTCTATAAAAATATTATTTTCAGGAATATCGTAAACTCTATTTAAATAAGAGACGCTATTTTCATTAATATCAATAGCTACAATCATATAGTTATTCTTATATAATAAATTACAAATATGCCTTCCCAAAGATCCTCCTGCCCCGATAATCATAATATTTTTTTTATTTTTAATGGCTTTTCTCCATTTTTACTTTAGCCGCAACTCCCCAATGAGTTGGATAATAATGAGATGGTTTATATTTTTTTTCTCTATATTTAATTATTTCTCTAATTTCATAAATATCTAGAATATCTTTATACCTATATGCTATACTGTCGGGAGTTAAAAAAGCTCTTACATGATTAAATGAATGAATTCTAGGGACAGAAAAAAATATCCAAGTTTCTGTACTTATAGAAGATAAAAATTCCTTGTCCCAGTTAATGTGTTCTAAAACTTCTAATGCTATTACACAATCATATTTAACTAACTCTTCTGATGGAATATTTTTAAAACTTTTATTATAAATATTGATGTTATTGGGCAAATTAACAAACTTTTTTTTCATCTTGTCAAAAGCAACAGTTGAAGTTTCATAAATACTATAGCATTCAGGATTATTATATTTTATAAAAATTTTAGAAAACCATCCAAATCCAGCCCCTACTTCCAGAATATTATTAAATGTTCCATATTTTTTACATAATTTTATCATCTCTCCATAATATATCCTATCTTTATCTTTCCACTGTGATTCTTTCCATAATTTATTATATGATTTAGAATCATTTTTAAATTCATTTTTAGGAAACTCTTTTGACTCAATAATATTATAATCATTAATATAAAATGCTTCTTTTTTTAAAACCGTATTAATAAATTCTTTTTTTATGCTATTCAATTCAAAATTAGTTATGTAATTAAATTTCATTATCATATCTCCATATACATATCATAACTCATCACTCTAGCTATGGGATGAATCCATTTCTTATTAATTTTAAAACCCATTTTTTCATAAAAATGAATAGCTCTTTTATTTTTAAGAGCAACTCCTCCCCATAATAAAATAACAGACTTATTATAAAATTTAACGATATTAAAAACATATTTAATCATCTCAGTTCCTACTCCTATATTTTGAAATTCGTCCTTTATACAAGGAGCGATTGTGCATACTTTATTTTCATCAAACTTTTCACAATACCTCTCTCTTTCCCATTTTCTTAATCCCAACACGATAACACAATAACCCACAATCCCCTTATCATTTAAAACAATTACCCTCCTTAATTTATTTTCTTCTCCATCTCTTATTATATCTTCTATTTCATAACTAAACAATCTATGAGAAAACGTTTTTTTCATTTTATCGGAAGCTTGTTCAAAAAATAATTCTAACTGCTCTTTATCAGTTATCCTAAAAAGCCTTAAAATAAAATTTTTATCATGAATCTTTAATATTCTCTTTTTTGTCATTATAAATTAAATTCTTTTTGTTTTTTTATTTCCCAAAATGATTCTTTCTTAATAATCCTTAAAAAATTATCAGAGCTACTTCCATCTCCAAAAAACATATCCTTTTCAATATTATAATTTTTTATTTTATTAATAGACTTTATAATACACTCTTTATCACATCGACTATTAATTATTTTATTATTAACTGTCCTATTATTCTGTCTTGAACCGATATTGATAGTAGGAGTTCCATAGCAAGGAGCTTCAATTATCCCGCAACTAGAGTTGCCAATTATAAAATTAGCATTCCTTAATAATGTCAAAAAATCAAAATGAGCTATCGAAGTAAATATTTTTATATTATCTTTATCATAAATATCTTTATATTTCTCAAAAATTTTATTTGAACCCAAATCATTATTAGGACAGATAATAATATAATTCAAATTACTTTCTAAAATTGATTCAACAATTTCATTCATCTGCCTTTGTAAATCATCCACTTCAGTAATTACTGGATGAAAAATTAAAATAGAATAATTATTAAATACTATATCATATTTATATTTAACATTTTCCAAAGAAGGTAATTCTTCAGAAAATAAAACATCTAATCCTGGAGTCCCTATTATAAATATATTATTTATATTCTCCCCCATCTTCGACAACCTACCTCTAGCTATTTTATTAGCACAAAAATGAGCATGACATAATTTACTAATAGCATGTCTCATAGAATTATCAATGGTTCCTGAAGCGTCACCAGCTTGAACATGAACTGTCAAAATATTACTTAATGATCCGACTATCGCTCCCGCTAATGCCTCAAATCTATCAGCATATATAACTATCAAATCAGGATTCACTTCTTTAACATAAGAAGAAAACCCAACTATTGTTTTAGATAACATTATGTCCATTGAATCTATTCTATTCCCTTTATCATCGATATGATTATAAAAAGCATAATATTTTTCATAACCATGACCTTTTATTTCTTTAACTGTTTTCCCATATTTATTATCTAGATGCATCCCTGTAATAAAAATAAAAACATCGTACCCCTCTTTAATACACCCATCAATAAGAACCTTTTGATGGCCATAGTCTGCTCTCGTCCCTGTTAAAAACATTATTTTTTTATTCTGATAAATACTCATATTTTAAAATTTCATCTATTTTAATATCTTTGATAACAGTCATCCCTATTATCTCATCTATTTCCATTGGAGAGATACCTGTCGATGGTCTTTTTTCTGTTAACATCTCTTCTTTTATTTTATCTCCTCTTTTTATACATTTCTTTGCAACCAAACTGCTTTGAACAACTTTTTTTAATTGTAATTCTTCTTGTGAAATTTCTTTTACCCCTGTCCCACAAATTTTAGCTGTTTTTCTAACCCCCTCTATATATTCTTTTAATCCATGAGGAGATAAACTTGTTTTATGGTCAGGCCCAGCCTGTTTTTTATCAGATGTAAAATGTTTCTCTAAAATTGTTGCTCCTGCTGCCATTGCCAACTGTCCAGTAATAATTTCTTCCGTATGGTCAGAAAAACCAACTGGTAAATTAAATTCCCTTTTTAAAAAATTTATTACAAATAAATTAGCCTTATCTATAGGAGTCGGATATAAAGAAACACAATGCAAAATAGACAGATCTTTACATCCACTATCTTTTAAAACATAAATAGCGTCCCTAATTTCTTTAATAGTTGACATCCCTGTAGATAAAATCAATGGCAAACCTGTCATTCCCGCCTCTTTTAATAATATTAAAGAGCTAATACTACCAGAAGAAATTTTCAATGCATTAACTCCCATATTATAAAATATTTCTACCCATCTAGGAGAAAAAGGAGTGATTAAAAAATCAATAGCTCTTGACTTACAATAACTATTAATTTCTTTAAAATCTTCTTCTTTTAATTCATATTTTAATAACATCTCATATTGAGATTCTTTTCCACATTCTTTTTGATACTCTGCCTTAAATTCTCCTCTAATAGATAACTCATCAGCAGTAAAGGCTTGAAACTTAACACAATCAGCCCCTGCTATTCTTGCTATATCAACTAACCTCAAAGCAGCAGATACTTCTCCATTATGATTCACCCCAGCTTCCGCTATTATATAAGGACATATATTAAAATTCATTTTATTCTTTCTGCTATTAATAATCCCTGTTTAGTTGAAGTCATTACTTTAATTTTCCATTTTTTATTTTTTTTTATTATTTTTACTACTTTAAATCCTTTTATGCTCTTAGGGTAATAAATATCATGAATTGCAAAATAACCTCCTATTTTTATTTTATCTTTTACGATATTCCATTCTGCCAATCCGCAATATTCTCCACTATCACAAAAAAAGAAATCAAGTTCTTCATCTTTATATTTCAATAAAGCCTTTCTAATAAGATCATTTTCCTCTACCTTCATAGATTCATCCCCATGTGCAGCTTGCCCATCCCTGTAATCTCCTCCTCTATATCTCCATTTTTTCCACTTTTTCATTTCAACAAAATCTTTATCATTAAACTTAATAATATCATCATATTTGACTGACCACCCAACCATATATTCAACCCTCTTCAAAAACTTACACCTGCTTTTTAACAATTCTATTGATATTAATATAGCATTATTTTTTTCAGCAGCTCTAGCTAAAAACTTAGTTGATTTACCTCCAGCTCCAGTCTCTATAATAAATTTACATTTAGACGCATATTCATAAAGATAATTAACATCTCCTGACCTCATATCATTTCCTTTTAAATTTCTTTTTTTATAATCTTAAACATTTCTTTAAATCTGTGATAAAAAGTATGTTTTTCATGTACTAGTTTATATGCTTTTTCTACCATTTTATTTCTTAATTTTTCATCTTTTAAATACTTATCTACATTCTCTTTTAGAGATTCTATATTATCGTCATAATAGCCAATAGTATCTTCATCAAAAATGTTTAAAAATTCATCACATCTAGTTGTTAATAAAAAATTGCCTGTAGCGGGAACTTCAAAAGATCTATTCTTCCAATGAAATTTATTTTTATAAAAAACATGTTTATAATTTACAAAAGAAATATCTAAATTAATCTTTGTTTGACCATAAACTTTTCTTTGCACATCGTGACCTTTATAATCACTTACTTTTATACCCTTCAACCTTTTTTTAAAAGAATTGCCAAAAACTCTAATATTATAATTTTCTAAAGATTGTAAATATATAGATCTATAATCTTCTGATAAAGGTAAATATGTTAAAGCATTTCCCATAAAAGAAATATCATATTTTTTATTTCCAGAGGTCTTATAATATTGATCTGGATAAAAAGCTAAAGGAAAATAATAAGCATTTAAATTTTTCTTTTTTAAAAAATCAACCATATCTTTGTTTTGCAAAAATAAATAATCTATTTTCTTCCATACGTCCATAGTCTCAACATACGGAACATCAGGATTAAAAGTGCAATACATAACAATAGGAATTTTATTAAGCTTAAGATATTCGACAGTATCTTTAGATAAAACATCATATTGTATATAAAAAGGAGTCAATATCCATACTATATCTGGATTAACCTTTTTAATATCTTTGATATTAACTTGATTCTTTATTTTCTTTTCTAATATGCGTAAATAAAATACCTTGTGCCCACAACGCTTCATCATCTCTCCATATTTTTTCCTTCTTCCTTTATAATCTCGATAAATATACAAAATCTTCATTTATTTCCTATGCTTTTTCTAACAATATTTTTATAATTCTTTTTGCTGTGTTCCCGTCCCATAATTCTGGAATAGAACAATCTCTATCCTCTAAAAACTGATTATAAATATCAAATATTTTTTTAGCAGACATATCAACTAAATAATTAGTTCCAACCGTAATAGTTATAGGTCTTTCTGTATTCTCTCTAATAGTGAAACATGGAACCCCCAAAAAAGTAGTTTCTTCCTGAATCCCTCCAGAATCGGTCACAACCATTTTAGAACTTTTTACTAGTCTAATGAAATCGATATAACCTAACGGATCCACCAATATAACATTTTTATTTCTTCTTATTCTATGTTCATATTTATATTGTTTCAATTTGTTCATTGTCCTCGGATGTATAGGAATAATGACTTTATCTTGTTTTGATAATTCCTCTATCAAATTAACAACTTTATTCAACTGTTTTATATTATCGACATTGCTAGGCCTATGAGAAGTAAACACAATATACGATTTTTCTCCTAACCCCATTTCCTCAACAACTTTAGACTTATCAATTTCTTTCATATGATAAACTAAAGAATCTACCATCGTATTCCCTACAAAATAAATTCTATCATCAGAGATTCCTTCCTTTTTTAAATTTTTAATACCGCTTTCTTCTGACACAAATAAATAATCGCTAACAGAATCAGTTAATATTCTATTTATTTCTTCTGGCATCGATTTATCGAAACTTCTTAAACCTGCCTCTATATGAGCAACTGAAATATTTAACTTAGAAGAAACCAGTGCACAAGCTATAGTAGAATTCACATCTCCAACTACTACTACAATATCAGGTTTATATTCTAATACAACTGGCTCAAATGCTTTCATAATATTTGCTGTTTGTTGAGCATGAGATCCAGACCCAACATCAAAATTAATATCTGGCTCATCTATTCCCAACTCTTCAAAAAAAATATTACTCATATTCTGAGTATAATGTTGTCCTGTGTGAACAAGTAAAGAAGAAAAATTATTATTTTTACTTTCTCTTAAAATATTAGACAATTTTACAAAATTTGGTCTAGCTCCTGCTACATATATAACTTTTTTCATTTTAAAACCCTTTTAAAATAATCTATGTACTGCTGACACACAACCCGTATATTTAATTCATTACGATCAATATATGTTTTATTCTTATTTTCTTCTAAAAACAGCATAGCATCTACTACTTTTTGTTTATTTATAGATGGAGGATTATATAAATCTATCAGGGTAAATTCCCACTGAACATCATCGATACCGATACCAGATCCCCTCCCCATTTCAGTCTGCCCTCCAGATTTAGTATAAATAAGAGGGCATCTAGCAACAACAGCTTCTATCATAGAATTAGGACACCAATCAAGCCATGTTAAATGAATACTTGCAATAGCAGATGATAAAAATACTTTTAATTCTTTTCTTTTTGTCCATCCTACATATTTTATTTTAGGATGTTTATATTTGTAATCAGGTTCTCCTGTAATTACGAGATATGATTTTAAACCCATATCCACAGCCATAAGATATGATTTTATGATATCTTTTAATCTTTTATGAGGCCTCCACTTGGAATTCGCCAAAAAAAAATCTTTAGGACACCTGTCTAAAAATTCAGATGAAGATGCTCCATTCGGAATTATAACGAAAGGTGTTTTTTTTACTCTTAAAAATTTCTCATAAGCCTCTTTGCAAAAATTTCCCTGATATATAATACCATCACTTTGTTTTATTGATTTTAATATTTTTTTATTTTTACCCCTGTAGTCCCATCTAGTATTCATAATTAAACCATCTAACCTTAAAATATTAACTCGTGCGTTTTTATTAATTGGCATCCCTGATAAATACAAATATATATCTGGATTATTATTATCAATAATGATGCCATTCTTCTTCATTTCTTGAGCGAGTCTAATAAAAAACTTATGCTTACCAGAACTAGCCTCTTTTTTATCAATATCTAGACTAAACCCTACTTTCATTTTTAATTCCTTATACTCTTAAAAAATTTTTCCATTCTTTAAAAACAACTGCCTTATAATTAGTTTTTGAAATTTTATTAATAATATTTGCTAATCTTTTAGAAGAATTTAAAAATCCGAAATCTTCATAAAATTTATTACTTATTTTACATGTATTATTTATCAACATCACTTTATTCATAGAATCACTTAAACTATTTATATAATAATCATAATTTTTATTATATTTTTTATATAAACACTCTTCTATCGTAGGAGCATCAAAAAATGCCCCATTTTCATTATTAATATACTTCCATCCACCATAAATAGATGAATTAATAACTAACGGAACATCTCTTACCAACGACTCAACAAGTAATCTAGGGCTAGCATCAGCATCACTAGGCAATAAAACAAACCTAACTGATTTCATAATCGCACAAACCTCTTCGCAAGAACAATGCTTGTTGATAACTGTTAAATTTTTAAATTTATAAATATCTTTTTTAATATTATCTAAACTAGTATGATAGATTGTTCCCTCATGCTTTGCCGTTTCTCTTTTAGCATAATTTATTACAAGTCCTTTCAATCCTAGTTTTTTAGAAACATCATTAATTAACGATAACAAATAAAGCCCTTTGGACCTCGTTCCTTCTTTTGATATTAAAGTAAAATAAACAAAATCATACTTTTTTTTATTCCATTTTTCCATTACAATATCAACAGGAGTAATTAACTTATCACAAAAATCTGATTCTGAAAAAAGATATTTTTTTATATTAATAGGGAATATACTATCATCTTTAAAAGGGTGACAAAAAGCTTTTATTTTTTTAGACCAATCCCATTTCTTTTCTAAAAATCTAAAATTACAAATTATACATATCGAATTTTTATATAAATTTGAATTTTGTTTTTCAATAGGTGCTATTTTTCTCAAAACCATATTTGGAATTTTAATGATACTACCATTCCTATCAACAGCAACTAAATTTTTATAAGTTTCTGGTTTTACTCTCATTTTAACATTTCTAATCCTGACAAATCTTTTTCCCTTATCTTAATTTTTTTCATAACTTCTTTCTGTAACTTATCATTTATTTCTAATTTTTCTTTAGATCTATGCATTTGTTTTTTATGCCTTCTATAAAATGCCACATCTTCCTCAACAGTCCCGATTTTAAAATTATGATTAAATACTCTCGCAAAAAACTCCCTGTCGCTCTTGCACCTTAAAATCTCATCATAAAGCCCTATTTTTCGATGTATTTCTTTTTTTAACATAACACCTTGAGCATGAACATTTTTCCATGTATTTTTATTTAACCATTCTCCCCATAACCTGTTTCTTATTAAAGGTCTTCCCTCTTTTTTATCAAGACATGGACCATGTACAAAATCATACCCTTCTAATAATTTATCATACCTAATTTTTAAACTATTTGAGGTCAACATATCATCAGAGTCTAACATAACTAGAACCTCAGAATTACAAACTTTAATTCCTATATTTTTAGCATAAGAATAGCCCATATTCTTATCTAATTTAATATATCTAATTCTATCAAACTCATACCCTTTTATAATATCATAAGGATTATCCAAAGAAGCATCGTCGATTATAATCATTTCTGAATCATCAAAATTTTGACCTAAAAAGGAATTAATAGCATCTTCTATATAATTTTTATAATTATAAAGAGTTGTGATTACTGACACTTTAAACATCATCAATATCTTTCTAATTTTTTCTTTTAATTATATTAATTAATTAGCATTAAAAATACATTTTTATAACAAACTTCACCATCATTCCCTATCTTTATAATTTCTAATCCATTTTCTTCAAAAAATTTTTGCCATTTCTCAAGAGACCACACAGTTAAATGTAATGCATTATTTATATTTGCTCTTCCCCTTTTATCTAAAACGGGGTGAGGTCTTATTAACAAATATTTTTTTGTAATTCTTTTAGCTTCTTCAATAGCATATTTCAAATCTTCTTCTCTCAAGTGCTCATAAACATCTGTTGCCATATACAAATCAAATGTCTTATCTTTAAAAATAGACAAATCTGTAGCAGAAGATAAATAACATTTATATCTTTTTCTTTTATTTTTAGATACAGCTTTTTTAGCAACATCAACACCGACAGCAATAACTCCATTCTTTTCCCAATATTCTAAAGATTTTCCCCATGCACAACCAACATCTATAACACTCCCTATATGAATGCTATTTTTCTTCATAAATTCTCTGAATTTTATTATAGCTGGAACTGCCCTATCAGAAACTTTAGTATAACCCTTTTTAAAAATTTTATTATAAATTTTACTATAAAAATCTAAAGTATCTTTCATAATGATTATTCTCCAAATTTTTTAATAACCTTTTTAATACATTTATTTTTAGAAAACTTTTTATACTTTTTACAAATCTTTTCCCATTTTTTACGGTCGAATTTTTTTATATATCTTACGCAATCTGATAATTTATCTACATATCCAGGCCTAGCATCAGGACTATATTTTTCGGCCTGGGTTAAAGTTAAACAAGCATAAAATAATGCTTTTTCATTATCCTTAAATTTATAAAAGTACTTAAATGCCCAATAATAAGGAGTAAATAACTGTTTATAGCTCTTACATTTATAAGCATATCTTACCGATTTTTTATACAGCTCTTCCATCTCTAATATCTTTGTTTTATTTTTATTTATAACCGCTTCATCTCCAAGTCTATGAGCATTCATTTCACATAATATTGACATTCCGTAAAAATTATTATTCTTTTCTAACTTATTATATAATAATTCTAAAAACATTCTCGATCTTTTCCAGTCCAATTTTTCATCCTTCATTTTTTCAAAATCTTTGTCAGACCTCAGTATTCCCTGTTTTTCAAATTGTCCATATATGAAACGTAAAAAAGCCCCAATATTAACATGATTTCCAGGAGGGACTTTAGGAAATCTTTCTACCAGAATACTAACAATTTCTTTCATTTGATTAATATCAAGATATGGCAACATAAAATAAATATCTCTTCCAGGAGAACCAGTATATATACCTCCGTAAGCAGCATTTTTAATTGAATCACAACTATCTAATCTTTCATCATGAACAGATATCCCCTTAAACTTCATAGCAAATATTCCATAAGAAACAAGCTGCAATAACTCTTTATAGGTGATATGAGGTTTTTCCATATTATATACTCCTTACAACTGTAGCATATTGTCTAGCAATTTTATCGATACTAAATTTTGAAACATCCGGTTTAGTTTTTATATCCATTAATTTATGAATCCCTTTTGCCACCACACTTGATTTTAAATTATCTAAATCATCTATTTTTTTCTTTAAATATTTTGTTTCCCAAAATTTATCAACATCTAATACTACTCCATTTTTTCCTACTATCTCAGCAGTACCTCCTAGATTAGTACACAACACACTCAACCCACAAGCCATACCCTCAATAACTGTGTTAGGGCATATATCTATAAAAGATAAATGTATTTGATAATCGCATGCTTTCATTATAGATATCGTCTCTTTATTAACCTTTTCTCCTAAAATATGTATATATTTGGACCCATACTTTTTTATTAATTTATTTATATCTTTTTTCCTATCTTCTATCCCCAATCCTCCTATAACATACAAATGCCTATCTAATCCCGCTTCTATAAATCCTTTTAACATAGACTTAATACGCTTATTCCCGTCCCATCTTGCACATGCTACAAAAGATCCTGGTTCAATATCATTAGAGGGCTTTATACTATTAATATAACCTAAATCTATACCATTGTTTATAATAGAATAATTATTTTTTATTAAATTTCTAGATTCCAATCTAAGAACTCTATTACATAATTTATAAGCGAACTTAGATTGAAAAATAACATGTTTAGCTCTCTTAACCGCCTGAGCAATAGGTTTATTATTCCATGGTTTATAATGATTAAAATAATAACAGCTACTCATTCTTAAAATATAAGGCTCATCATATTTGTTTATCTTTCTAATAAACTCAAAACCAATATCAAACTTTTTATTAATATCTGTAACAATTTCTATATCTCCATAATTATTTAATATAGGAATAAGTCTAGATCTAAATACATCAACACCCCCATTCCTAGATTTAGTCGTTTCTACAAAAACTCTTATAGACATTTTTTTATTATCTCCACATATTTTTTTACCACATTCTCCATATCAAATTTCAATATATCTGGATAAGTTTTAATATCTATAAGCTTTTTAATGCCTCCTGCTATAACTGCCTTTTTTAAATTATCTAATTTAACCGAAGATGATAAATATTTACCTTCCCACATTCTATCAACGTTAAGAACTACTCCATTATTACCAACTAACTCTTTAGTCCCTCCTAAATTAGAACACAAAACATTTAATCCACAAGATATTCCCTCGATTACAATATTGGGACATGAATCTATATGACAAAGATGTATTTGATAATTACAAGATTTTAATATAGAAATAGTTTCTTCTTGTGATTTTTTACCTAAAATATGAATATATTTAGATTGATATTTTTTAATTTTATAATAATAAGAAGAACTCTCCCCCATCCCAATATCTCCTATCATATATAAATGTCTTCCCGTATTAGCTTTTAAAAACCCCTTAATAATAGAAAAAGTCCTTTTATTATCCCTCCATCTTGCACAAGATACAAAAGATCCAGATTGTATATCTTTAGCCGGTTCTATACTATTTACATAATCTAAATCTATTCCATTATAGATAATAGAATAATTATTTTTATCACTTACTACAGAATTTATATCTAAAATTTTTTTACATAATTCAAAAGAAAAATTTGACTGAAAAATAACATATCTAGAACCTAAAATAGCTTTTTCTAATGCCTTATTTCCTGATTTTCTTCCCTTTTGATAGTAACAACCGTCTACTCTTAATATGTAAGGTTTTTTATGATTATAAACTTTTCTAATAAAAGCAAGTTCGATATCAAATTTATCTTTTACATTAGTAATAACTTTTATATCATCAAATTTATTTAAAGCAGAAATAAGTCTTGACCTAAATACAGAAGGCCCACCTTTAAATTTTTCTGTTTGTATAAAAACCTTAATCATTATTTTTATATCTCGAAATTGGATAAATATTAATTTTCTTCCGTCTTTTCTCTGCTCTTCTAACAACTTCTCTCCTTGTCCTCTTTAAAGGATAAGCATAAACTATTGAACTTTCTCCTTTGCTTCTAGTTCTGTACTTATAGCAAACCTTATCAACAAACATTCCCACTCCTTCTTCCTCTAGCCTCATTCCTAGGTGCTTATCAACGCAACACTTCACTCCCGATCCAAATAAATTCTTCTTTTTCTTTATCCTATCTGAGAAAGTCCTCCAATGACCATATATATTAATATATTTTCCCTCCATTTGTAAAATAGTTTTGCCCTTTCCAGGATGTTTACAAAAACCTCTCTTTATAATTCTATTCATCTTACGATTATATTTATTATATTGAGTATAAATCCATGCTACATTTTGATGTTTTTCATAGATATCTACTATAAATTTTACAGCAAAATTCTCTAACATATCGTCAGAATCTAACACTCCAAAATATGAACCTATTGCATTTTTTAACGCTAAATTATATGCAGAACCACAAAATAATTTTTTAGAAGGTTGTATTAATTTAAATTCAATACCCTTTTCTAAAAATTTTTTAGATATTTTTTTTATAATTTTTAGTGAATCATCTTTTGACTTATCTTCAACAAAAATAACCTCTAGTGGCCTATACTCTTGAACTAAAATAGATTCTGCCCAATCATTTAAGTATTTGCCAGCATTATAATTTGCTGTTAAAATTGTAAATTTTTTATTACTCATTTTGCCTTAATTATTAATTTTGGTTTCTTATTATATTTTTTTCTTCTTTTATGTGCTTCTTTTATAACTTGCTTCCATACATCCATAGCATTTTTTGTAGAAGAAACAGAATCTTTAGAGCCAATAGAATGACCCCTATGTATATAACATTTTTTTTCCACAAACATCCCAGGACCTGCTTCTTCTAATCTATAACCCATATTCTTGTCAACAGCACAAGTTAAGTGCTTCCCAAATAATTTATCTACTCTCTCTATTTTACAACTAAATGTTCTCCATCCAGCCCCAATACCATGAATTCCCTTATCTCCTAAATCAAGAAGAGATTGTCCTTTAGAAGGACAACTATTCAAACCCCTTCTTCCATTTTTCATCTCTTCATTACACCACAAGAATTGAGTGTAAATCCAATAAATATCTGGGTTTTGCTTATATAAATCCATAATATATTCAACTGCCCCTTCTTCCAACATATCATCAGCATCTAATACCCCAACATAAAAACCATTTATGTAATTAGTAAGATTATGGTATGATCCACCACAATATAACTGCTTATGATTGTCAACTAATTTAAATTCTATATTATTATTTTTAAATTTTTCCTTTATTCCCTTTATTTTTATCAATGTGTCATCAGTAGATTTATCATTAGCAAAAACAACTTCTAATGGTCTATACTTTTGTTTTATAATAGAATTTGCCCAGTCATCTATATTCTTGCCTTTATTATACCCAGAAGTGATGATAGTAAATTTCTTTTTATCTTTTTCTATTTCTTGTAAAACTTCAACTTCCTTAAATGGTTTATTATTAGAAATACTATTAATTAACTCTATATACTTACCTGCTGTGTGTTTAGCATCTAAATTTTCTTCAAAATGCTTTGCCGTTGATTCTTTCAACTTCTTTAATTCTTCAGGGTTATTAATCAATCTCGTAAGAATTGCTCCAGCGTCTTCCTTGTCTTTAAAAACATAACCATTAACACCATTGACTATTATTTCCTTATTGCCGTAATGATTAGAACAGATTACAGGCACACCACATGCCAGTGATTCTAAAATTGCCATAGAAATTCCCTCATCTTTATTAGTTTCATAAAGAAAAATGTCCCAATTTTTCATTATAGAAATTTTCCTATTAAAATCACTTATGCCTCCCATCATCTTAACAGTGTTTCTACCTTTTTTCTTATTTTTTAATGGACCAGATCTACCTTGTCTTGATCCTATATATTCATGAACCATAGGCACAGGTAATTTAACATTTTGACACCACTCAATCCATTTATCGCTGTGCTTCCATCCACAAATTCTATTAACTCGTCCTGTTAAAAAAATACCTTTCTTATCAATCCCTGATGGTTTAATATCTTTATATCTATCACCACTTACTCCATTTAAAATACAAACAGTCTTGATCTTTGGATACCATTTAGACAAATTCTTTTTCATGTGTTGAGAAACTGCAACCATAACGTCTAGATTATTAAAATTCCTCCACCCGGAAGAGTTATACAATGTATGATTTATAACAATAACTTTGGCCTTAGTCCTTCTTTTAATCTCATTTATTAAAGAATGACTGGAGCTGGCTAATTTATGGTAAATAACAACTGAAGATTTTTCTATTCTTGACACTATCTTTGCAGGGATTTTAATCTGTTTACAACTAACTCCATAAGATTTTTCAAAAACAGGATCATAGTACATAGAACTTTCATAAATAATTGATTGATTAAAAGAAGGGTAATATCTTTGAATAGCATCATAAAGCTCAAACATGCACGTTTGAGCTCCACCAATGCCAAGATTTGAGATGAAATGAATTATTGCGGGCATAAATTTCTATTCCGATATTCTATTTATGCCTATATATCGAAATAAAAATGATTAAACTTAAGAAATGATTAAACTCAAGAAATGATTAAACAACTACATATATATTATTCATATATTTGGACAAAACACTTTTTGCCCTATCCATATTCTCAGATTTAAAAATAAAATCACTATATTTATAACTTGGAGAAATTCTAAGTAAATGACAAGGAATATCTCTACTAATAGATGATAAAAATTCCCCTGCTATCTTCATTTCATCTTCTATCTCATCATCTTGATAATATAAAGGAAAACTAATCTCAAGATGAACTCCATTATCATATGCTTCTTTAATCCTATCTTGAAGAACATACTTATCAACACCTGTTATGAATTTAAATTTATCCTCAGATCCTTTCCAGTCTACATTCAGGGCATGAGTCATTGAACATATTTCTCTCCAAGGGTCTTGATTAACAAATGCATTGGTCTTTAAAGCAAATTGTAGCCCTTTTAAAGCACTTTCTTCAGCTACACTTATCAAATACTCATAAGAAAGAATTGGCTCGTTATAAGACATTGTAATTGATTTACAGTGCTTCTCAATAGCCACTTCAATAAGTTCAGAAGGATATATAATACGAGAATCATTAAGAGGAGATTTTTGACTTATTATATGGTTTTCACAGTACTGACAATTTAGATTACAAGAATAACTGCCTATCGTTAAAGTTTTTGTTTTCTCTAGAAAACGCTTAAATGGTTTTTTCTCAATAGGGTCAACCGCTAAAGAACTTATAGCTCCTAAATGAATATGCTGAATTTTTTTATTTTTATTATGTCGAGCATGACATTTTCCAACTTCATCTTTTTTTAGAACACAAAGATGAGGACATAATAAACATTGAATTTTATCATCTATTTTTTTAAATAAAATCATAAAAGTATTATACTATAAAATTTAATTATTTTAAAGACTATTTTTTCTTTTTTCAAATCTTATTCTTCTTCAAAATCATCATCTCTTGACAAAATTTCTCTATATCTAAATTTTGCTTCTTCTAACATTCCTAATCCGTGACAAAGACAATGAGATGACCAAAAAAGAGTATGAAAAATAATATTTTGTGCTGTATCTACTTTTAAATCATCAGGAACCTGCTCAAAAAATTGTTCTAATTTATCAACTTCTTTTTGAATATCTTCTCTTGTTAACTCTTTTTTAAATTTCTTTTCATTCATATATTATCTTCTTTCATTTTTTCAAAAAAATCATCTACATTTTCACAATGAATACCTTCTCCTGCTTCAAGTTCTTCTATTGCTTTTTTAGTTTCTTTATTAGGTTCTTTTTTTATAGTTTCCTCTTTTTCTTTTTTTAAATCTTCAGACTCAACTACATCATATTTTTCTTCTTTAGATGGATTTAACTTCTCTTGAAGTATTTTTTCCATATATTTAGGATTTTCCCACCAATCATGAACTTGGCAATGTCCCTCTTCAAGATGTTCCATCTCATGTTGGACTATTATTCCTAAAATATTTCCTTCTTTATATTCTATTTCATGTTCTTTAAAATCTTCGTCTAAATATTTAACAGTTATAGAAGTATATCTTTCTATAAAAGCATAAGTGTCTGGATATGACAAACATCCTTCTTTTCCATATTTCATCTCGTCACTATTTGAGATAATTTCTGGATTTATCATACAAGTGATCTCTTTAGATTTAGAATCAGATTTTATAATAATAATTCTTTTAGTAATTCCTATTTGAGAAGCCGCGAGACCTACTCCATTTTCAGTAACATTAAGAACCTGCTTCATCTTTTTGAAGATATCAACAACTTTATCTTTTTCTTCAGGAAGAACTGTTTCACATTTAACTTCCAATATAGGATTGTCATATTTTAAAATTTCAGCTAAAAGTCTTTTTCTTCTAATAAAAAAATCATTTTTATTTTTATTTTTTTGTTTTTTAGAATATCTTGCTTTAGCTTTTCCCTTAAGTTTAGTCATTATTGCTCCTTATTGTGATATTCTTAATTTGATTTCAATTTGACCTTTTTCAGTTTGTCTCCTTGAAGAGATATTACAACGAGAAGTTTTACTAACAAACTTTTTAATCATATTCTCTCCATAAGATAGATTAAGTTTATTAAGCTTAAATTTCTTACCATGTGGCCCCCAGTCATAGTCATCAGCGTGCATTTTAAAACCATTGGGAGTTCTTTCAAACCCAATATCTCCCATACCATTGAACTGACTACGTGGAACAACAACATGAGCCGTGGGCTTTGAACGACTATAATTATTATTCAATTGAACTCCGTCTTTATGGATTACAGGTTGATACCCCATTTCCTTCAAAGATTGCACAAGAACACCTTCATCTTTGAACCTAACCTCTACTTCATGAAATTCACTAATAACACACCTCTCTTATCTTCTAACTAAATCCTATTACTATTCATTTAACAATATCTATATTATACAACATTAATCTTTCACTTTCAACAAAAATTTTTCTTTTTTTCTATTTAAATAGGTTTTGCCATCTCTATACAAATAATCATATATTTTTTGAGAAATTTTATTTCCTCCAAAAGAATGATAGTAACTTCCTTTATGGAGCTTTTTAGAAGATATCATGTTAGTTCCTGGTATATTTTCTACAATAAATTCCATAATATCTTTATTTCCAAAAAATTCCCCTCTTAAAATTCCATCATGACATAAAGAAATACTACCATCTCCGTCAAACATCCCTCTTATCCAATGATGATAATATTTTTTATCAATATTAGGCCTTTTTAATGTTTTTGTTTTATTTTGCAATATTCCATGTTTAACTAAATCTTGAACCATCCCACAGCAACACACTTCTATTTTGCTAGAATAAGTTTTTCTTCCCTTCCTCTCAATATCATAAATTGGGCCTTTATACTCTATCTCTTTTCTAAATTTCTCTATATGCCCTCTGTCTTTTCTCGCTAATTCTATATAAAATTTTCTTTGTCCCTTTGTGTTTCTTAAACAACCATCTGCTGCAATAAATCCTAGCCAGTATGCTTTGTTGCTATTATCTATTTTTTTAAAATATTTCTCATTTAATGAATAACGACTTTTAGAACGTCTTGGAAAAACTTTTTCCCTAGTTAAATGAAAATCATAAATCCATTTATAAATAGTTGGTTTAGAAACCGCACACAACACTGCAATTTCTGTAATACTTAATTTTTCTTTACAATATTTTGTTTTAAGCCATTTTCTATTTTTATATAAGTATTTTTTCATATTTTTGTCCAAATAACATAAGATGTTATTTTATACATTATATTACTTGGAATTTATAAGAAATTCTTCTAAAGGATAATAATATCTTTTAACTGTTTTATACTGTTCATTTAACAATATCTATATTATACAACATTAATCTTTCACTTTCAACTATTTTTTAAATAATTCTTAATTTAATTTCTATTTTTCCATCAGATCTGACTTTTCTGTTAGTTATATTACATCTTGAAGTTCTATTAACCTCTTTTTTTAACTTATTTTCAGAATAAGACATATTTAACTGTTTTATTTTTTTACCCGTTCTCCATGCTTTATCAAATTCTGAAGCATGTAATTTAAACCCCTTCTTAGTCCTTTCAAATCCTACATCATTACTTGCGGATCCTACTTGTGATCGAGGAAGGATTATATGGGCTTTTTGAGATCTTTTATCTCCTTGATATCCATAAAGATTTGTTGCCTTTTTGTGAACAACAGGTTGATATCCCATTTCCTTCAGAGATTGCAAAAGAACATCTTCATCTTTAAACTTTACTAATATTTCATGAAATTCGCTAATATTACACCTCTCTTATATTTTATCTGTTTTCTCCTGTTTCGATTTATAAATTGTTTTTATACTATCTACATACCTTACATCTCCCCACTTCATAATCAAATCTTCAAAACTATTAAACTCATAAACTGTAAGATATGAATTATTAACTGCCCTATTAATAGCATTTTCAAATGTGCAATACCTATCATCAATTTCGCTAATATCTAAACACCGATCTGTTCTAAAGGGGACCCACTCCCAAGAGTGTTGGCCTGGTCCAATTTTAACCTCTTTTAAAAAACATTTAAAATTAAAATCCGTTACTGAAACATATAAATGTTGTTTCAAAACATAAATCTCTTCTTCACCTGTATTTGATTGTAATATTTTCATTTCTATTACCTCTATATAAGTTTAACTATTTCATATTTTATATTATTTTTAAATTTAAATTCTATTATACTATTCTTTATATCTGTTTCAGGAGAATGATATATATAATTATCTTTCTGAAATACTGGATGATCCTCAAAAGATAAATGTCCTATTTGCCCTTTAATTTTTGTTATGATATAAAATTCTTTATGATAGTCTTCAATTTTTGCTATCAAATAAACTTCATTCTCTTTTATATCATTTACAGTCAATGATTTTAAATCTTTAATAATATTTTTTACATATATCCATTTATGATTCTGTTTTATATTTACTCCATATGGTGGAGAGCAAACAGCACATAATACATTATCACTTTGTCTTACTCTATTTTGTATATATACTATCCATCTATAATTTTCTTCATCATAATATGCAAACATATATTTTTTATCAAATTTTACAATTACCATCTGATCCTTAATAGGTAATTGATCTTTTGTATTATTCCATTTAGAATTATCATTTGTTTCCGCAATAAGAGTCGAGGTTAATATTATTATTCCTGTAGTTTTTAAAAATGTTCTTCTATTCATTTCTATCCTCTTTTCTATATCTAATTTTTCGGTAACTCTTTAGGAATATTATAATTATTATCAATAGGAACCCACCAAGTTTTTAAATCAGAAGTATTTACTATATTAAACCCATAACTCACAATACTATACATTCTATAGGACATATCTTTTATTTCTCCATCT
>Ga0307378_10001758_pt1 | contig 34477 bp, 51 predicted proteins | sample UN1MG_FD_202238 | JGI IMG/M metagenome (GOLD analysis project Ga0307378, IMG submission 202238) | Soil microbial communities from Risofladan, Vaasa, Finland - UN-1 | ecosystem: Environmental > Terrestrial > Soil > Coastal area > Acid sulfate soil | place: Finland: Risofladan, Vaasa | collected... | reverse complement strand
ATATATTGCGATTGTTGCGGGACCGAAAAGCTGGCCCAGGTCGTCGGCGATAACCTGGTTATCAAGGACCGCCGACACGGGGAAAAGCACGTCGCCGTCATTCCGATTTCGGCCTTGCTTGACATTTTACAAACCAGGAACCATAATTTAGAAAAGGAACGGGCCGCGGAAGCGGCCAAAGCTTAACAACTGAATATAGGCGGCGCGGGTAGGACAACCGGAAAGTCGTCGGTCCCATAAGCCGAAGAACGGGGTTCGACCCCCCGACCCGCTACCATTGACCGCCCGCAAGTTGGCCCGACCGACCCCGAAGACGGATTACCGTCCTTCGGGGTTTCTTTTTTATCGGGGGCCTGAAATGGAGTGCCCGAATTGTCGAAACGAATTGAAACCGAATCAGGAACATTCCCGCGGAATGGGGAACCAGTCCTTCCAGGATTGCCCCGTTTGCGGGACGGTTGCGCTTGTATCGGGCGAAGTCATTACTCAATACTGGCGCCGTGATAACGGCGTCGAAAAGGGGGTAATTGAAAATGCCGTTCGGACCGTACGCTGACTTTGACACTTGTGTCGCGCAAAATGGGGACAAGTCCAGTCCCGAAGGATTTTGCGCCTGGTTACATCATAAAATCCTGGGGACCTGGCCGTCGGGTATGTCGGCCGACAAATTCCCCGAATCCTGGTTGAACGCTTACGACGCCGCCCTGGTTGCTCAAAAGTCGGAAGCTGAAGCATTCAAGGCCGCCGAAGCCGCCGCTGAAGAAGCGGGCTTCGAAAGGGCAAGCTTCGGTTGGGTCAAACAATACCAGGCCCCGTCCATGAAGTCGGTCAAAGATATTTACATCTTCGCCCTGGGAACCTGGACCGATAGCGCGGGCAATGAACGGACCTGGACCGGCGAAGAACTGGACCGCATGAAGGCCGCGTTCAAAGCGGGCGTTCCCGTCATGGTTCCGATAAAATGCGGACACACGTCCGACGACTTCAATCGTAAAATAGCCGAAGCCCTGGAAGTGCCCGTCGAAGTGGTTACGGGCGACAATGGCCAGGGTCAAATCAAGATTGGTAACATGACTTCCCTTGAACGCAAAGGCGACTGGTTAGTCGCCGCGTTCGGTAATATCCCCGAACCGATAGCCAACCTTATCGAAGGCGGCCAATACTCGAACGTTAGTGTCGAGATTGAAGACAAGGTCGGGGAATACGGTCCCGTCATAACGGGCGTCGCCCTACTAGGCGCGGAAGAACCGGCAGTTGAAGGGGCGACCCTGGAACGGGCCCTGGTATTCGGCGGGACCAGGAAAGGCGCGCGGGTATGGTCATTCAAGGTTGGCGACCAATTACCCGACCCCGCGACGCTTCGGTCGGAGTTCGACGACATTCGAAGCAAGGTCGCGGACATAATCAAGGGGAAGAAAGGGGCGCCTTTATTCAGGGCCTTGTTCGGTAACATAACCGAACTATTCGAACGAATGGTTGGCGGAAGACATTCCGCCCCAGGGGACAACGCGGAAGTCCCCGAAGAAGTCCGCGCCATTGCCGACCAGGAATACCAGGGGAACATTCAACCCCTGATTGCCTGGGCGGGAACCGTCGGCTTCGACCAATGTGTCGTTGAACTGACGGGCAAGCCTGGCATTACCGACCCCGTCCGCGTTTGCGGTTGGTTGAAAGGCCAGGCACATTCACAATCAAAAGAAGGGGGTATCAAAACCATGAAGGAAATCAAGGCATTCAAAAACATGAAGGCCGAAGATATTCGGTCGTTGAAGGTCAAGGACCTGGCCGCCAAACTCCAGGACGAAGGGGAAGTCACGATTGGCGAAATCGTTGACGCTTTGCCGGAAGAACCGGCGAAGGGCATTGCTGATATAGCCGCCGCCCTGGGCCTGGGCGCTGAAGCGACCGTTGAAGAAATGGTCGCCGCCATTGAAGCGTTGAAGGCCGCCGCCCCTGAAGGCGAAATGGGGAATGAATTCAAAAAGGCTAATAGCCGAATCGCCGTCCTGGAAGGCGAAAAGGCCGTTCGGGATTGGGAAGACAAAACCCACGAATTCAAAGCGATTCCTGGGACCGCCCATGAACACGCCGTCGCCCTGGCCGCCATTGAATCCAAAGCGGGGAAGGAAGCGGCCGAATCACAGTACGCCGCCCTGAAGGAAGCGAACCGGCTTGCTGAAGAAGCTTTGAAGATTGTCGGTACTTCCAGGTCCGCGGGTCCGACCGACTTCGACAACGAAGTTGCGAAGCACATGACGGCCGACCCGAAAGCTACGAAGGCGGAAGCAATCAAGGCCGTATCCAAAGCCCGCCCCGACCTGTATTTTGCCAGGCGGCAATAGGAACGGGCAAGTAAAATCGAATAAGGGGGTATATCCAAAATGGGACTGAACGAAAAACTAATCTGGACGGAATCCATGAAGACGGCCGCGGCGCTGGCCGACTATTCGTCCAAACAGTATTATGGCGCCAAAATGAACGACGACCGCGAAATCGTCCTTCCGACCAATGACGCCGATATTCCGGTCGGGCTTGTCCTGAACAATCCGGCAAATAGTAAGGACGCGCTTCTTCTGATTGTCGGGCGTGCCCCTGGCGTGGTCGGGGAAGCGATTACCGCGGGCCAAAAGGTCCGCATTGCCAGCGGGGGCAAGGTCATGCTTTGGGAAACCACGGATACCACTTGCCATTGCGTCGGTCAATGCGTCGAAGGCGCTGACGACGACGGACAAGTGGGGGTCTTCAACTTCTCATTCCCAGGCGCGATTGACACGGCCTAACCCGTGTCATTGAAAATCTAAATAAGGGGGAAACTCGAAAATGAAACGAATGTTCGGAAACCCGACCATTGGCGACGTACACGTTGACCAGGCGTTATCTGAAATCGCCATTGCGTATCGGAATAAATCCTTTATCGCGGACCAGGTCTTCCCGCTGGTCGAAGTGGAAAAGCAAAGCGACAAATACCACGTTTGGGACAAGGGTTCCTGGTTGACCAACCAGGTTGAAACCCGAACCCCTGGGGACACCTATCCGGAAGGTCGCATTAAGCTTTCCCAGGACGAATTCTTCTGCGACATCTATCACCTGGGTTACGCGATACCCTGGGAACTCCAAAAGAACCAGGACGCCGCCGTTCAACTGGAAGAAACGGGGGCCGAATGGTTGGCCCATCAATTCATGCTGAACCGCGAAATCCAAATCGCCGCGGCAATCTTCACTTCGACGGGGCCAGTATGGGACACGAACCCGACCGTCGGGGCCGACTTTATCGCCTGGGACGATTACGACAACTCCAACCCGCCGGAAGATATTGACACTTATCGCGACACGGTCCTTCAGAATACCGGCGTGGAACCGAATACCCTGGTTATCGGGAAACAGGTTTACAGCAAGCTTCGCCGACACCCGTTGCTTCTGGATATGTATAAATACACGGGTCGCGGCATTCTGACCGAAGCTGAAGTCGCCGCCGCGCTGGAAATTGAAAAGCTGGTTGTCGGGAAATGCGTCCAGCGAACGTCCATTGAAGGGACGGCCGTCGCGGTCCAGGCTTTCGTTTGGGGGAAGGACGCGCTTATGCTTTACGTCCCCGAACGGCCCGCATTGCGGGAACCGGCCGCCGGTTATACCTTCGCCTGGAAGATTGACGATTCCGGCTTGACCGTGAACATTGTCCCGACCGTCCAGGAAAACCGCGACCGCGATTTCCTGAAAGGGAAACACGCGTACGACTTCAAGGTCACGGGGGCGGACCTGGGCGTTTTCTTTGAAAGCGTCATAAGCTAAACGAAGAACTGGCAAATCGGGGCCCTGAAATAAGGGCCCCGAAATCGAACTAATAAGGGGGAAATCGAAATGAAATCACAACCGACGACCCGTTTTCCTGGAAGAAGTATATTCGAAACAATCCAGGCGGACAATTACGAAGGGTTAGGCGGGATAATTCAGGCCCCAGGCCAGGACTTCTTCGTATCGTCCAATCGGGGCCACAACAACAAGTCGGGCTTGTCCTGGGCGCAACCGAAGGCCGAAATTCAGGCGGCAATGGAACTGGCCGCAATCGCCCGTTACAAAGGCCGCGGGCTATGCCGTGTCTTCGTCGAAAGCGGCGGATATACCGGCCCAATCCTTACCCCGACGAATGCCGATTGTCCGTTCGGCGCGTTGATAGGCGTCAACAACAACGGGGAAGGAAACGGGCCCTGGTTACAGGCGTTGACGGCGGGGGGGACTATCCTGACCGTTCGGGCGCGGGGCTGGATTGTATCCGGCTTCGAATTCGACCTTCCGACCACGGGCAAGGGAATTGACCTGGACGGTAAGACGGCCGCCATGAGTGCCCAATATACCAAAATACGGAAGTGCCTTTTCAACGGCGCGAAGAATGCGACTTACGGGATAGACTTCCGCGGGGGTTCGACCTTCGTCGTCATTGAAGATAATATCTTCTATGACATATACAACGCGGGCGGGCTGGCCCAGGCAATCGCCTGTACCGATAGTTCAACCGACGTCCCGCAATGGGTGAAGGTCCTGGGAAATTGGTTCGCCAATAACGACAAGCATTTGTCGTTGAATGGACTTCGCGGGTTCAAGAATGGCCAAATCAAGGAAAATACCTTCGTCAAGACGGGCAATATAAAGACCGCGACGGTCCTGGTTGACCTGACGGGGGGTTCGAACAACGTCGTCGCCGAGAATTTCAGCGACCATGATTGGTCTATAAATACTACGGAAATGAAGGCGGGTACGAACGACATGTGGGGACCGAACCATTGTCCCGCTGGCGTCAAGTACGGCAATCCGGCCTAAACATGGCACCTGGGGGCCCCTGGTCAACCTGGGGGCCCCTTACTCGACAACTGAATAACGGGTTACTGGCCCTTCGGGGGCCGTCCTGAATAAGAATGTAGGGGGTAACGTCAAATGGTAACACCTTCACGGGACAACCGTTCCGCAAAGCAAATGACCCGAAAAGCCCTTCCGCTTGAAAAGGCGAACGTCCACAATGGCAATAAGAACGCCAATACCGACTTCCTGACAACCGCCTTGACCCCTTCCGATTATCCGGTCCTTTTCCGCGTTCAAGTCATGCTTCCGGCCGCGGGAAAGTTCACGGCGAAGATTACCAAAGCGACCGCGACGTTGACTGGCCATTTCAACGGCGGGGCGAACCTGGCCGCAAGTTGCTTGTATATCTTCGACTTGCTGGTCCATTCGGGGGATTCGGTCAACTTCCAGTCCGACCAAAACCAGGACGGACACCTTCTTCGGGTCCAGGAAATCACCTGGGGGGTTCAATGATATGTCGTACCCGCCCCAGGGACTAGACAAGGCCGACGTACTGACGAACCTGGCCGTCGTGGACGCGAACGTTGACGATAGCCTAGCCAATGTCGCGGCCCTTCAACATCATATTCATTCCCGCTTCCGCGTTTATCCCCAGGACGTCGGGGCGACGATAAGCCTGGCGGCGGCGGAAGCGGCAAACACTTTCGGGGATTGGACACAAATTGTTCCAATAAATACGATTGATTTTGTGTATATGGTCATTGGCCTTTTGATTGAAGCCGTGGACGCCCCGACGACTTACTTCGTCCAGTTGGGTTATAGTATCGTTGACGGGACCGAACCGACAACGGCGCAAATAATAGGGGAAAGGCGTATTCGGCTTGTTACCGTCCCGATAGCAAGGGCGACGGAAATTCTCGGAATACATGCGTCCCATTGTCCAGCGAATGCGAAGTTGTGGGGCAGATTGAAGACAGCTTCCATTGCCGCCGACGAAGTGGAAGTAAGCATTGCCGTAATACGCCATATAGACATAACAAATCCGATAGCCAAATTAGCGACGTGGCCGTGGTCATAATCCGAATTAAGGGGGTATAGTAAAATGAGTTTTCCGCCACAAGGAACGCAAACTGATATATCAAGCCTGGGAACGCTGTCGAATCAGTCAACGTTATTGACCAGGTTATCGGCGGCCCGCGCGGGATACATGGACGCCCTGAACCGCGACCGGCCTTCAATGCTTTTCCCGTCGGCCTTGCCGAAGGCGATTATCGCCGTTCCCGCGGTTGGGAACGTCGCCGACCTGGACTTCCCCGACATAATCGTTGCTGGTCTTCCTTCGGGAATTACGATTGCGCGGGCGGACCTGGTCCTGATAATCGGGGCCCTTCTGGATACTTCGGCGGCTGAAAATCAGGTTGCCGCCGCCAATAAGAAGCTACGAATCAAGATTTCGACGGGGGCCTGGGCGACCAACGATATTCCCGCATTGACCTTCGTCCTGAATTCGCTTCAATGTGACGCCAGCGCATACCGCGGCGGGACCGTCCTATTCGGCGCGACCGATATTAAGGCGGTCGTAACCGCTGACGGGACATATAACCTTCGGTCCGTACAAACGACCCGTGAAGACGCCGTCATTGCGACAGGGGATACCCTGGAACTTCTGGACGTAAGCGCGGTCATTCGCGTATGGTTCAATTAACGGGGGGAAGACATGGCAGTTGAAGAACAACTGGCAGATAACACGGCGCAAAGTTTGAGTGTATCGAACTTCCAGCGGGCGGGCCAAAGGCTTACTATCTCGAATCGGATTGTCTCAAAATTGGCCTTCAATCTGAAGAAGTCTTTGTCGCCGTCGGGCAATGTGACCTTCACCATTCGAAAGGTAAGCAACGATTCTGTAATTGCTTCGAAGGTATGGGGGGACGCTTCTTCGTTGCCGACCACTACCGATTGGCAAGAAGTAACATTCGACAGTCCAGTCCTGGTCAATGAAGAAGTAAGAATAAGTTGTGAATACGAGGGGGCGACCCTGGTTAGTATCAGAATTCAGGGTTCGGACGTCAAGTCGAATGAAGTTGAAACTTATCATAATGAGGGGTCGTGGGTGGACGACGCGAACAAAGACATGGCGTACAAATACACTTATGAAGTATATGCGCCGCCTGTCGCTTCGGGGGGCGGACCCGCGGGCCTTGTCGCGGCGGGCATAATATAAAGGGGGCTTAGACATGACAGTTGAAGCTAATACTTACGCCGAACATGAAGACGTCGAACGGTTGATTGGCGACATTGTCGAAGACCGGACCTTCACGGAAACCACGGCCCCTTCCCTGGCCCAGGTCGAAGAAGAACTGGACAACGCCGCCCTGGACTTGAATCGGGAACTGGACCAGGTCGGTTATACCGTCCCCGTGTCCGAAACCGATTACCCGACGGCGTACGGATACCTGAAGGCGGCCAATGCTTACGGCGCGGCCGCGGTCCTATTGTCCACAATACCCGCGGACGTTTACGACCCGACGGAAGAAGTCGAACAACCAGGGACGACCAGGGCCCAGGTATATTCGAACAAGTTCAAGTCGGCATTGAAGGCAATCAAGGAAAACCGCCTTCGCGCCGGTCGGCGGGTCGGCCGCCTGGCGAACCTGGCCGCTGGTTCCGCGGTTGACGACGAAGGGAATACGAAGGAACCGATATTTACCAGGCGCGAAGATTCGTACCCAGGGATTGACGTCTATTGACCGAAATAATGACAGCGACGAGCTGGCAGCCGGCTGAATTTTTGAAGCTAAACGAAGATACAAACGGCGAAAGGAAGGGTATAAAATGGGCCAGGCGACAATCGAAGCGGGAATTATAGCGACCATTATCAAACACGCTGACTTCGACGCTGATAATACGAAGCTATACGACCGGCGGCCAATGGGAAAGGGGAAGGCCCGCGTCGTCGTCGTTTCTTATAATTCACACCGCAAAGAACAAATCACCTTGAAAATGGAAAGGCGTATCTGGACCTATAACGTGGACGTCATGGTCCCCTGGCGGGGCGACTTGACCGAATTGGATACCAGGGTCGGGACCGAAACGCAAAAGGTCATTGATACCCTGGCCGCATACCCGAAGCTGAACGGGGTCGCGGGGGTCCAGCGGACCGACGTCACAATGGCGAATACGCCTGACCTTATCCAGGAAAAGAAGGGCGGGTATCGGGGTCGAAGACACTTCCTTGAAGTTCGGGAAATCGTTGACCCAGGAAGGGTTGAATAATGGCCGAAATGGAATTCGATTATCACGAACTGGAAGACCTGGGCCGCCGCGTGAATGAAGCGGGGGATACCGTGACGCGTATTTCGATAAACGAAGGGTTCCGGAAGTTGGGTCGGCTTATCGTACCGGCGACGGGGACTGGTCCATTGGCGAACGCGACCCCGAAGGTATCCGGCAAGCTGGCCAGGTCAACCGTCTTCCAGATAATCGGCGGGCCCATGAACCAGGTCCTTGAAATCCGCCAGGCGGCCCGTTCCGCCCTGGGGGTATTTTACGGCTTCATTGTCCGCGAAGGTCGCGGGCCGGTCTTCGCAATAAACGCGAAGGCCCTTCACTTCTTCATTGGGGGCCAGGAATTCTTCCGGAAGTCGGTCGGGCCCGCGAAGCCGAACCCGTACCATAGGCGCGTATTCGCACAACTGAAGCCGCAAATACAAACGATAGTCAATGATATGGGGAAGCGGATTATCGCCCATATCAGCGGGCAAGGGGGCGCACAGTAAGCCTTCCGCCCAGGTTATAAAAAGGGGGTAATTGGAAATGACAGAAGTATTCGTTGATTCCCAGGAAAGCGCATTCCTTATTGACAATGTGGGGGCCGTATCAAGTGACTTGTCGCCGTACATTGTGTCGGTTGACGGGCTTCCTGGGCCCAGGGAATTGTCGGACGCGACCGCGCTTGGCGCGGGCGGCCGGAACTGGCACCCGTCCCTTGAAAACGTGATAATCAACCTTGAACTCATGTGGTCGGACGACGTTGACGTCGGACCCGATACGGTCCTGGGGCCGCTTCGGACCCACACGGCCGCGGTTGACTTCAATTATGGTCCGGAAGGTCAAACGGCTGGCGATATTAAGTATTACGGCAAATGTTGGGTCCGGAACTATAAGATAACGTCCAGGGTCGGGAACCTGGTCATGGCGTCCGCTGAACTTCAGGTCAATGGAACGGTATCCAGGGGCACCTTTCCCGTAACGTAAAATCGAATAAGGGGGGAAGACGAAATGAAGACAGTCAAAATTGACTTGCCCGACGGGAACACGGCCGAACTGTACGCTGAAATGAAGCATAAGACACAGGTGGCCGTCGAAGGAATAACCCGCCAATACCTGACATATCCCGAAGGCGTCGGGAAGCTGAAGGTTTCCCAGGGGGAAGACGGCGGACCCATTCGAACGAAGGCCGTCGAAGAAGTGGAAGTTACCGTTGACCTTGAACGAATAGATTGGACCGCGGTCAACGAAATAATCATCTTGAACCAGGTCGTTTCCTGGTCCTTCGGCGAAGTGACGGCCGAAGTCCTGGGCGAACAATCCGAAGCCGTGTTCGAAGCTTTGAAACGGAAGGTCAACGAACTTTTCAGGGATAACTTCCCTTTACAAAAAAGCGGCGCCGTGAACTCGGCGAAGGGCTGGCCCTTGCTTTCAAAGTTCCGACACGTTTTCGCGTTCCGCCGCAATTAAGGGAAGCAATGCTGGTTACGGAAACGGGCTTCCCGCCGGACGTCCTGGGGGAAATGCCCGAACGGTTACTGGACGAAATTGTAATATATCGGGGCGTCAAAAACGTCGTCCAATTCGGCGGCGATTGGCAACCATAAGGGGGAATTATGGCCGACGAAGTTTCAACTGTAATGGTCCTTCGAATGAGGGACGAAGCTTCAGCGCAAATGAAGAACTTCGCGGGGACGACTGAACAAGCGACCCTGGCGTCGCTGGATTTCAAAATGACGCTGACGGCGGTCGGGGGCGCATTGACCGCGGTCGGGGCCCTGGTCAATCAGATTGACAACCCGACGGCGAAGCTGGCCGCGACCTTCCTTATGACCGGCGGGGCAATGATGACAACCGTGTCGGCGATTATTTCAATGATACCTTATATTCGGACCCTTATTACTTCCCTTCGCGCCCTGGCCATTACCCAGGCCATTGTCAAGGCCCTTTCGGGGCCCGTCGGTTGGGCCCAACTAGGAATCGGCCTGGCAATCGCGGGGGCGGCAACCGCCGGTATCGTGGCAATGACCGGCGGCTTCGGCGGGGCGAAAACGGTCGAAATCAAGGGCGGCCCGCTTATCATGGAAAACGACGCGCAAATGCGCCGGTTCGCCAGCGCAATCACCGAAGCGCAACGCCGTGAAGGAAAGGTTGGTCGGTAATGGTTGATTTAATTTCCGTTCGTTTCAATAGTGGTAATGTAAAAGACAATGAACTTCGGACTTACCGAATAAGGGCGACTGGAGTTTGGACTGATAATGAAACCTACGATATGTGTTACAAATATCGCTATGGTGTTAGCTCGGAAGAACAGATTATTGAAAATACTGCGAATTCTTTGTTTCCTACTTCAACATTTGATAGAGAAGGGCAGAGGCTTACCATACCTGGTCGAACTGTATCAAGACTAGCTTTCTACATTTTAAAAGTTGGTAATCCCACAGGTAATATCCTTTTTGGTATTAACAAGGTTTCCGACGATAGCGTCATTATGCGCAAGGTCCTGGGCGACGCCAGCACTTTACAAACGGTTAAAACTTGGGAGGAAGTAATCTTTGATACTCCTACATTTATCAATGACGAAGTTAGACTGTATATTGAGTTTCCTTATATTCATCTCGCTACTGTAATAACGCAATTATGTACCGCCATTGACCATGATTCGGGGATTGGTCATGGTAACGTAACCGACCTGGGGGATTCGGCGGTTACGCAACACGGCCATTGTTGGAGTGAAGCCCACGGCCCGACCACGGCTGACGATAAGACCGAAAACGGGGCGAAGGTGGCAACGGGGCCCTTCACTTCAGCGATAACGGCCCTTGACCCTAGTACCACTTATTACGTCCGCGCTTACGCAACGAATACTGAAGGGACCGCGTACGGCGCGGAAGTCGAATTGACTACATTCGCGGCGGGGGCCCCGACGGTCCTGACGCTGGAATGTACCGACATTCAATCCACAACGGCGACGGGTAACGGGAATCTGACCGACATTGGCGATTCCGCCGTTACCGAACACGGGCACGTTTGGGCGACCGACCCGAACCCGACGACCGCTGACTTCAAAACGACCCTGGGGGCTAGGGGCGTCGGCGTCTTCGAATCCGACCTGGTTGGCCTTACCCCTGGCGAAACGTATTACGTCCGCGCGTATGCGACCAATACCCAGGGGACCGCGTACGGCGACAACGTCGTCCTGGAAACGCCGACAGCCAATCCCCCGACCGTTACGACCCAGGCTTGTTCGGCGATAAGTCCGGAATCGGCAACCGGCCACGGGAACATTACCAGCTTCGGCGACGCTTACGTTTCCGTATATGGCCATTGTTGGTCAACCAGTCAATACCCGACGACGGCCGACGATAAGGCAGAACAAGTCTTACCGTTCGCGCCAGGGGCCTTCACGTCGGCGATTACTGGACTTCTTCCCGATACCAGGTATTACATTCGGGCATACGCGACGAATGAATATGGGACCGCGTACGGGAACCAGGTTTCAATTTACACTTACCCAGGCGGGGCCGTTATCAATCCCGAAAACCCCGTCGGCGTTGATTGGGCCGACGACGGCGTCTTCGTTGACATAGCCGCGGACATAATGGAAGCTTATATCGAATGGGGGAAGGACCGCGAACTGAACGAAGCGACCCCTTCTTTGATAGCTTTGACAATGGACAATTTCGACCACAAATACAGTCCGCCGAATGCGGCAAGCCCCTATAACACGGGCGGGAATACGGTTCGGGCTGGCCACAGAATCCGATTGTCGTTCGGGTACCCGTTCGACAACTTCAATGACGTTGACGGCGTCGCCATTGAAAACCACGCCGTCCCGAAGGATAGTCAATTCACCTGGTCGGAAAAGTCGGGGACCTTCTCGATATACGATAACAAGCTTCGGGAAACCGGCGGAAGCGGCGGTATCGCCGTAATTGACTTCGGGGAACCGGACGCGCATATCGAAGTCAAATTCACCAAAGGCGCGAACAACGATTGTATTATTGTCTTCAGGTATTTGAACGCGACCAATTACCTTTACATTCGGACTGACGGAACCAACCTGGAAGTCCGAAAGGTTGACGGCGGGGCCGATTCCCTGGTTGACGAAGAAGCCCTGGCCTGGGCCAACGATACCACGAAGACAATCAAGGTTATACTTCACGGCGCCTATATTTACGTCGTCGCTGATAATACGCTGGTCGTTAAAACCAGTTCAACCCATAACCAAACGGAAACGAAGCATGGGGTCGGCGGACCGACTATTGATACCGACGCCAGGTACGAAGACTTCGGCGGAATCTATTCCCTGTTTTACGGGACCATTGACCGAATCATTCCGTACCCGAACAAGGTACGTCAAACGGCCCTGATTGAAGCCAGCGACGACTTGAAGATTCTGGAACGTCATACCCTTTACAGAAGGGCATACTCATATACCGGATACCCTGGCGGAATGCGGGCGTTTATCCAGGAAGTCTATAAAAACACGGCCAACGTGTCACAGTTGGGCGAAATCATGGACATTGGCGAATCAATCAGCACGTCGCCTTATAAGTCATGGTGGGGGATTTCGGGCTTGCGGGTATGCCGGAATGTCGAACGGGAAGAAAACGGCTTCTTCTATCAGGACCAGATTTCCTTTTGGCGGTTCGAAGCGAAGGGCCACAGGGCCGCCGCGCCCCATAACGCGTCGCGTTGTACGTTTTATCAGGATTACGAAACGAACAACCTGGCGTTTACCGGCCTGAAATGGGAAAGCGGGGAAGAAGACGTTTTCAATATGGTTTCGGTCCATGTCGAAAAGTCCCAGGCCGACCCGTTGAACCTGGCGACCGGCGGTCAAGAGGTATGGCGTTGCGCTGAAGCGGACGTACTGGACGCTGGCGTGACAAGCCAACTGGTAATTCCGGCCACTTCAAGCGTCGTAATCTACTTCGAATCGAAGGACTTCGATTGCCTGGAAGACTTGATTACGCCAGCAATCGCTTCGAACGTTTACAAAATTGAAGGGAAGGTAACGGGCGGCCCCTTCCTGGAAGGCGAAACCGTGACGGGGTCCGTTTCGGGTCATACGGGAAAGGTCCTGGAACAAGGCGGCGGTTACATAATCCTGGGCGATTCTTCAGGGGCTTACGACGCGGCCGATATATGGGTCGGGGCGACTTCAGGGGCGACGATTGCCATTGGTTTCAAAATCAAAGGCACGATTACCAATGGCCCGTTCCTTTTCGGCGAAGGTATTACGACCAACATTTCAACCGACACGGGTATTGTTCGAGAGGTCGGCCAGGACTTCGTCTTATTGGAAAGTTGTTCAGGGGTCTTCAATGCTGGCGATACGGTAACGGGGACGAAGTCGGCGGCGACATTGAACGGGACCGTGACGATAACGGTCGTCGGTTCAAAGGCGCTGATTTCCGATTACCAGGCCAACGCCGCGGCCGACGGGTCCGGCGCGGATAAGACCGCCAACCTGACCGTCGCGTTGTCTTATCCGGTTTATAATTCGTATGGCAAGGGCGGGAAGCTGACCCTGACCAATGACGACGCTTCCCCAATTTACGTCACGCGATTGCTGGTCCGCGGCGACGGGTACAATATTCAGGACCGCGGTTCCGTGTACGTTGAAGACGCCGCTTCAAAGGTGGCTTACGGCGAACATTCGTACGACGTCAAGGCGGAAATCCTGACAAGCCTGGCCGAAGCGAAGACCCTGGCCGACGACGTGGAATCGAAGGAAGACACGCCGCGGGCGAAGGTTGAAATTACCCTGGTCAATGCCAATAAGGAAATGCTGACGAAGATTCTATCCCTGAAGGTATCGGACCGGATTACAGTCAATTATTCCGACATGGGGATTGACGAAGACTTTTTTATCAACAAAGTCGGTTATAACATTGGCGAAGGCGGCTTACTTGTCGAATCCGTCCTGAAGCTGGAAGAAGTATCTTGAAGGGGGAATGAGCATGGCCGTTGAAATCATAATTGCTGGTTCAAGCCTGGTTGTCGCCGTGGTCGCCGCGGGCGGGGTCGTTATGACCTGGCGGCGAAATGGGAAGGACCAGGCCGCGCGGGACCAGGAAATCAAGGACAATCAAAGCGAAATAATCAAACGCCTGGACGACAAGGAAACGGGCTTGTCCGGCCTGAATGAAAAGATTCACGGCTTCGAAGTGAATTGCGCTAGGACGTCTTCAGGATTCGACCAGCGTATCCTTGCCGCCGAACGCGACGTCAAGGACCTGAAGCATAAGTAAGCCCCTTTATGGGGGACCTGGCATTTTGCCAGGCGTCTTCCTTTCGGACGGACCCTGGGGATTCAATCGGGCAATTCCCAGGGTCCTATTATTTGCCCTTACCAGCGGCCCCAGGGCGGCCAACACGGGGCCCCAGGACCTTCGCTGGTATAATCCCTTCCAGGTCCCGACAATTTCAATCCTGACGCGACGTCACCTTCGTTTACAAAAGTCACCTTTGTCAACCACACGTTGACAAAAAATCACCCAAAAGAATGACCCGAATCGCCCGAAAGTATGACCCTTTCGGATAACCAATTCAGCTTCAATTCGATATAGGGGCTTGACAAGGGCAATACATATCCTTTATACTGATAATGGTCGGGTTGACTAGCCCGCCGGAAGGAAGACAAAATGAACATACCGTTGGTTGAAATACTGAAGTTGGAAACCAGGCTTCCGTTGCGCCTGGTCGAAATCAACGCCGCCCTTCTGGAAGACATTCAGAAGAACGGTATCCTGGAACCCGTCGAAATCAGGATTCGGGAAGACGGGTCGCGGATACTTTGGGACGGTCTTCACAGGGTCAAGATTGCCGCCGCCCTGGGCCTGGGATTCGTACCCGTATTCTTCAGGGAAATGTAAAGGGGTCACATGGAAGAAAAGATAATCGCCGGAATGGAAGAAGCCGAACGGAAAGCCTGGGAAGCCCTGGGCCGGTACAAGTTTCAAGTGTTCGGATACTGGTCCGGAATCTGGATTCACCTAAACAGGATTTCGGGCCTGAAGAAACCGAATCCGTTCAAAGACCTGGTCGCATTGGCAAGGACCAGGTAATCAGCGCGGGGTTCCTTCCCCGCCGTCGTGGTCCGAAAGGTCGGGTCCCGACGGGGCGGAAGAAGCCCGAAATAAACGAAAGGGGGCGAAAGGACATGGCGAAAATAGGTAACGAAGCGAAGCTTATCCTGAAGCTGGCCGAAGAACGTATCCAGGCCAAAGTCAAAACGCATGGCGACGAAGCCGCAAACGCGGACGGCCAGGATAGCAAGCTGGCCACGGCATACCGGAACAAAGCCGCGGGCATGGAAGAAGCTTTGGCAATCCTGAAATCAATATACCTTGAACTGGAAAGCTAACGAAATAAAAACCGAAAGGGGGAACAAATGATTATTTGCGAAACCGAATTCCAAGTACCCGACCGGAACGACCCCGAAATCGCCTTGACCGAAGTGGATTATTACGCCTGGATACCACAGCCCGCGGACGTACCCAATCACCGGCTTTCATTACGCTTCCGATTCGCGACCGGCCATTACGAACTATATCGGAAGTACGTTACAACCCACGTGGCGGCCATTGTGGGGCCCCGTGGGGGCGGTATCTTCGGGGTCCAGCATAAGCCCGACGGTAACGAACAAACTATCTTCACCGATAAGGACCTGGGGAAGGTGATTGACTATGCCGAAGGCGAAGTGAAGAAATACCACGGATACGACAAAGCGAAGGACCAGGTTTGTAACCATGAAGGCCGCGGTCGCGCCTTCGGTTGTAAGGTGGGGAAATGAAGTACGAAGCAACCGTCGCCGCCGTCAACCGTGTAATCAACCAGTATTCAATCCCGCTGACCCTTCGACAAATCTATTATCGGCTTGTCGCGGCGGGTCTTATCCCGAACCGCCGTTCCGCTTACAACGGGCTTTCGTCCCAACTGGTCACGGCCAGGGAACGGGGCGAAGTGGACGAAAACCGAATCAACGACCGTTCCAGGTCCATTGAAGACCGCGCGTTCAATACTCCAAACGACTTCCTGGACGCGATAATCTGGACCGCGGAAAACAAGTTCTTCCGCCGTTACTGGACAACCCAGGAAGTCTATTGCGAAGCCTGGGTCGAAAAGGACGCCTTGTCCCAGGTAATCGCGGGGGCCGTCGAAGACCTGAATACAATCGTCGCGCCGTCCAGGGGATATTCTTCGTTTTCCTATATCCGCGCCGCGGTCCGCCGATTCCAGGGGAACCACAGAAAAGCGAAGCGGGTCGTCGTTCTTCACTTGACCGACCATGACCCGTCGGGCCTGGATATGACCAGGGACCTTCAAACGCGCTTCAGGGCTTATTCGTCGCGCCAGGTAATCCAGGTCAAGCGGATTGCGCTGACCTGGGACCAGGTCCAGGAATACAACTTGATTCCGAACCCGACGAAGATTACCGATTCGCGGGCCGCGGGATACATGGAAAAGTACGGGGACGAATGTTGGGAACTGGACGCAATCGAGCCCGACGAACTGGTCCGCCTGGTCCAGGACGCCGTCGAAGGGGAAATCACGGACCGCGAAGCCTGGGAAGAAGCGAAACAAAACGAAGCTTCGGAACGGGAAGAACTGAAGGACCTATTCGACGAACTGAAGGACAAGTATCAATGAAAACAATCTTGAAAATCGAATGTATGTATTGCCGAAAGGCAATGGGTGAAGTGGACGGCAAGGGGACCGAAGGAATCAGTCATTCCATTTGCCCGACGTGCTGGTCCGAATGGTTCCCTGGTATCCCTTACCCCGAAAATAAAACCGAAAGGAAGGTATCAAAATGAAACCGACTTATAGTGAACTTCAAGATTACCTGGCGCGTCAATTCTGTATCGGTTGTCCTGACCAGGGGCCCGACGGCGCCGGAAGTGGGGAAGGTTGCGAAGATTGTCCGGTAATGGACGTTCCGACTGAACCTTATCCCGACAAAGAACCAGCGGACAAGCCCCTGGGCCTGGACGCTTTGGCGATTGCGGGGCTTGAAACGCCCCACGAAATCATTATCGCGGTCGCCAACCTTTCCAGGGAAGGCGAACAAATTATGCTTCGGAAGCTTGCCTGGGCCCTGGCAGAAACGGGCGAACTCGAAAACCGCCGAATGCTGAAGGAAGCATTGACCGCCGCGTCCCTGGTATGACTTGACAAGGGCAATACAAAGGCGTTACAATGGGGGCCTGGGGATACCAGGTCCCCAAATAACCGAAAGGAAGGGGGTTCAAAATGACAATGGGACATTGTAAGCATGGGGAATTCGAACTGACGAAAGGTTGTCCGCAATGTATCGCGGAACGCCAGGCGGCCCAGGAACGGGAAGACGCCGAAGTCAATTCGCCCGACAATATCGGGAAGCGAATCAAGGAAGCCGAAGAAGCCGTCGCGGGGAAGGAAGTCCCGCGCCTTATCGTCAAGGTCCAGTACCTTGACAGTTCCGACATTCCAGCGAAGGGGCGGGATTATTCTTACTTCACGGCGGAACCGCTGGCCGTCGGCGATAAGGTCCACGTACCCGTTTATAACCGCGTCCAGAAGGCAATTGTCACAGCGATTGACGTTCCCGAATCCGAAATTGCCGCTTTCAGGGACAAGGTCAAAACCATTCCCGCGGGGTCGAAGCTGACCGACCAGGGACCGACGGCCCAGGCCGCGGAAGAAGGGGCGGCGCGCAATCCTGAAGACGTCGTTCTTTGCGTCCACGGGGAAGACGCGAACACTTGCCACGAATGCCAGGTCGAACGTGAACGGGATTGGTTGAATGCGAAGAAGACCGCTGAAGGTTACGGGACCATGTCGGGGTCAATGCCCGAACCGCCCCAGGAAGAATTCAAGGGCGTTCCGTTCGGCGAAGGCGTCGTCGCGACTTCTTCGGAAGAACAAAAGCCGCCCGCCCTGGTCGTTATTGAAACCCAGGTCGGCAAGCCCGCCCCTGAATTGCTTCGACTTTACCTGGAAGCCGCTTCCCTTCTTCGGATTGCGAAAGCGCGGACCATAACCACGAACGAAGACCTGAAGCCCGCGACTGACGACCTGGCAATTATCTTGACTTGTCGAAAGGCCATGTCCGCCAGGAAGACGGAACTATACGGCCCGCTGAAGGCAAAGCTTGACCTGGTCAACCAGTCATTCAACGACATTATGTTTCCCGTCCTGGAAGCCGACCGAATAACCAGGGACCAGGTAAACACCTTTGACAATGAGCAACGCCGCAAGGCCGCCGAAGCGAAACGTATCGAAGACGAAAAGTTCCGACTGGCCCAGGAAGAAGCAAAGCTGAACGGGACGGGGGAAATAACGGTTCCCCTGGGGACCGCCCAGGTCCCGCCGCCAGTCCCGAAGAACGTCCGAACGGAAATGGGGACCCTGGGGGGAAGGGACAACTGGAAAGCCCGCGTCGTTGACTTCAAGTTACTGGACGACCAATGGAAGATTGCGAACGAATCCCTTCTGAATAGTCACGCGCGGACAACGAAGGGAACGCGCCCGATTCCAGGGGTCGAATTCTACAATGACCGAAGTGTCACAGTCCGAACCAGGGGGAATTGACATGGCCGACAAGTCGAAAGTCAAAGCGTGGTTGTTCCTTCTTCTGTCAAAAGTTGAAAGCGACGAAATCGAAGACGCGAACTTGAAGGAAAGCGGGAAGACAATCACAGTCGAAATAAAATTCAAAAGGGGGAAATGAACCAATGACGAAGAAACTATCCGACCAGGCAAAGAAGGAAAAGAAGGAAATCAGGAAACAGCAAAAGGCGGCGTCGAAGACCGTCAAAACCGTTACCCAACCGAAGCATGAAGACCCGCCCGCGGAACCCGTGAATCTTTGCGACGATTGCGCGTACGAATACGGGGAATGTGAAGGCAAGCCGAAGTTCGCTTCCGACCAGGACGAAACCCTGACGGGGCCGGAAGCCGACCGCGTTATCGAGTGCCCCGCCTTCGTCAACGTCGCCGCAATGCCGACCGCCCAGGAAGCGGCCGCGCCAGGTCCCGCGGCCGCTGAAGTAAAGGACCAGGGGGAAGGTCCCGACGCGGCCCATGACGGCGGCGACAAAGGTACCGCCGAAGCTGAAGAAGAACCGGAACCGGAAGTCAAGGTTATCCGGACGGACCTTCCGAAAGGGCCGGACCCGAAACGATTCCAGGCGGAAGAAGATTTCGGGGCTTGCCAGTCATGCGAAAGGCCCCTGAAGCGGACGGCCTTCAACCGATACCAGGACGCGGTCCGTTGTACGAACGTCCGTTGTCGGGCTTACCGCGCCGTCGTCAAAACAATATCGTCGGGGGTAAGATAACATGGCGACCGATAAGAAGATATTCCCGAAACAGCAACTTGAAATCGTCCAGGTCCAGGACCCGAAATCATATTCAGGCGGGACGAAGACGCTTCTTCCCGTCATGGCGAAGAACCTTTCACTTGCCGAAGGCGACCCTGGATTTGGGAAGTCCTGGAAATATACCGTCTTCAACCAGGACCTTCAGGACCATATCAAGGGCTTGAAGGTTGGGGACCGCCGCCTTTGTGACATTGAAGAACACGAACGCCCCGACAGCGAATACGGGCCCGACCGGAACATTGTCCAGATATACGTTGAAGGGAAACCAGTATCACAGAAGAAGGGCGGCGGCGGCGGATATGGCAAGTCGCCCGAAATGATTCGCCTGGAACACGAACTTGACCTGGTCCTGGAAGGCGTGAAGCGCCGGTCCATTGAAGGGCAAACAGCAATCGCCCAGGTCGGGGCCGTCTTATCTTGTCCGAACCCGATACCTGGGGAAGCCCTGGGAATTGACGAAGAAGGCTGGTTCCGTATCCTGGACAAATACTGGCTGGCCGTGGAAAGGTCCCTGGACGTTTTCCTGGCCGAACCGAAGGCCCAGGAACCCGCGCCGAAGCGTGACCAGCGGGCCCAGGATACGCAAGGGAAGGGTTCAAAGGCCGCGGCGGTAGTTTCCCATGACATACACAATCCGCCCGTCGAAAAGAAGAACCCGCCGCCTGACCCCGTGAAACACGTCGGGGACCTTTTGACCAGGTCGTTGAAGTTGAAGCCGCCGGTTACGCGGGACGAACTTTGCGTCGGGGTAAACGTCAATGACCCGAAGGAAATCAAGGACCTGGAAGCGGCTTGGAAAACCGCCCAGGAATTAAGCGCGTCGAAGGTCCAGGGTAAGCCGAAGGCGGACGAAGAACAATTACCCTTCTGAAAACGGGGCTTGACATTGCCGACACAACGGCGTTACAATCTGAAAAACGAAAGGGGGGGGTTCACATGGTAAGCACAGAACACAAAAAGGGAAAGGTTGACCCCGCGAAGGTCGTTCGGAACTGGCGAATCCTGAAGGCGGTTGACCACAATCTACACTTGGAAGCCGCGAAGCGGGGCTTCAATTCGGTACCCGCCTTCCTGAATAACCTTCTGACCCGATTCTTCGACGGCGAAACTATCAAGCGCGACCCGTAAATCAAAAATGCGGGTCGCTTTTCATTTCCGAAAGGGGGAATAATTCAATGGCAAAGACTGACAAGTCCACAAAGCCCGAACCCAAAGCCACGAAGACCCCGAAGGCCGAAGCGGTCCAACCGCTGAAGGTCGAAATCACCTTCCCGTCAATCGCGGACCTGAAGCAAGCCCTGGCGTTCGACGGCGACGGGAACCTTATAATTGCCGTCCAGTTCAAGGCCCGCGTTGACCAGTACGAAATCTTCCGCCTGGTCAATCTTCTGAAGCAACCACACGGGACCTTGTACGCCATAATCGGAAGCCCGCAATCGGCAATGGACTTCAAGTTCGACACGAAGAAGGACAAGGTCGAAATAATCAAAGCGGCAAAGGCCCTTCCCCAGGGGAAGACCCAGGAACCGGCCGCGGAAGCGACCGACCAGGGCGGAACCGTTGTCAAGATTCACGCGGCGACCTTCAACCATATCCCCGACGAAGAAAAGCCGTTCGGCGTATGTATTGATTTCGTCAACGGGGACGGGGAAATCAGAACGGTTGCTGACCGCGGAATGAATCCGACCGAAGCGGTCCTGGCGGGCGTGAAGGCGACCAACGCCTTTCCCGACAACGTGAAGGAACCATTCGAAGTCATGGCCGCGCTGGAATTACTCGACCCGTCGCCTGAAGCTTACAAACTCATTCGGGTACTCGAAGTCGGGTCATTTGACGAAGAACCTGTTCAGGAAGAAGGCGAAAAGGGGGAATAACGCATGGGGGCCGAAAGTCGGTTACTATACGACGAACGGCCCCTGGTTGTCATTCCCGAACTGGCCGTCGTTGTCGGGCTTAATAGTGCCATTGCCCTTCAACAAGTCCATTATTGGGTAAGAATCAACCAGCGGGCCGATAAGAATTTTCGCGAAGGTTACTACTGGACATATAATACTTACGAAGCCTGGCGTGAACAATTCCCCTTTTGGTCCATTTCAACGGTCAAGCGAATCTTCATGGAACTGGAAGCGGACGGCCTTATCGTGACCGGAAGTTATAACCGACTTCCGATTGACCGGACGAAGTGGTACCGCATAAATTACGACCGCCTGGGCGAATGTGTCAAATTGATACAATGGTCGGGTCAGAATGAACCAATGGTGAGCTCAAAATGGCCTCATGGTCGGCTCAATTTGACCTCACCATTACCAGAGATTAAAACAGAGATTACAACAGAGAATAGGGTTATAGAGATATGGACCGAAACTTTGGAACAACTGAAGCTTCAAGTCAGCAAGGCGAATTTCCGAACCTGGTTGAAGGATATTGTCCCGCTTTCATTCGACGGCGAAGCTTTCGTCGTCGGGGCCAAAAGCACCTTCATTGCCGAATACCTGAACCATAATCAGCGGTCCCTTGTTGAAAAGACCTTGACCGAAGTTGTCGGCCAGGCCGTCATATTCGTATGTCAGGTCGCGCCGGTCAAGGAAGGGATAAAAACATGAAACCGAAAGTTATTGTCCGCGGCCGCGACCCGAATTGCGTCCATTATTCGGATATAGTCGGTACTATCGGGACGTGTCGGGAATGCGGTCAAGTCGTTGATTACCGTCCCTGTCAGGAAGGGAAGAACGAATTACTGGCCGCGAAGGGAAGGAAGGGGGGAAAGGCGTATGCCGCGATTTATAGCGATTGACCCTTCGACGACGTTCACGGGTTGGGCCGTGTTCCAGGACCAGGGGCTTATCGCCTGGGGGAAGATTGATTCCAGGAAGATTCCGTACGCCGACCGATTCCCCTTCATTATCGGCGAACTGTCAAGGCGGGCGTCGCAATACGGCGCCCAGGAAGTCGCAATCGAAGACGTCAAATTTGCCTGGCATTCGAAGAACCGGCTTCGGAATATCGCTGGACTTCAGGTCGTCTTCCGGTCAATCCAGGAATGGGCGAAGGGAATGGACTATCCCCTGGCGCCCTATAATCCCGCGACCTGGAAGAACGCCGTCGTCGGGGCTTACGCCGCCCCGAAGGAAATCACGAAGAACAATATCCGGTACCGCTTTCCAGCGGTCCCCGACGACTTGACCGACCATGAGTACGACGCAATCGCAATCGGGGTTTACCACGGCGGGCTTCGGTTCCTGGAAGCCCTGGCGGAAGGGGGGACGAATTGACAGCAATCCTTATCACAGCGACCGCCGAACATGATTGCGAACGATATTCCATTTGTCGGAAGCGTATCCTGGTCGGGGACCGCGCAATCAAGGCGACGGCCCGCCGTTCAAATTGCGGGGAATCCTATCCCGTGACCGTTTACTATCACGAAGCTTGTTATCAGGAACGCTTCGAATCACGAATGAAAGGGGGGAAGACGAAATGAACATATTCGACGAACTGGACGCGGCCCTGGCCGACGTGAAGAAGGAAGCCGCAAAGGTCCAGAATGAAGTCGCCGCGTTGCGTCGGGAACGTGACGGCGAAGTGTGGTACTGGCAAGGCGACGGGGGCGACAAACTGGAAAGCCTGACTTGTCCCGTTCTTATCGAAGCCGAAGACCTTCGCGCTATATTGGCAAGGACGGCCAGGTTCAAAAAAGCTATACAGGAATTGGAAGCTGAACAATGTTACGGGTTCCCGTCACTTTGGGAAGCATTGTCGGAAGGGGATAAAAAACAATGATATACGAAACCAAAGGGCGCGCCAGGGAATACTTCGAACTGGCGGCGAATCTATATTCGGGTTGCGAACACGCTTGCCGGTATTGTTACGGGGCGGACGTGACCCGAAAGGACCCGAAGGAATTCTTCGGGCGGGCGGTTCCCAGGGAAAACGTCCTGGAAGAACTGGAAAAGGACGCGGCCAGGCTTGCCAGGAAGAACGAAATCCGCCATATCCTTTTGTCGTTCGTGACCGACCCGTATCAACCCCTGGAAGAAAAGCTGAACATTACCAGGCGGGCAATTCAGATATTACACAGATACGACTTGCCAGTCGCAATTCTTACGAAGGGGGGCTTTCGGGCGACCAGGGACTTCGACCTTTTGACTACAAAGGATAGGTTAGATATTTTGAGTACGGAAGACTTATTTGGCGTTACCTTGACCTTCATGGACCCGCGCCGGTCGCGGACCTGGGAACCAGGGGCGGCCCTTCCGGTTGACCGAATGAAAAGCCTGGACGACGCACACGCCCGCGGGATTCCGACCTGGGTATCCCTGGAACCCGTCATTGACCCCGCCGAATCGCTGGCCCTGATTGAAGCGACGGCGAAATTCGTTGACGTCTTCAAGGTCGGGACCCTGAATTATCCGAACAAGCTTCCCTGGGATTTACGGGACCAGGTAAGGGGGATTGACTGGAAGAACTTCGCGCGGAACGCCGTCCTTTTGCTGGACCGCCTGGGGGCGAATTACTATATCAAAAAGGACCTGGCGCGGCATATCGGAAAGCCCGAAGGAATAACAAAAGGAAATGTCCCGACGTGATAAGGATAAACCGCCAAAACCAAAGCCGCCGAAGAAGCCGAAGAAGCCGAAGAAGGGCGAACTGTCAAGCGGCGCGGGGGCATTGGTTCGGGAAGGTATAATATAACCGAAAGGGGGAATTGAAGAATGGATATTATCGTTTGTTCAGAATGCGGACAAGGCATGGCGCGAATGGAAATGGTAAACGGGGTCGAAAAGGACTGGTCCAACGATACGCCCGTTTGCCCCGTTTGCCGCGGGGTACCTGGCGCGACGCCGCTGGTCCGGAAGCGCGACGTCCTGGGGGGCTTTCCCTGGAAGCGGGACCCGTCGGGGAAGAAGGTCGCGAAGTGAAGATTTTAGTCGCGTCAATCCTTTTCGCCTTGTGGTCAGGCATTATAATTTATCAGATAATTGGCGCCAGGCGCGCAAGGCGTCGAATGAATCGGGAAAGGGGGACGAAGTGAATATCGGCGGAAGCATAAGTGGGGCAATCTTCGGCGACGGCCGCCGATTCCGTTATGCGCTTTGGCGAAGGTGGAAGAATTCCCCGAAGAACCTGGACGCGCTTCTTTTCATTGGCTTGAACCCGTCCACGGCCAACGGGACGAAGGACGACCCGACCGTCGTCCGCATGATAAACTTCGCGAAGTCCTGGGGATTCGGCGGCCTATTCGTCGGGAACCTTTTCAGTATCGTTTCGGCCGACCCCGCCGTCCTTCTGACGGACACGTCGAAGGAATTATACGGCGGTCCGAACGACGCGGCAATCAAGCAAATGCGGAACCTTTGTTCCCTGGTCGTCGTCGGTTGGGGGGAATTCGGAAAGCGTGTCGGGTACCGGCCCGCGGCGGTCCTGGACCTGGTCGGGGAACCCGTTTATTGTATCAAGTTGAACCGTTCGGGCGAACCGTCACACCCGTTATATTTACCAGGTAATTCGAAGTTGATTCGATATTACCGAAAGGGGGCTTGCCATGAATAAGGCCCTGAACTTCAGCGAATTACCCGAAGAAACGAAGAAGCAACTGGCGGGCGTGATTGGCGTTATCCCTGGGAAGTGGGAAGTTTACGCGAAAGTTTGGCTTCTGCTAATATCGTTGAATTCGCTGGCCGACGCGAAGTGGGTCGTCAATAGACTTCGCCGCATACTGGATAACATGGGTAAGAAGGGGGAAGCATGAACACAGATAAAACGGCGGCCATGCCGACCGATAACCAACCAGCGGAACAACCCGCCATGAATCGGAAGCAACGCCGACAAATGGCGAACCTGGCGAAGAAGTACCGGCCGCGGGGGAAGTGCCCCTTCCCTGGTTGCGGGCATACCTTCTTCCAGGAAGACGGACAACCGAACGCGTGTCCTGACCATAGGAAGCTAATCGCCGACGTGTTATACATAGTGAATCATACAAAGACGGGGGAACCTGAAGCCGTCGGCGGCAAAGACGGGAAGCCGGTAATCTATGTCCCGAAGCCTGGCGTATCAATGCGAACGCTGGAAATTGAATTGGCGGCCGAAGCCGCGAAAGGGGGTAATAAACCATGACGGACTTAAAATTCAAACTATCATTCGACGAACGCGGACGGGTAATATATCAACCAGGTGACATTGTCGGCGTCCGCGGGGGCAAAGGACCGATACCCTGGTTATCTTACCATGCCATTGTCCCGCAAACTCCATTGTTCCATTTCCTTCTTATCGGCGACCGTATCGGAACGGAAGATTACGTTATCCTGGAAAGTATCGGGAAGGGTACCGCCTTCGGGCGGCTTTCCTGGTATAGGAATCGCGAACACGTTGTCTTCCGCGTGAACCACGAAAACGCCGAAGATATGGGAAACCTGGCCGTCAACCTGGCGTCGAAGTTCGGCCGCCGCCGGTACGACTGGAAGCTATATGTCCGAATCTTCGCCTGGGCCCTGGGTTACTGGTTGAAGGAAATCCTGAAGCTTCACTTCCCGCCGCGGCCAGTTTACCCGACGCAAATCCCATATAAGACCGACCAGGACTTCATTTGTATTGAACTGGTCTTCGAAGCCTGGAAGGAAGTCGGCTTCAGAATTCGGGAACACGGACACGCGCCGGTTCCGGCCGAAGTTATCCTGGCCGTGGACCGCGGGGACCTGGAAGTCATAGACAACCACGACGGGAATCCCGCGAACTGGCGGAATCATAAGTCCCCGTTATACACGGCGGCCAGGCAAATCGCCGAAGACCATAAACCGAAAGCGGGCGGCGATATTATCGGACGCCAGGGCGGGCAAAAGCGGAATCGGGCCCATATCTACCGACAACCGTACGGGTACCCGATTCGCCTTTGCGATTGGGCCGCCGTTGACGTGGAAACAATCGAACGAATCGGCGAAGCCCAGGGACTATGCGGACCGGCGGAATTGCGCGTCCTAGCCGCCGTCCTGGATTGGGCGGAAGCCACGAAGGGCGCCGTTATCTGTAAGCATTGTCGGGCCCTGGCCAAAGGCGAACGCGGACCGCTTATGGGCGGACCTGGGGGGTACGCATGAACCAACCGGCGAAGAAGTCCCATAAAAAGAAGGTCAAGCCCTGGAACACATATCGGGCCGAAGAACGCCAGGAATACTTCTTCCTGATATACGAACAAATGGGCGTTGGCCGAACCCTGAAGCGATTGTGGGGCCTTGTCCGCGGGGTCGGGGTATCAATATCCCTGAAGACCCTGGAACGGTATTCGTCTTCATTCAACTGGCAAGTCCGGATACTCGAAAGGGCGGCCAGGCATGAAGCGGCCGACTTCGTGGAAATCCAGGACCAGGTTGACCAAATGACCCAGGACCATATTCGAGTATTCCAGGATATAGGGGCCCTGGTCACGGCCGGAATCAAGCATTGGAAGAAGAAGATTGACGACCGTGTCGCCGCGGGCGCGGGGGACGGCCTGGAAATGGACCTGACCGACATTGGCCGCCTGGCGGACCTGTACCAAAAGGGCGAACGCCTGGCGCGGGGACTTGCCACGTCGAAGGCGGAAGTAATTATCGAAGTCCTTCCGCCCCTGGTCAAGGATATATTCGCCGTCTTCCTGGCCGTGAACGTTATCACGAACGACCCGCCGGAACTGGTCCGGAAGCGGCAAGCCGAATTCATTACCCGCGCCGACGCGGTCATGGTCCTGTATTACGGCGGCCAAAAGCAAATCGGCGAAGGGGGCGGGAATTGAAACAGGAAGGGGACAAAGTAAATAAACGACCCAAACGATACAAGGAAGTCTTCAAAATGGAAGTTATTTTGGCGAAGGGGCGGGACGGTTCCCCTTTCTTATATCATCTTCAAGGTTATCAGCGGGGGAAGTGGATTGGGGGAAACTTGAATATCACTTCAAGGCGCGAACTCAACAAGCTTATCCGTCAATGGTTCAACGATATAGAAACGGAAATAATGGGAACGGGATTTTGGAAGGGGGTTGAATGAATGAAACAGGAAGGGAATATCTTCATTGCGGAAAGCAAGGCGGACTTCAGCGGTTGGGAAGTAATCAGCATTCAACCGGCGTTCAAGCCTGGCGTGAAGCGGGTCACGGTCCGGCATATCCCGCTGACCGTATCGAAGGAAACGCCCGCGGAATGCCGCTTGGTATTCTGTAAGGACGAACACGTTCCGACTGAATTCCGAAAGGTCGCGGTATAATGGCCAACTGTAAGCAATGCGGGGCCCCGCTGACGAAGGGGAATATCAAGTTCGTTCGGAAGCCTGGGAAGCGGCCGTATCGAGTATGTCGGCGTTGTCGGTATCCCGACGAAGTCGAAGTGACTAGGGTCGGCGACAAGCGTCGGTCCTTCGTTCGCCCGCCGTCCAGGGAAGACGGCCGACCCGACTTGACGGTCCTGGAAGACTTTGTCCAGGCACCTTCGGAAGCTATTCAAACGGTCAAGCTGGCCGGTAATATCGAAAGCACAGGGAACGCCCTTCAGCGGCCCCAGGTTAGCACAGGGGACCCGCTAGTGGTCGAAGGGATACTGGAACATCTGGACCCGCCGAAGTACCGTTATTTCGTAACCAGGGCGACGGCCGAAAAGATTCAACGGGCAATCAAGGGCGGTCAAGTCGGGATAACGGTCGAAGTGATTCCCGTCCCCGAATACCAGGTCGAAGCGGACCCTGACGCCCTGGGGGATTATGTCGAAATCAACTTCAGTCATTACGCCGTTGACCATTGAATTGACCCTGGACGAATGGTTCCTGATATGGGCCGCTGATAAGACGGCCCGCGCCCTGGGGCTTTCAATGACCTGGGAAAAGACTGAACACGGGGTTATAATAGGCATGGGGAAAACGAATGAAGAAGATATATCAAACGACGTTCGGGGGCGTGAACGCGCCCGACGAAGAAAAGGGTAATTGCTGGCAAGCTTGCGTCGCATCACTTCTGGAAATACCCCTGGAAGAAGCGTTCGACTGTCGCCCTTATTGGGACCAGGGCGACGGGAAATGGTTCGACGATTTCAACGCCTGGTTGAAGGATTATGGCCTGGCCTGTATCGCCTTCGACCATACGGAAGAAAAGCCCCTTCCAGCGTCGCCTTTCCTGGGTTATCACCTGGGGGAATTCAAAAGCGCAACCTTGAAGAATGGGGAAACCCATATATGCGTAATCCACAACGGGGACGTGGTCCATGACCCGAACCCACGGGCCGAAAGGGTTGGCGACGCATTGGGGTTATATCTATTCGTACCGCTGGACCCCGTGGAGTGGTCGAAGTGAAAGTATTATTGCTTGACGTTGACGGAAAGCTTCCGAATATTGCCCTTCACAAGTTGGCGATATGGCACGAAGGCCAGGGCGACGAAGTGACCTGGAATATGCCGCTTTTCCTGAACCAGGCCGACAAGGTTTACATTTCAACAATACTGACGAAGTCGCGCCCGAAGGTTGAAAACCTGGTTGGATTACGGCCCGACGCCGTCGTCGGCGGAACGGGTACCTGGGGCTGGTTCATTGACCCGCCGCCAAATTTCCTTCCTTGTCTTCCCGCGGAAGTTGAACTGGTCAAGGCCCGAATCAATTACGGGTTCACAACGCGGGGTTGTATTCGCCATTGTCCGTTTTGCCTGGTCCCGCTGGTTGAAGGAAATATCCGCGCGGTCGGGGATATATTCGACGTTTGGGACGGGAAGTCGAAGACCTTGACGTTATTCGATAATAATATCCTGGCCCTTCCGGAACACTTCGAAAGGATTGTCACCCAACTGGTCGCTGAAGAACTGGTCGTTGACTTCAACCAGGGCCTTGATATTCGCTTGGTTACTTCTGGAATCGCCCGAATGTTATCAAGATTGAAAACAAAGGATATTCGATTCGCTTTTGATAGCCTATCGTTGGAAAGCGTTTTCCGTCGTAAAATAGACATATTGAGAAGTAACGGATTCCCGAATAAATACTTCTTCGTTTATGTCCTGGTTGGCTTTGATACTACATTCGAAGAAGATATGTACCGCCTGGACGTATTGAAGGAATTAAAATGTCGGCCTTATGTAATGCGCCATGAAAGAACGCCGAACGAACGAAGGTATAATGAAATGGCTTCATGGGCGAATCAACTATGGACTTTCGCGGAGTATAACTTTAGTGAGTATTGGAAATTCAGAACGGGGACAAACTTATGATAACGAAGACGCCGTACCTTTTCAAAGACGCCGCGACCGCGGTCGAAATCCGGCGGGCCGAAGACGTGGCCGACTGGACCAGGACGCCCGCGACCCTGGGGAATCACTTGACGAACGGGTCGTACGAACGGATTCGGCATATTGACTTCCTGGCCGACATAATCGCCCAATGCGCGGAACGGGCCGTCTTCCTGGTAATCAACGTTCCGCCCCAACACGGCAAGTCCGAACTGGTTTCGCATTATACGCCCGTTTGGTTCCTGAAGAAGTTTCCCTGGAAGAAGGTCGGGCTGGCGTCGTACGAAATGGGATTCGCTTCAGAATGGGGCGGCAAGGCGAAGGACACGATTACCGAACACACCGACGAACTGAATATCCAGCTTCGCCAGGACACGAAGGCGAAGGGCCGCTGGAACCTTCGCGGATACGGCGGCGGAATGACCGTTGCCGGTATCGGCGGCCCCTTCACGGGTCGGGGCTTCGACTTGATTGTCGTTGACGACCCTATTAAAAACGACGCTGAAGCCCTTTCGGAAGTGTACCGGCGCCGGAACTGGAACTGGTATCGTTCCGTCGTCCGGCCCAGGCTTCAACCTGGCGGGTCCATTATCGTCATTATGACCCGCTGGCATGAACAAGACCTGGCGGGGGCCTTGTTGGGGAACCCGCCGGAAGACGAAGAAGAACTGCTTATTGAAGAAGACGTCGAACCGGACCCCTGGGAATGTATCAACCTTCCGGCCCTGGCCGAAGAAAACGACGTCCTGGGGCGGAAACCAGGGGAAGCCCTTTGGCCCACGCGGTACGACGAAACGGCCCTGAAGAAGCTTCGGGTCGCCGCCGGTCCCTTTTGGTGGACCGCGCAATACCGCGGGAAGCCGCAACCTGAAGGCGGCGGTATCATCAAAACGGCCTGGTTCAAGTCGTACGAAGACGAAGACCTTCCGCCGACCTTTTCCCGCGTCGTCCAGATATGGGATACGGCACACAAGGAAAAGCAACGACATGACCGTTCGGCGTGTCTTACCATTGGCCAGGCGAACAACCCGCGCCGGTATTACCTTCTGGACCTGTACGTTGCCAGGCTTACCTTTCCGGACCTGAATCGGGCGGCCGAAGCGCAATATGACAAATGGGAACCGGACCGCGTCGTGATTGAAGATAAGTCTTCCGGAATATCCCTTATCCAGCAACTTCGGCGGGATACGAAGGTCCCGATTCGGGCGGTCAAGGCCATTGACGACAAGGTCACGCGGGCCCATACCGTAACCGGCGTCATGGAAGCGGGCCAGGTCCTTATCCCGCGTCATGCTTCCTGGTTGGCCGATTTCCTGAAGGAAGTCGGGGACTTCCCGACCGGCGCGCATGACGATATTGTTGACGTCCTGGTCCACGGCTTGCGCTTCCTGAAGCCGCGATTGAAGGGGCACCGCCAGGGGGTCGAAGTGGAAGCGAAGAAGTCCCGCTGGCGTGACTGAAATGGTTACATCATATCAACGGGGACACCTTATCGAGTACGTCGGCGGTCAATGGATTTATGCCGACGATAAAACGCCGATAACGAATGAACGTCCGTGTATTCGTTGCGGAAGATTACCGACACCGGAAGGATACGACGCTTGCCTGGGATATTTGCCAGGCGTTGAATCGGCTTGTTGTGGACACGGCCGCGCGACTAGCTTCCCGATTGTATCAACTTGACACTTTCGGGGAAATGGAAGTAAACTTTTGAAAGGCCCGAAATAACCGAAGGGGGAATCGCATAATGGTTTCAAATAGAGGTTATACACCGCCGGACCCGAATTCCAAACGAAGTCAACGCCGCCGAAAAGAAGGGCGGCTTTCGCGTAATTATCAGAATGAAAGCGGCAATATCCGAACCGTGGTCGGCGTCACAGGATTGAAGCATATCGGCGGCCGCATTCGTGAAGAATACCTGAACGCAATCAAAAACTGGTCAACCGAAGTCAAGCTGTACCTGGAAATGAGGGACGACCCGATATGCGGGGCCCTGGTTGACGGAATCAAACTTCCCCTTCAGGCCGCTTCCTTTGACGTTGAAGCCGCCCCTGGCGGGTCGCCCAACGACGAAGCCGCGGCCGAATGGTTATGGGAAGTATTGAATAACATGGACGGGCAAACGTGGATTTCCCATGTCGAAGACGCCCTGGAATGCCTGGACTTCGGGTTCGCCCTGGGGGAAATGGTCCTGGACAAAAGGGACGACGGCCGCCTTTGGTTGAAGAACATTGACCCGCGCGGCCAGGAAAGCTTGAACCGTTGGGAATACGACAAGGAAGAACGGGACAAGCTGATTGCCTTCGTTCAGAATGACCCGAATTCCGGCGCGACGTTCACGATTCCGCTTGCGAAATGCTTACATTTCACATACCGCGGCCGGAAGGGGAATCCCCAGGGACATTCGATATTGCGGGCCCTATATCGCCCGTACAAGTTCGCGCGGAACCTGGAAGACCTGGAAGGAATCGGTATCGAACGCGACGTCGGCGGTATGCCGTACGCGAAGCTGACCGACGACAACTTCGAAACCGCGGACCTGGACGACTTGAAGAAGGCATTGAAGGGTCTTCGGAAGGACGAAGAAGTTTACCTTATCGCCCCGCCTGGCGTGGACATTCAAGCGTACGGCGGCGGGTCGAAGATATACGACGTCAACGTGGTCATTGACCGCTGGCATAAAATAACGCTAATGCGCTTCTTCGCGCAATTCCTTATCCTGGGAATGGGGAACGTCGGGACCCAGGCCCTTGTCAAAGGTTCCCAGGACTTCTTTTCGCTGGTCCTGGAAGCGGTCCAGCGGTACCTTCTGGAAACCTGGAACCTTCAACTGGTCCCGTACATCTTCAACTTCAACCAATGGTCCGGCATATCGGGGTACCCGAAAATCGTTTGGGAAAAGCCAGGTCGGGTTGACTTCAACGCCCTTATTACCGCGCTGAATACGGCGGCGGGCGCGAAGCTATTCACGCCGACCGACATTGACGAAGACCATATCCGAAGCCTTGCGGACCTTCCCGAACTTCCGGAAGAAGAACGGGGGGCCCCGCGTGACGTTGAACAACCGCCAATGGGCGGCCTTTTCGACCTTCCGAAGAAGGTTGAAGACATGGGGGCCCGTATCGAAAAGGAACTGGCCCTGGCGGGGAAGAAATGACAACGACAATGAAAAGGTTCGTCGCCCGTCCGAAGGCGGGTCAAAAGCAACGTATCGGGTCGGGGGATTGGGAACAAAAGACGAACCGCCAACAACGGAAGCTGGTCCGCGTATATGACGAATGGGCCGCGGCCGTGAAGCGGGAAATTGCCAGGCTTGCGAAGAACGGGGCGACAATCCCTGACCTTCAAGCTTACCTGGACGGCCAGGTTCCGAAGTTGGAAGCGCGCCTGGTCGAAATCCAAACGGCGGGAATCAAAAGCGCGGTCAAAACGGCCGCCGGTTCCCGCGCTGAACTTCCCGCGGTCCTGGGAATGACCGACCAGCAAATCCGCGACAACGTGACCCTGATTCGAAATAACCTGGTCCCGAAGATTCACGAAAAGCTTACCCTGGCCCTGGCGACCGCGATTCCCCTGGTCGGCATTGGAATAACGGGCCTGGCCATTGACCAACAAAGGGCCGTCGCCCTGGCCATAAAGAACGCGACCGTCGCTGGCCGTTCCATGCCCGCCCAATATGCGGGCGGATATTGGGTCGCGATATTCGAAACGGAAAAGACCCTGGGCGGCGTTCGTGAAGACGAACGGGCCGCCGAAGGATTACCGCCTGAACCCGTACGTTGGGACCTGGACCCGCGGGCGGTCCATTGTAAGCCGTCGCCTGGATTTTACGGTTGCCCCGAACTAGCGGGCGAATATCCTGGCGGTTGGCGGACCCTTCCGACCGTCCCCGCTGGACAAGTCACTTGCCGCGGGAATTGCCGTTGCCGTGTATCCGTCTTCCGGAACGGCGAATGGCGAAGGGGCGTTTATGACGATTGACAAAATAAAAACGAAGGGGGAAAAGTCAATGAAAACGAATACGCTGGTAATCGAAAAGAACGAAGGACTGGAAGTCAAGGTTTACGACGGGAAAGGCGCCGCCCATGATATAACCGCCGCCTTCCGTTCGATAGCCGGAAGTACCACGCCCGCGGCCGTGACGAATACGGTCAAGGCCCAAAGCGGGAACACGGACGTTGCGATTGACTTCCAGGCGACGTCGAAGAACATGGAGTTCGGGCTCGACCCGTCCGTGGTCAAGCAACTGGTCGCCCTGGAAGGATAAGGGGGCGAATTGATAAACGGCGACGTCATATATTGCGATTGTTGCGGAACCGAAAAGCTGGCCCAGGTCGTCGGCGATAACCTGGTTATCAAGGACCGCCGACACGGGGAAAAGCACGTCGCCGTCCTGAAGATTTCCGACTTGCTTGACATTTTACAAACCAGGAACCATAATTTAGAAAAGGAACGGGCCGCGGAAGCGGCCGAAGCTTAACAACCGAATACCGGCGGCTTGACCGCCCGCAAGTTGGCCCGACCGACCCCGAAGACGGATTACCGTCCTTCGGGGTTTCTTTTTTATCGGGGGCCTGAAATGGAGTGCCCGAATTGCGAAAGCGAACTGAAACTGAACCAGGAACTTTCCCGCGGAATGGGGAACCAGTCCTTCCAGGATTGCCCCGTTTGCGGGACGGTTGCGCTTGTTTCGGGCGAAGTCATTACTCAATACTGGCGCCGTGATAACGGCGTCGAAAAGGGGGTAATTGAAAATGCCGTTCGGACCGTACGCTGACTTTGACACTTGTGTCGCGCAAAATGGGGACAAGTCCAGT
>Ga0307378_10001757_pt1 | contig 34489 bp, 39 predicted proteins | sample UN1MG_FD_202238 | JGI IMG/M metagenome (GOLD analysis project Ga0307378, IMG submission 202238) | Soil microbial communities from Risofladan, Vaasa, Finland - UN-1 | ecosystem: Environmental > Terrestrial > Soil > Coastal area > Acid sulfate soil | place: Finland: Risofladan, Vaasa | collected... | reverse complement strand
TCCCAAAGCATCGCCGTGGGCTTTACTCCGCCACGCCCTGCGGGCGTTGGGTCAGCTGCGGGATTGGGGGTGCCCGCGATAGTATCGCGCAACTGGCTTTTCCGACCGAAGGAGATTACACGCACCCTTGAGGGCATCCACCTGCGCTTGCACCGCGACCCCCGCTGGATTAGGATATTGGCGAACAGACCAACAGGCGCTTGCAGGACAAGGAGGCCCGCATGACCCGAACACAAGGGCGATTGCTGGCGGCGATCCTCGCCATCCTGGCCGTCTCGACTGTCCCCGGGGAACAGCCTCAAGCTGCGGAGAAGGAGCAAAGCATGGCGGAGCAGCGGCCGTCGCACGTGCGGCACCTGAACGAACGCATGACCATGCCGAAGTACGAGACGAAGGGTGCCTGGGAGAAGCGGGCCGCCTGGCTCCGCGACCACATCCGCGTGAGCTGCGGCCTGGTGCCCGAGCCCGAGAAGACGCCGCTGAACGCCCAGGTGTTCGGGAAGATCGAGCGCGAGGGCTACTCGATCGAGAAGGCCTACATCGAGAGCCGCCCCGGCTTCTACGCCTGCGGCAACCTCTTCCGCCCCCTCGGCAAGAAGGGGCCGTTCCCCGCCGTCGCCTGCCCCCACGGCCACTGGGCCCAAGGCCGCTTCGGCCACGAGGGCGAGCCCAAAGGCTCCGTTCCCGCACGCTGCATCACCCTGGCCCGCATGGGCTGCGTGGTCTTCGCCTACGACATGGTCGGCTACAACGACTCCAAGGCCCAGATCGGCCACTCCATCGCCGGCACCCGCAACGAGCTCTGGGGCATCAGCCTCATGGCGCTCCAGACCTGGAACGCCGTCCGCGTCCTCGACTGGCTCCAGACCCTTCCCGACGTGGACCCTGAGAAGCTCGCCGTCACCGGCTGCTCGGGCGGCGGCACGCAGACCTTCATGATCATGGGCATCGACCCCCGCGTGAAGGTGGCCGCGCCCGTGAACATGATCAGTTGCACCATGCAGGGCGGCTGCGAGTGCGAGAACGCCCCGCTGCTGCGCATCGAGACGAACAACATGGAGATCGGCGCCCTCATGGCCCCCAGGCCCCTCATCCTCTGCAACGTGAGCGGCGACTGGACGAAGGAGACGCCCAAGGTCGAATACCCCGCCATCCGCAGCGTCTTTGACCTCTGCGGCGTCCCCGACCGCGTGACCAACGTCCCCCTCCAAGGCCCGCACGGCTACCCCAAGGGCCACCGCGAGGCCGTCTACAACTTCTTCCGCAAATGGCTCATGGGCATCCAGGACGCGACGCCCTTCACCGAGCCGCCCTTCCAGGTCGAGAAGAAGGAAGAGCTGCTGGTCTGGCAGGGCCGCGAGCTGCCGAAGGACGCGAAGAAGCGCGACACCCTCGAGGCGTACATGATCGCCGAGTGCCGCCGCCAGCGCGACGAGCTTCTGCCCAGGAAGCCCGAGGACCGCAAGCGCTTCGACGAAACCCTCGGCCTCGCCTACCGCCACGCCATCCTCGCCGAGCTGCCGAAGGCCGAAGACCTCGACGCCCAGAAGCTGGCCGATAACATCCCCGACGACGCCCGTGTGACGCCCTTCACCCTCGGTCGCAAGGGCAAGGGCGACCGGATGCATATCGTCCTCTACCGCCCGCCGAAGCCCAAGGCCGGCGCGCCCGCAATCGTTCTCGTCCACCCCGACGGCGGGAACGCACTCCTCAACCCGACGGGCGGGGAGCCGGTGGGCATGCTCGCGGCGCTCCTCGACGCCGGCCACCTCGTGCTCACGATAGATGCCTATCTGACCGGCGAATCGGCAAAGCTCCGAGCCGTCCGCGACGGGGCGATGAAGGGCAAGAAGTTCTTCTCCGCCTACAACCGCACCGACCTCGTCGAGCGGGTGCAGGACATCCTCACGTCCCTCGCCTGGCTGAAGACTCTCGGGGACGTGAAAGAGGTCGGGCTGGTCGGCGTGGGACAGGCGGGGGCGTGGTGCCTCTTCGCCGCGCCCTTCACGCCCGAGGGCACGCGGGTCGTCGCCGACCTTGCGCAGGTGGGCAACGACGAGCATACCCGCTGGCAGACCGACCTCTTCACCCCCTGCCTCCTCAAGGCTGGCGGCTTCGCCACCGCCGTCGCCCTGGCCGCGCCGCGGCCGCTCCTCCTCCACGACGTTGCGGCTGACCTGGATGTGGCCCCCTTCCGCGCCGCCTATGCCGCCGCGAATGCCCCCAAGTCCCTCCGCATCGAGAGGAATGCTGCCGTCAGCCATGGAGGGATCGCGGCTTGGCTGGAGTGAGAGCGGGAGCTTCTCACGTTGCGGGGCATGGAGAGGCGTGGTATAATTCGGGCAGACGCCCCGCCCCGGGGCGGGGAGACGGAGAGCATGTCATGAGCACGACAGTCAGCCCGCGGCAAGCTCAGGTTGTGCCGATCATTGACAAGGCGGCTGCCGCGTTTGCGGACCAGCACGGCTTGTGGCCGGACCTCGACCTCGCGGTCGAACTGCTCCACGACGCGCACCCGGGCCTCATGGCGGTACAGGTGAGCCACGTGATAGACCCCGAGTCAACCGATTACGAGTACCTGCGTGTTGAGAGCAGAGCGGCCGGGGACCTGGAGGAGATTCTCGACCACGAGGACCAATTCTGCGCCGCGCTCTGCGGCAGGATGGACGCGGAGAGGCGGTGCTTCTTCGCCTTTACGGTGATCATCATCTGACATGGACCCCTGGCAGTTCCTCATCGTGGCCGAGCAACTGCGCGACTCTGACCTGGAGGCCGCGCGCCGCTCGTCAATCAGCCGCTCCTACTACGCTGCCTACAATGAGACCGTGACTTCCCTGCGCGAGCGGGATGTGACCTTGCCCGAGCGCGATGCGCATGAGAAGCTATGCCGATGCCTGACAGGCACCGGCCATCAAGCGCTTGCCCTCATCGCAGAGCACCTGCGATGGCTTCGGCTCGACAGGGTTGCGGCGGACTATGACATGGCGGCGAACCCAGATACATTCTCGACGATCGAGACGGCGCGCGCGTTGGGCCGGGCGCGGAGGATACGCCAGCAGTTCGTCTCCGTGGGCGCCGACACGGCCGCGGGGTTGATCGCCGATTACCTGCGCCGAACCCGCCAGATGCCCTGACCGCGGCCGGGTCCTTCATACTTGGGGGGAGCAGGAGGCAAGGCATGACACTCGAAGAGGCCAAGGCGTTCATGAAGGAAGTCAGGTGGGGATGCCTCGCGACGAGCGATGGGCAGACCGTCGGCTGCCGGCCGATGGGCGGCTGGGCCTGGATGGGCGATGAGCTGTGGTGCGCGACCGGCACGTCGTCGGACAAGATCGCCCAGCTTCGCAAGGTGCCCCACGCGGAATACTGCTTCGCCAGGCCGAGCGGCGAGCATCTTCGCATCGCCGGCACCTGCACGGTGAGCACCGACAACGCCGACAAGCGGAAGCTCTACGACGCCGTGCCGCTCCTGAAGAAGCACATCCCCGACCCGGCCGGCCCCGGGTACGTCGTCATCCGCATGGCACCCACGCGCATGCGGGTGATGCGGGGCGAGCTGGACTATGAGGACGTAAAGCTCGGCTAGCCCCACAGCTCCTGCATCACGCGGCACGTGTTGAGATGGATGTCCACCACGTCCTCGGTGTGGCGGGCGTAGCCGCCGGCGAGGACGAGGGCGGCGGGGAGGCCGCGCTCGCGGGCGGCGCCGAGGACGATCTCGTCGCGGCGGCGCAGGCCGGATTTGGTGAGGGCCAGGTCGCCAAGCTGGTCGCCCTCGAAGGGGTCCGCGCCCGCAAGATACAAGACCAGCTCGGGGCGGTGGGTGTCGAGGATGCGGGGGACGTGCCGCTCGATTGCCGCGAGATAGGTCTCGTCGCCTGCCCCCTCCTCCAGGCCCACATCCAGGGTGCTCTGCTGCTTCGGCATGGGGTAGAGCAGCTCCTGGTGGATGGAGAAGGTGAAGACGTCGGGGTCGCGGCGGAAGACGGCGGCGGTGCCATTGCCCTGGTGCAGATCGCAGTCAATCACGGCGACGCGGCGGGCGAGGCCGCTGGCCTGGACGACGCGGACGGCGATGGCCACGTCGTTGAGGAAGCAGAAGCCCTCGCCGTGGTCACCGAAGGCGTGGTGGAATCCGCCGGCGAGATTGAGGGCGGCGGTGCGGTCGGCCAGCGCCCGCTCGCAGGCGAGGATCGTGCCGCCGGTGGCGTGGCGCACGGCGTCGGCGACCTCGTGGGGGTAGGGCGCCTCGAACTCCAGCATGGCCGCCATCGGCCTGTCCACAAGCTCTTCCAGGCGCTGAAGATACGTCGGTGTGTGGACGAGGAGCAGCTCGTCGTCCGTGGCCGGCTCAGGCACGAGGAACTCCTCGGCCCCCACCAGCCCGTCGGCGACCAGGCGGTCGTGGAGCAGGCGGTACTTCTCCACGGGGAAGACGTGTCCGCCCCACTTCAACTCGTAGCGCGGGTGGTAGATGAAGAGAGCCACGGGTTATCGGTCTTCGGTCTTCGGGTACGGAGGAAGAGGAGACGCCGGGGACTGTACAACAGTCGTCGGCGTGGGTCAAGGGTCGAATCTGTGCGGCTGGCTTGACACATACACATGTGTAGATGTATAATCCACTGAGGAGGGCAGGAGAAGATACGTGAGCACCCTTGAACGAACGCAGTTGCTGCTGGAACGCGAGCAGAATCAAGCGCTTACGGAGATGGCTCGCCGCACGGGGCGGAGCAGGTCCGAGATTGTCCGCGAGATGCTCCGCGAGCAGCTCGCCCAGAAGGCCCGCGAGGACAAGAAGGCGCAGGTCCTCGATGCCCTCGCATGGCTCGACCGCTTCTGCGAGGAAGTGAAGGCGAAGCACGGGGTCATCACCAGGGACTTGGTGGAGGAGGTGAGGGAGGAGGCCGACAGCTACATTGACGAGATACTCAAGGGTCAAAAGTGAGCGTCGTCGTTGACTCCAACCTCGTGGCGGCTCTTCTTCTGCCGCTGCCCAACAGGCCGCTGGTGAGGGCCAAGCGCGCTGCCTGGATCGCGGCAGGGGAGCGTTTGGTCGCACCTGCGCTGATGGAGTATGAGGTCTGCAGCACCCTGCGCAAGGTGGCGGTCGCCGGGTGGGTTGCGGCCGAGAAGCTGCCGGGCCTCATCGTCCAGATGCGGCGGCTCGACATCCAGGTCATTCCCCCCACGGTTGAACTCCATACGGCGGCGCTGCGATGGGCGGAGCGGCTGGGGAGAGCGAGAACCTACGACGCCCAGTACATGGCGGTCGCCGAGGAGTTCCGCGCGGACTTCTGGACTGGCGACGTGAAGCTCTTCAACAGGGCGAGACAGCTTGGGATCGCCTGGGTGCACTGCATCGCCGCGCCCGCCGAGGCGCCCGCCTGACGGCGAGGCGCGTCACTTCGCCAGCTCGCTCGCCAGGGCTTCGCGCAGGCTCGCGCCGTACTCGGGGTCGCGGAGGGCGAAGTGGAGGAAGCTGCGGAAGTAGCTCTCGAAGTTCCCGATGTCGTGGCGGCGCTCGCCCTCGCGCATGCGGAGGCCGATGACGGGCTGCCCGTCGTCGAGGAGCAGGCGCAAGGCGTCGGTGAGCTGAATCTCGCCTCCCTTGCCGGGCCGGGTGCGGCGGAGGGCATCGAAGATGCCGCTGCCGACGACGTAGCGGCCCGCGATGGCCAGACGGCTCGGGGCCTCGGCGACCGACGGCTTCTCGATGAGACCGCGAATGCGGAAGACGTCGCCGCCCGGGCCGGGCACGGGCTCCGCGGGGTCGGCGATGCCGTAGTGCACCACGTCGTCGGCCTCGACCTCCTCGAACGCGATGGCGGCCGCCGCGCCGGTCCGCTCGAAGGCATCCACGAGGCGGCGGACCACCGAGCGCTCGTGCCCGCTCTCGATGATCGAGTCGCCGAGAGCGATGACGAACGGCTCGCCGCGCACGTAGCCCTCGGCCAGCGAGATGGCGTGGCCGAGGCCGAGCTGCTCGCCCTGGCGGGCGTAGAAGAACTCGACGTTGGCATCCTCGTAGGCGAGAGCGGCCAGGAGGTCGGCCTTCCGGCCGTTCCCCAGGGCGCGCCGCAGCTCGGCGTCGCGGTCGAAGTGGTTCTCGATGGCCGACTTGCCGCGGCCGGTGATGAACAGGATGCTGGTGAGGCCGGCCTGCTCGAGCTCCTCGACGACGTATTGGACGACCGGCTTGCGGCCGACGGGGAGCATTTCCTTCGGCTGGCTCTTCGTGGCCGGCAGCAGGCGCGTGCCGAGGCCGGCGACGGGGACGACGGCTTTCGTGGTCGCCATGCGGGCGGGGTCCTCGAGGGCACGGGGGGTCAGGGGGCCGCCTCGGGCGCCTTGGGCTCCGGCGGCGCGGGGGCCGGCGCCGGCGCGGGTGCGGGGGCCTTCGGCGCGGGGGCCGGCGCGGGAGCCGGAACGGGGGCAGGCGCCGGGGCCTTGGGCGCGGGCGCGGGGACAGGAGCCGGCGCGGGAGCCGGGCCGGGAACAGGCCCGGCCGGCGCCGCCGCGTCGGCCGGCTCGAGCCGGATGTTGTTGAAGAACACCCAGGCATTCGTCTGCTTGGTGTAGAGGAGGAAGTAGAACTTGACCACGCGGTTCTTGTTCTGAACCGGCGTCTTGTGGCGCCATTGGGTCTCGGCGCTCTTGAAGCGTTCGCTCGTGAGGTCCACCGTGAGCGACTTCGGGTTGTTGCCCGTCGGCAGCACCATCATGGGCATGCTCTCGTAGAACTTCCATCCGGGGCTGGTGGTGAAGGCGACGCCCAGGGTGATCGTCTGCTTCGCGAAGTTGTAGATGTCGAACGTCAGCGCCTTCTTGTCCGTCAGGTCGAGGTCCTCCTCGAGCAGCACGCACGCCTTGTCCTGCTCGGCGCCGGCGAGGAACACGCGGACCATCTTGTCGGTGGTGCCCTCGGGCGGCCCGACGTTGATCTCGATGCTGCTGCCCCAGGCCTCGGTGGACCAGCCGGCGCGGGCCTCCATGCCCTCCTGGTCCTTCGGGGCCGGCTCGGGGGGCCGGACGGGTTGCTCGGGACCCACCGGCGTTTCGCCGGGCTGCTCGGGCGGGGCTACGGCCACGTCGGCGGGCTGCGTGGGCCGCTGGCCCGGGGTGCGCGCCGCCCCGGTCGCGTCAATCTTCACGTCGCCAAGGGCGGGGGTCTCGGGCACAGGGACGGCTTGTGCGGCCTTGGCGGCGGCGGCGCGGGCCTTGGCCGCGGCGTCGGCGTTGTCGGGGTGGAGCTTCAGGTAGGCGGCATAGCACTGGTGGACGGCCGCCCAGTCGTCGCAGCGCTCGAGCTCGGCAGCGAGGGGGAGGAGGAGGTCCTCGGGCACGTCCTTGCGGGCGAATGCCTCGCGGTAGGCGGCGGATGCCTCCTTGGGCATGTCGAGCTGGGCGCACACGCGGCCCAGGTTGAACAGGGCGCGCGGCGTGTCGGTCCCCTCCTCCTTCAGCGAGGCCAGCCGCTCCGGGTAGTCCACCTTCATCCCGGTGACGCGCGAGCGGGCGATCACGAGGTCGCCGTAGGCCACGCGGACCAGGATGTCGTTGTCGCGGATCTCGAGGATCGCGATCTTCTTGCCGCTCAACTCCATGTTCTCGGGCATGGCCACGGTGTCGCCGAGCGTCGCCGGGGCGGCCAGCAACAGCCCGACCATTGCCACAAGGTTCAGCCAGCTTCGCATCGGAGCGTTCCCCCAACACGGACGGGGTGGGAGTGGGACTTTGTGCCGGTGATTCATGATAGCCCTGGGGGATCGGCAACGCAAGGGTTTTTTGGGGCGCGCGGTGCGCTTTCCTGCAAGGGAATGTAATCGCTTGTCACGCCAGCGTGTGCCCCCGCAGGGCGTCGAGCACCTCGCCGACGATGTAGAAGGAGCCGGTGACGCACACCAGGTCGTCGGGCCCCGCGCGGCGGCGCGCCAGGGCCAAGGCGTCGCCGGGCCTGTCGCACGCGGCCGTCTCCACGGGGCTCAGGGCGCGGGCGCGGCGCGCCAGCTCGTCGGGCGGCGCCGCGCGGGGGTTCTGGCTGCGGGTGAACGCCACGAAGGCCGCCTTCGGCAGCACCTCGCGCAGGAAGGCGTCCACGTCCTTGTCCATCGCCATCCCGACGACGAACAGCAGGCGGCGAAAGGCGAACTCGCTCGTGAGCGTGGCCATGAGCGTGCGGGCGGAATCCACGTTGTGCGCGCCGTCCACGATGACCCGGGGGCGCTCGGCGATGGTCTCGATGCGTGCCCGCCAGTGCACGGCGGCCAGGCCCTCGCGGGCGACGGCGGGCGCGAGCGGCCGCTGGGCGGCCTCCTCGGCCAAGGCAATGGCGACGGCCGCGTTCACCCGCTGGTGGCGGCCGACCAGGGGCACCGAGAGGCCGGGGTAGCGCCGCCGCGGCGTGGCCACGACGAAGCACTCGGGGGTCACATCTTCATTTGGCACTTGGCGGCGAAGTGCGAAATGAAGATGTGACCCCTCTGCGGCCAGCGCGATCTCCTGGCCCACGACGCGGAGCGGCGAGCCCAGGTTCCTTGCCCGCTGACGGATGGCGGCCAGGGCCTCCGGCTCCTGGGGCGCCACGACGGCCGGCACGCCCGGCTTGAGGATCCCCGCCTTCTCCGACGCGATGAGCGTCAGGGTGTCGCCCAGCTTGTCGGTGTGGTCGTAGCCGATGCGGGTGATGGCGCAGGCGGCCGGCGCGGCCACCACGTTCGTCGCGTCGAGCCGCCCGCCCAGGCCCACCTCGAGCACCGCGCAGTCCACGCCCTGCTCCAGGAAGTCGGCGAACGCCATGGCCGTGAAGATCTCGAAAAAGGTCGGCGTGTACTTGTCGCTGGTCTTCAAGCTCTCCTGGAGGTACGGGTGCATGCGGTTCAGGTGGGCGACGACCCGTTCCTGCCCAATCCACTCGCCGTTGACCGCGATCCGCTCGCGGATGCACTCGACGTGGGGCGAGGTGTACAGCCCCACGCGCCCGCCCGCCCGCTGGAGGATGCAGGCCGTCATCGCCGCCGTCGAGCCCTTGCCCTTCGTGCCCGCGATGTGGACGACGCGGAGCTCGTTCTGCGGATTCCCCAGGAAGGCGAGGAGCTGGTTCATCCGTGCGAGGCCGAAGGCCGAGGTCGCCGCATCGCGCGGCTTCGCCATCCGCTCGTAGTCGGTGAAGTGGAAGAGGAACTGCATCGCCTCGTCATAGGTCTCGAACGGCCCGCTCACGCCAGCCCTCGCAGCCAAGGGGGTTGAGGAGTTCCCGCCTGCGGCGGCGCATTGTAGCGACACGGGCGGCGCGAGTCAACGGGGCGAAGGAGGGGCGCCGCCAAGGGTGCTAAGAGTGTGGCCCCTAATCCTGGCAGCAGTTCCCCCCTGCGAGCGCCACCCTCTCCCGGCCCTCTCCCTTCGACAGGCTACAGGCCGCCAATCTCCCCGCCCCTGGGTTTGGCGGCCTGTAGTTTCCCTAAGCCTCTGCCGCACATGCACTTAGATCACATCGCCCCCTGCCACAGGGTGCCAACTGCCTCCGGCCGCGCGGGTTTGGTCCTCCAACGGCAGGGCAGCGTAGCAGATCGCACCCGCCCTGCGCCGAGTGTGGCCCGCGCGGGAGCGTGGGGACGAGAGAGTCTACTTCGCCGGGGCAGGGGCGGATTGGAGCTTGTTGAGGAGGGCGTCGGCACGGTCGGCGAAGGGGGAGGCTTCGTAGCGGGTGGCAAGGGCGACGAGGAGCTTGCCCGCCTCGGCACGCCGCCCCTCGGCGATGGCCTTCTCGATCTCGGATAGCTTCGCTTCGGCGGCATCGGCGAGCCCCTTGGCGGACTCGGCAGCGGCGGCGCAACTCTCGTCGGCGTCCGACACGGCGGCAAGCTCGGCGTAGAGGGTGTGGGCCTTGCCGAGCCTGCCGGCCTGCTCGGCGACGCGGGCCGCGGCCAGCCGGGCCTTGAGCTGCTGCGGGGCGGCGACCCGGGCGAGGAGCCAGTCGCGGAGCACCGTCGTGTCCGTCTTCATCTGGTGGGCGAGGCCGGGGTATTCCTCGAAGGTCACCCTGGCGCCGGCCTTGGTGTAGAAGTCCGCGGCCTTCTTCGCGTGGGGGAAGTTGGGGTCCTTGTCGCCGGCGCCGATGTAGACGGGCTTGTTGCGGAAGGCGTCGCGGTCGCGCATGGGGAGGTCGAGTTTCTGGCGGCCTGCGCCGAGGATGGCGACGCCGGCCCAGAGCTGGGAGGCGGCCTCGCCCATCGAGCTGGCCATCCAGCCGCCCATGGAGAAGCCGCCGACGAGGAGCTGCTCCTTGTCCACCTTCAGCCGGGCGCCGACCCAGACGAGTGCGTTGGCGACGCTGGCCTCCTCGCGGGCCAGGTAGCGGTCGAACTCGGGCATGGTCATGCGGCGGCCGCGGTCGTCGCAGTAGCCCATGCCCACGACGACGAAGCCCTTGCCGCCCGTGACCTCCTTGAAGGGCCAGGCGGTGGGCTTGCCGCCCTGGCCGTGGTAGCAGAAGATGACGGGCCAGCGGCGGCGCGGCGAGTAGTCGCTCGGCACGTAGACCACGAAGTACCCGCCGCCGACCTTCGGGTCGTTCACCCGCGTCTCCTTGCCGGGCGCTAGCGCGGGGGGGGCCTCCGCCGCGAGGACGAGGGCGGCGAGAGCAGAGGCGAGGCAGCACGCAGCGGCTCGCATGGCCGGGGTCCTCATTCCTTGGCGGCGGGCTTGACGGCGGCCACGACGGCGGACATGTCGTCGGCCTTGCGCAGGAGCGTGGGATGCACGAAGCCGGCGGCGTGAAGGGTGTGGGACAGCTCGGCGAAGGTGTAGGTGCCGCCCGCCTCGGTGGCGACGAGCATGTTGACGGCGAAGAGCGCGCCCATCGCGGGCCCGGTGCGCGAGGGGTGCATCACGAGGTCGCGGATGAGGATCTGCCCCCCGGGCTCCAGGGCGGCGAACACCTTGCGGAAGAGCGCCGCCACGCCCTTGAGCGATTCCTGGTGGACGATGGCGCTCACCCAGGCGAGGTCGGCGCCGGCGGGCAACTTGTCGCGCGTGTAGTCGCCGGCGACCAGGGTCACGCGGTCGGCGAGGCCCTCGGCGGCGAGGCGCTGGCGGGCGAGGGGCACGACCTCGGGCAGGTCGAAGAGCGTGGCCGTGGCGGTGGGCGCCGCGCGGAGGAAGGCGATGGTCCACGTGCCCGAGGCGCCGCCCACGTCGAGCAGGTGCGTGAAGCGGGGCGGGCCGAGGCGGGCGACCAGCTCGGGCGCGGCCTCGAGGTTGATGACGTGCATGGCCCCGATGAAGGCCGCGTGGTCGGCGCCCTCGCCGCGGACGCTGGGGATGGTGCGGGCGGAGCGCCCCGTCTTCACCGCCTCGGCGAGTTGCGCCCACTTGCGCAGGCACGTGCCCGAGTGGCGCACCATCGGCAGCACGTTGCGGGGCGAGGCCTCGGTGAGCGTCTCCTCGACCCCGGGCGCGAGGCCGTAGCGGCAGCCCTTCTTCGTCAGCAGGCCCAGGGCCACCAGGGCGTCGAGCAGCACCGCGGTGGCGTGGGGGTTGGCGCGGAGCTTGCTCGCCACGGACCCCACGGCGCGCATCCTGTGGCGCAGGACGCTGAAGACGTCCAGCTCCGCCGCCGCCGTCACCACGCACGCCCCCTGGAAGGTCCGAGCCAAGTCGAGCACCTGCTCCGCAGTCCAATGCTTTGCCATGCCCAACTCTCCTTGCCGCGCAAGATTCCCTTCGGCCCCCTGTACTGTACATGACCGATGGCCTCCTGCGCAACCATCTCCCCGCGGGCGGGGTCTGCCGCATCCTTCGCCCACCGCAGCCCCCGTCGCACGGTCTCTGGGCACGCCCCTGTTGCTGGAGCAGGCCCAACGCCCGCAGGGCGTGACGGAATAGAGCCCACGGCGGTGCTCCGGGAGCCGTGGGACATGGCGCCGGCCCCCCGCCAGCCCCCGAAGCGGGGCGGCGGAACCCGCACCCTCGCGCTCCGCCGCCCCCATTCGGGGGCTGGCCCTGGTGTGGGTCGCGTACCCACGGCTCTCCGAGCGTCGCCGTGGGCTTTACTCCGCCGCCTCCGTCGGAGGCTCGGAACACGGTCATCCCCTCTGTGGGAGATCCCACCGGCCTCGCAGGCCGCCGGGGGTTGACAGGCGACCGGCCCGGTTCTACACTGCCCTGGAACAACGAGCCGTCGGGCGGTGTATGGAGAGCAGGGAGAGGAATGTTCGGAGCGTGTTCCCATGATCCGCGGACGACTGTGGATTGGCTTGAGCGTTGTGGCCGCCGCCCTTGCGGCGAGGGGCGCGCCGCAGATACAGCTTGACTCGGGGCTGATCGCGGGCGCGAGCCTGGGCGAGAAGGGCGACGTGCACGCCTACAAGGGCATCCCCTTCGCCGCGCCGCCCGTGGGCGACCTGCGCTGGCGGCCGCCGCAGGCCCCCAAGCCCTGGGAGGGCGTGCGCGCCTGCACCGCGTTCGGCCCCTGGTGCCCTCAGCCCCAGCCCCTGATGGGCCGCGAGCTGGGCACGCTGAGCGAGGATTGCCTCTACCTGAACGTGTGGACGCCGGCCCACAAGCCGACGGACAGGTTGCCCGTGATGGTGTGGATTCACGGCGGCGGGCACACGACCGGCTCGGGGGCGAGCACCTACTACGACGGCGAGCGGCTGGCGCGCGAGGGGGTGGTGCTGGTGACCATCAACTACCGCCTCGGGCCGTTCGGCTACCTCGCCCATCCGCTCCTGTCGCAGGAGTCCGAGCACAAGGCCTCGGGCAACTACGGCCTCCTCGACCAGATCGCCGCGCTCCAGTGGGTGCAGCGGAACGTCGCGGCCTTCGGCGGCGACCCCGGCTGCGCGACCATCTTCGGGGAGTCGGCGGGCTCGGCCAGCGTGTGCCGCCTCATGGTTTCGCCGCTGGCCAAGGGGCTGTTCCATCGGGCCATCGCCCAGAGCGGCGGCGCCCACGGCAACAACCGCCACCTCCGCGAGGAGTGGAACCGCCTGCCCCCGATGGAGAAGATCGGCGAGCAGCTCGCCGAACAGCTCGGCTGCGCCAGGGCGGCCGACCCGCTCGCCACGCTCCGCGCCAAGACCTGGCAAGAGGTCCTCGCCGCCGCGGCGCCCGCCCAGGGGCTCTTCGGCAAGGGCATCAAGTTCGGCCCCGTAGTGGACGGCTGGGCGCTGCCCGACGACCCGACGGTTCTCTTCGCGGCCGGCAAGCAGCACGACGTGCCGTTCCTCGTCGGCTCGAACGCCGACGAGGGGAGCGTGTTCGTGCAGCAGGCGCCCATCCGCCGCGTGCAGGGCTACAAGTGGCTCCTGGGGCGGCGGTTCGGGAAGCATGCGGACCGCGTGTTCGCGCTCTTCCCCGCCGAGGAGGATGCAGAGGTCCAGGCCGCCTTCAGCCGCCTGGTCGGCGTGTCGGCCTTCGTCGCGCCGGCGCGCTTCCTCGTGCGCTCGATGGCGAAGTGCAAGTCGCCCGCCTACCTCTACCACTTCACCCGCGTGCCGCCGAGCGAGCGGCTGAGGAAGCTCGGCGCCTTCCACGCCCTCGAGATCGGCTACGTCTTCGGCACCATCGAGGGGCGGCCGGGCTTCGACGATACCGACCGCAGGCTCTCCGAGACGATGCGCAAGTGCTGGACCCGCTTCGCCAGGAGCGGCGATCCCAACGGCGAGGGCCTGCCCCGCTGGCCCGCCTACGCCCGCGAGGCCGACCAGTGCCTGGAGTTCGGCGACGAAGTGAAGGTCCGGGTTGGCCTTCACAAGCAGGCCTGCGACCTCTTCGACGCCATTCAGGCCGAAGCGGGGCCGAAGCGGGGCCGAAGCGGGAAGCCGCCGACTTCTGACCGGTCGCCAAGACTTCCGCCCGGGCAGAGTACTTCAGGACGCTGAAGTGTTCCTCTACTCCTTGTCCCTCGCTTCTGGCTTCTCGAGGATGTCGCCGAATGTCTTGAAGAGGGGCTTGCGGAGGCGGTCGCCGGTGGAGGCGGCGCAGCGGAGGGAACCGACAGCGCGTGACGGTCCCAAAGCCAGATGGGCGAAGCACTTCGGCGGGGGGTTCTGCTGGGCTGTGCCGGCCGCGCTCTACCGCGCCCTCGCCCGTCTCCTCCGTGCTCGGAGGCCGATCAGGCCTGAGGCGAGGAGCAGCATGGTCGCGGGCTCGGGAATAGTGGGCAAGGGCGGGCCGCCGACGCCCCCTGCGTCATAGAGCACGACACGGCCAAGGTCATCAAACATGAGGCCGCGGCTGAAGCCGGGGCCGCCGTTGCCGGGCTCGTCTTCGGGGCAGACGTTGCTGATGTCGTTGTCATCCAACGTGACTGCACCTGTGAGCGCCAGAACTCTGCCGTTCGGATCGTCTGCGCCGGTATTCAGAGTGATGCTCTCCAGCGCTAGAATATTCCCCTCGAAGTCCGTGTACGTGCCAAGAGTCGCGGAGCTGCCGACCTGCCAGAACAATCCGTAGTCCTGACCGCCATTTGGACCGAGATTGACAAACTGGACATCCGAGTAGCTGGCGGTCGTCAGCGTGCTCCCGATCTGGAAAACCCAGTACGCGCTGTCGCTGCCCTGCCCGTCGAGAGTGAGTGTTCCCGTCAATTGAGCCGACGAGGAGAAAAAATAGACGCCCGACTGGAGCGAGAGGCCCCCCAGGTTATTGCCAGTCAGGATGCCGCTATTCACGTTGCCGTGGGGTGCGAGGCCCTTGAGAGCATTGTACGCCGTGATGGCATCAAGGCGAGCCTGCTGCGGAATCGCACCACCTGCGTAGATCGTTCCATTCACGATGCCCGTGTTCGGCTCAGCCGGCTGAAAGCCCGTAATCGCGGTACCTGGATAGACACCCAGATGTCCTGTGATGTCGGTCCCCAGGGCTGGAACATTGGTCACCGTCGAGGCGCCCAGGACCGCGAAGTTATCCGCCGTCCCCAGGATGGGCGCGGCCAATGCGAGGGAGGGGCCGCAGAGCAGCGCGGCGAGCGGGAGAATGACGGCGAGGCGAGCCGCAAATCGGAAGATAGCACTGCCGCGAACCATCGGGTTACCCCTAGCCAGACAAGCTGATGATCTTACAGAGTCGCTCTGCCCATGCATCCGTGCAGGGACAGACTCCTAGCCGAAACGTATTGTACGAATGGTCTGTGCGCGTGTCAAGCGGCTTGCACAGAAAATTTGCACAGAGACGATCCGTCTCGCCGGCTCGGGTCGCCAGTCTCACGCAAGACATTGCGACTAGAGGACTTACGTTGCTGGAGTTCGGGGCAGCGATGGACGCGACCGCGAGCAATCTTGATGAGAGTTTTCACGGTCGGAGAGGGAACACGGTGCCGAGGGCGGAGCGGATCAGCGCGCGCGCCCCAGCGCGCCCTTGAGGGTGCCGCCGATGCCTCGCGGGACGGCCTACGGCTTGTCGAGGATGTCGCCGAACGTCTTGAAGAGGGATTTGCCGAGGCGCCCGCCGGTCGAGGCGACGCCGCGGAGGAAACCCACCGTGCCCTCCGCGACGTCGTTGAGGGGCTGCTTGCTCATCAGGCTCGCGGGCGGAGCGTCCCAGTCGCCCCGGACGTGGACGCGGGTCAGCTTGTCCTTCAGCCGCACGACCAGACTCACCAGCGGGATCGAGCCGAGGAAGTCCTGAATCTGCTTGATGGGCGCCGCAATCAAGTACAAGTCGAGGTGACGCGTCCCAAGGTCCACTTGCCCGCCGGGCTCGACGTCAATGGCTGCGACCGCATTGGCCAGGCGCGCCTGGCTCACCGTGGCGACGAGACCCTTCATCGTGAACGTGGCCTCCACGTCGGTGGCCTGGAGCGCATCGAACTGGGTCAGGCGCATCAGCCGGAACAGTGCGGTCAGCAGCGGCACATTGGCCAAGTCTGCGTTATTGAGGTACACGTAGCCCTTCTGCGCCGGCCCGCCGGGAGTTCGTGTGTAGCCGTCGAAGGCGTAGGCGAACTCAAGCGTTCCCTTGCGGGTTTCTTGGACGCCGCTCAGGACCTTCGGCAATTCGTCGAAGCTGACCTTCTCCGCTTCGACTCGGCCACGGTACCGGAGGGTCCCGTCGGCCAGGACATTCACGGTCGCCGCGGCCTTCACCTGGCCGCTGCAGGACTGCGCGGACAGCTCCGCGACGGCGCCGGCCGGCGCCCGGCCGTCGAAGCGGACTTCTCCGCTCAATCCCCCGAAGAGCAGTCCATGTGGGGACGAGATGCTCCAGTCGGCCAGAGCGATGGTGCCGGAAGGCGTCAGGGCCGAGGGCGCGGCGAGCCCCCCGCGCAGGCCCATCTTCGCATCAATCTTCCCCTCCATTCTGCTGAAGAATGGCACATTCAGCGCGGCGAGGATGGCCGCCGCCTCTTCCCGAGTGACCGCGTGTTTCATTGTAAGGGCCAGGTCGGCCTCCAACGACTGGCCGTCCACGGTTCCGCTCAGGGCAAGTTCTTCCCCAGGCTCTTTGAAGGTCCGTGTCAGCTCGATGAGAAGGTTCTGCCCCTCACGGCGAAGGGTGAGTTGGACGTCGCCCCAGGCGGTTTGAGAGCTTTTCTCCGCTACGATGCCGACGGACATGTTCCTGATGGTGATGGTGGGGAGATCAAACTCCTCGTCCTTCTCCTCGTCCTTGCGGTCGCGGGGTGGCGGGGGTTTGAGCGGGAGCTGAAGCTCGCCCCCCGCGAAGAACCCCCGCAAGTCGAGATTCTCGACCTCTACCTCGGAAAGCACGGGATGCAGCCCCGGCCAGTTGCGGAGCGCCAGCTTCACGGACCCCGCGCGGAGCCACACTCGGCCCTCGGCATCGCGCAGCTCGACACCTCGGAGATACGTGGGGCCGGTCCAGTTGAAGTTGATGCCGGCGATGGTCAGGTCGCCGTCCCACTGCTCGCGCACAGCGACCGACGCCTGGTGTCGCAGCACGGAGGGGACGATCCAATACTTGCCGACCAGGAGAGCGGCAGGGATAGACAGGAGGAGCACCCCTCCCGCGATCACCAGTCGTTTTCGCCACTTTCGGTTCATCGGCGAACCCACAGAGTTCGGATGAGTGCCATGCGGCCTCGTTCCGTCCAGTGTGCGGCAGCGAGCGACTGCTCACACGCGTGGGCGCCTGCGCCCGGTGACGAGCGACACCACGAAGAGGATGAGGAACACGACGAACAGGACCTTCGCGATCCACGTCGCCGTGCCTTCCAACTGCCAGAACCCGAAGAAGCCGGCGATCAGGGCGATCACCAGGAAAACCACCGTCCAGCGTAGCATGTGAGTCACTCCTGTTCAACACACGAACCCTGTAGGTGTCACAGACGGCTCCCACCGAAGACGGCGGGCATCACGGCCCTCTGCTCACCGCTCACTTCTGCGGTCCTTCCGGGGCTGTGTCACCCTCCTTCTTTGCGCCCCCGACGACGCTGTCGCCTACCTCCCTGACCTTTTCGATTGCCGTGTGCGCGTCTTCTCTCATCCTGTCACGGTCCGCACGGAACCAGCCGCGATAGAGTCCGAAGCCGAGCACCAGACCGGCAACCACGAGGAGAGCCAGGAGCAGTCTTCTCATAGAAGTAGCCTCGCTTTCTGTGGGGGTGGATGAGAAGCCGGGCACTTCACCCCGGCTCGTTCGGCCGCCTCCTGTAAGGGCATACGACCACGAACGTCCGATCAGGCACCTCAGTGCCTATCCTTGTGTTGCTCCACCTCTTTCTGCCGTTGCGGCTCCGATTCGCGCCAGTGCCCCGGTGTGTACCGGTAGCCTTTCTGGTGCTTCTCGTAGCGGGGTGCGGCCCAGACGGCGTGCGCGCGCGGTGGGGCGGTCCAGCGGCCAGATTCCCAGACGTACCGGCGACCGTTCCAGTTCCAGTAGCCGTCAATCCAGACCTGCCCCTGGGAGCGAGGCGGCGGCCTGCGTTCGCTGACGAACGGCGGCGGAGCCTCGCGGACGATGACGTACTCCGGCTCCCGCTGCTCCACGTACACCGGCCCGCGGCCATAGTATTCGCGGAAGAATTCGCGGCAGCCCAGCAGGCCCACCAGGGCCGCAACGCTGGCCGACGCCCACGTCAGTGTGTGCACAATCTTCATGTTCGGTTCTCCGATGCTCGGCCTCCCGGTTTTGGCTCTCTCTCGCCGAGATCACCGGCGGAGTAAGACCACGGCCACCACGACGACGATGATAAGCGTCAACGTCCCGCCGCCAATGTAGTAGACATTGGCGAGAGGCGCGAAGCCACTAGCGAGAGCTGCAAACATGGTTGGGCCCCTATCTGAGATTGGCCAAGGTTCGTCCCTGGTGGCCGCGGACGCTCCGCGTCACCGAAGTTGAGAGACAGCCGGCGTGGCCGGACACACTTCAGGTGTTCACTCCTGCCTGTACCCCAGGCTACTCCTCCTCTCTCTCGTCACGACACGAGCCAATCCTCTGCCCGATGCACACGCCAATGAGAAGCCCGATCGCGACCGACACGCCTGCGATGATTCCCACAGATGTCCCGGGGTGCTCCTTGCCCCATTTCTTGGTGCCTGTGACCACGCGGTCCTTCAGCGCACGGAGTTTCCCCCGCACTCCCCCGACCTCGGCCTCTGTTGCTGTTCCTGCCATCGTCCGATCTCCTTCTTCCGATTGATTCAACTACACCCCCGAAAGCCGCTCTCTGAGGACTCCATTGGCCCCTCCTTCCCGAAGGGAGCAGACTACGGAGCGACAACTTTCACGATGAATTGCACCGAGGTCGCCTCTCCGGTCTTCGGCGTCCCCTTCACTTGGACACGATACTCGCCAATGGCGGCATCCTTGGCCGCCTCAATCCTGAGTTGCAGCTCCGGCTTGTCGCTCGCCTTGACCGAAACGTCGGTCGGAGCGACGCTGATGCCCTTGGTCGCATTGATCTGCAGCGTCACGTCCTGCTTGAAATTCTTGCCCCTCTGCAGGGAGACGGTGACGGTCTGGACTTCACCCTGTTTGACGCTCGTGTCGAAGAGCGGGACGGCGATCTTGAACCCGTCGTCCGTGAACACGCTCCCGCCTTGGGGGCTCGTCTGGCTCAGCCATCCACACCCGCAGACGGCCGTCAAAGCGAGCGTCATCACCACCGCAATCGCAGTCCTCATCTCTTTTCCCTTTCGTGTATCACGGCAATCGAGCCGGGCTCGGCTGAAAGCCGGTGAGCGACCACCTAAGCCACTCTCTTGCGTCCCGAGACGAGCGACACCACGAAAAGGATGAGGAACACGACGAACAGGACCTTTGCGATCCACGTCGCCGTGCCTTCCAACTGCCAGAACCCGAAGAAGCCGGCGATCAGGGCGATCACCAGGAAAACCACCGTCCAGCGCAGCATGTGAGTCACTCCTGTTCAACACACCGGCCCGGCAGGTGTCACAGACGGCTCCCACCGAAGACGGCGGGCATCATGCGCCTCCCGTAGGGCCACACGGCCAAGGACACCCGACCATGCGCCTCAGCTTCACGCGCTTCACGACCTGCACGCGAACCATGCGCGGCGGGCGCTTTGGCTCCGCGCCAGCCGGGCCGGGCACCGCGCTCTCGGGCAACAGGCCCACGCTCACGAGCGGCCCCTTCGTAGCACGGGCGTGAGAAGCAGGACCACGCCAACCACCAGTGCCCCCACGCCAGCCCAGAGCGGGATGTTGACCGTCTCCTTCTCCTTGATCGAGATCGGGCCGACCTCGTGGGTCGCCTTGGTGTAGGTGAACCCGCCATACGCCAGCCCCAGGATGCCAAGCACGATCAGCAGGATGGCCACGATCTTGAGTCCGTCCATCTCGTTCCTTCCTTCAGAGTCCCCCCGGCGCCCCGCCAGGGGCGGCGCGCCGGGGAGGCACCAGGGATACAGGGTCACCGGGCCTGCTCGGCGGGGTGCATGGCAACCGTCGTGCCCTTCGCGTCGGGCTTGCTGCCCACGTTGATTTTCGTGCCGTTCCAGTACTCGATGGGGTTGAGAACCAACACGTCGGCCAGGCCGCCGATGTAGTAGGCGGGCAGGATCAACAGCCCCCACATGACGACCGACCGCACGAGCTTCTCGTCGCTCACCTCGGCGTTGAACTTGTAGATTGACTTGGTCGCCTGGAAGTTGCCGTAGCACCCCGTGAACACGGGCGCAATGGCCACCAGCAGGGCCAAGACGATCCACGGACGAATTCGGCCACTCTTGGTTCTGAACATCGTGACTTCGCCTTTCTTTCCTCCCGGTCCACCGTGTACTCATCTGGGCTCAGAAACACTCGGATCGTCGCTCGTCGGACTCTCTCTGCCGGTTCCTCCTTTCCGGGGGTCAGATGCGTCCCATGAGAAGCAGGATGACGAGAATGAGCACAACCAGCCCAAGCCCGCCGCTCGGGCCGTAGCCCCAGTTCTTGCTGTGGCGCCACGTGGGCAGGGTGCCCAGCAGCATTACAATCAGCACCACGAGTAGAACAGCGCCCATCTCAGTTCTCCTTTCGACAAAGGGCCACCTCGGATTGCTCCGATTCGTTGGGCCTCTGCTAATGCCGAGACTTCCCCTTGGGTTCGCCTTCGGTTTCCTCCTTCGACTTCCCTTTGGATTCGCCTTCGGTCTCCTCCTTCGACTTGCCCTTGGGCGGCTCCGGGGCGGGCTCAGGCGTCTTCACCTTCGGCTCCCTCTTCGCCTTGGGCGGCTCGGGGGCGGGCTCAGGCGTCTTCACTTTCGGCTCGCTCTTGGGCGAATCGGGTCTGCCGCGAGTCGGGCGGGGTCTGGGCTCGACCTTGGGATCTGGCGTGGGTGCCCGAGGCGTCTCCGGCGGAGCCTGGTGTTTATCCAACTCAGGAGCCGGCTTCGCCACAATCGGGGACCTGGGAAGCCTCACTTTGGGCGGCTCGAGTACCTTGGGGGGCTTTCCTGCTGGCGCTTCTGGCGTGTCCAGCGCTCTGGTTTCCACCTTCTGCCGTTCCTCGCGGAACTTCCGGACCTCTTGCCCATGCTGACCCAGCACTTGCCGCTCTTCCTTGGCCACCGGCCGGAATCGGGTCGGGCTGTCCTTCCGCGTCGCCACCTGGGCGAGCGGGACGGCAATCACGTGTCTCGGGGTTTCCGACCTGACCTCGCTCGTGATGAGCCGCCTCTGGGCCGCCAGGGTGCGGGGCGGGCGGGCATCCTCGTGGTCGCGGCGGTGCCGGAAGTCCGTCTCCACGCGGCGGTCCCAGTCGCGGTCAGCCCGATGCTCCCAGCGCTGATGAGTGTAGATCGGGTCGTAGCCGTGGCGGCCGGAGTAGTACGAGTACGGCGCGTAGTAGCCCGCGTCGGAGTAGCTGGCCGCGTAGTAGTCGCCGAAGTAGTAGTGGCCATAGCTGGGCCGCAAGAAGAGACAGTCGGCGAACACGCCCAGGTCGATCACTATCGAAGGCGAATAGTAGAAGCCCTGGCGCGCGTAGACCCCCGCGTCGAAGTAGACCGGCGCGAACAGCACGCCGCGACGGCCGATGGAGTAATCCCAGTAGCCGCCCACGTAGACGTAGCCGCGACGAGCCCAGACGTAGTGGGCAGGGACCCACACCCAGTCCTGCTGCGCGGCCGCCCAGTACCCCGGGCGCCACGCGTAGCGGCCCTGATACCTGACCCAACAGCCGGGGATCCAGATTTGATCCGCCGAAGGCGCGGCGATGTTAGGGCCGGCTTCGACCGTCGCAGGCGGCTCGGGCAGGTATTCGACCTCCGTCGCCTGGGCATCGGCCCAGTACCCGGAGGCCCACTGGAAGCCTTGGTCTGTCTTGCCCCAGTACCCGGGCACCCACTGGCGGCCAGGCGGCAGGGCGCGCCAGATGCCGCTGGCCCACAGGAAGTCGCTCCGCTCGTCATCCCAGGCCCAGTAGCCGGGGATCCACGCGACGTTCTCCCCCTCAGGTCTCTGGTCGGGCGGCACTTCCTCGATGGCGGCGGGCGGAGCCTTCGCCACCACGATGCCCGCGTCGGGATCGAAGGTGACGGTCTCCGCAAATGCCTCATGCACCGGCCCGCGCGTGAGCACTTGTACTCCTGCCTGGACATCGGCAGGACCGCCCTGGGGGGCAGGCGGGGCAACGGACTCGCCGCGGCTACACCCTGTGCCCATGACCACCGAGGCCGTGAGCAGCCACAATCGCCAAGCGTGACGCACATTCATGCTTCTTCTCCTTCGGCAGGAACCCAAGACGACAGGACTGGGTCACTTACGGCGGCTGAAGCCCAGATCGTACCCGGCCAGCAGCAGGCCGAGGGCAACGCAGAACAGCCCCCAAGTCGAAGGGTTCGGGATGACCGTTGACCCGATCCCCCCCAAGAAGAAAAGGATGGCCGCTATCACGTAGAAGATTCTTCCAAGAGTCATGCGGAAGCTCCTTGACAAGACCAACAAGGTTGAACGTTCGTTTCCACCACCATTCGCCTGTTTCGATGCTCAGCGGCGGCGATCAGCCCCTGCGGCGTTGCACCAGTAGCCCGAGCAGGAAGCCGATGCCGCCCACGATGCCGAGGGTGGCGACCGGGTGTTCCTTGCTCCAGTTCGTGGTGCCCGACACCACCCTGTCTTTCGTCAGCTTGACCAGCTCTGCGAAGTCCTTCTTCAGAGCGGCCAGCTTCTCGCGGAGTTCGTCCACCTGAGCCTTCGTCGTGACCTCTTCCATGGTTTGTCTCCTTTCCTGGTGACACGGGCCGCTCGCCTCGATGCCCGGACGCCTGCGGTGACGCGCGCACTGTCACTCGACCCACGCGCGGGTCGCGGGCGTTTCAATCAGCCATGCCTCGCGCGGTGCGATGACGCGATACGAGAGCTTCACCGCGGCAGCATTGTTGCGTCGCTGGCACTTCCGGCAGATGCGGTGGCAGCGGTCCGTCCACATCGGCTCGCCACAGCCCAGGCACGGGAGTTGCTTCCTAACCATGTTAGGCTGCTCGGCTGTCGTGATGAGGGCGCTCATTCGTAGCCTCCTGAGATGGTGATCGTGAGCGGCGCGAGCCTCGACGGCCACGCCAACGCCCAACGCTCCAGGTCAACCGTGCAGATCGACGGCTTCGGCCGCGCCGTTCGCGACCAGAAGCTCCTTTGCCCTGGCGACCTCCTCGGGCGTGCCGTGAGCCACGAGGAGGTACTTGTCAGACTTCAGCGCCGTTTCGTACTGGAGGATGCTGTCCTTGGGGATGCCCATGCCGTACAACCCAGCCCCCAGCGCGCTCAGGCCACCGACGACGACGGCGCCTTCGAGGGCGCCAATGATGGCGGAGGCGAGTGGACCGGCCACCAGGACAGGCCCAATCACAGGGATCCAGAAGAAGGCCGACCCGAACAGGAGGCCCCACAGGCCTCCCCAGAAGGCGCCCATCTTGCCCCAGTACCTCATGCGGTCGCCCGTGTTGTAGTAGCCCACGACGTGCTCTTCTGTGCGGTACTCCTTTCCGACAATGGACAGCTTCTCCATGTCGAAGCCCGCCTTCTGGAGTTCCCTGACTGCGGCCTCCGCGTTGGTGTGCGTGCTGTATACCGCTGCCACTGTGCCCGTCTGAGACATGCGTAACTCCTTGCTGTTATTGTCCTTGGATCCGGCCATCAGGCTCCCAGCGGCCGGCGCTCCAGCCTGATCAATGGAGCCCTTGCTCTCTCACCGGCGCAGCACCGCTGCCAACAGAGCGCCGTCGGCCATGCTCTCCCGGCCGATCGCGTAGACGGCACCTCCGTGCAAGAGGGTATGGATGGTGGCCAGATTGAGTTGTTCATCGTCGCCGCTCTCTCGCGCGAGGTGCAGTTGCGTGCCTTCGTTCAGCGTATTGCGGGAGCCCCATAGCTGGCCCTCGATGGCGACGAAGAGAGTCTCGACGCGCCCCTCCCGCGCGGCCTGGGCGACTTCCTTGATATCGCTCGATGTGTGCCCGGTGTGCGCGAACTGCCTGTACCGGGCGAGCGCTTCGTTCTGCCGCTTGAGGAAGAGCGGCTCCACGATGGCCCACGCGCGCTCGCGCAACGCCCCTTCGCCCAGCACGTCGGGGGTGCCGTCCACCCCATCGTCCGCCAGATGAGGGCAGGTGTTCGCCTCTCTGTAGATGGGTTGGAGGTACGCCACTCCCGCAAGCACGAGGGGGGCGTGCTGGTCGCTGAGCAGCGGGTGCAGACACCTGTCCACGATGCGGAAGAACCGCAGGAGCTTGTCCTTCGCATAGTCCCTCTCGCTGCCGTGCCCGTAGAAGGCCGTTCCCTGCTTCCCCGGCTGCCGGGGCGATTCGCCGCGAGACTGGATCTCACTCCCCCCGGTGATCTCCTCGTTGAGTGCTTCGGCAAGGCTCGCGGGCATCCCTTCCACGTGGACCTCGTGAATGCCGAACGCAGTGCAGCGAAACAGCCGGGCATGTTCCGTGCCGAGCGCCAGCACGTAGAAGCGTCCTGTCGCGGCGACCCACGGCAGGAGGGGCCTGACCTCGAAGTGCTGTGTGGCAACGACCATTTCCGCGAACTTGATCGGCAGCCGATAGTGCCGAAGGAAATCCGGAGCCACAAAGGCCGCCACCCCGTCGCTCGGGTGGCGCCAGAACTCCGCGTCCGTCGCCAGCCGACGGGCCGGGGCGAGCAGCGTATCGGCCTCGGCGGGGCCGACACCGGCGGCCAGCAACTGATGCTGCGCATCGCGGAGCAAGTTGCTGAACCGCACTAGGTTCTGTTGCTGCTCGGTTCCTTTGTGGAAGGCGGGCATGTAGAGCGAGACGCACCGTCCGCCTCGCGGCTCGATTAGCGCACGCAGGTCGTCTTTCGTCAGTGTGTCCACTGCTATCAATCCTCTTTTGAACATCTAGAGAACGTGGCGCTCGCAGATCCTACGGAAGTGGTGGCCATAGATGGCGAGGGTGACGGCGACGGGGAAGGCCCGGCGGCGGCGGAAGAAGGCCCAGACGAGCAGCTTCCAGTACTGGAAGCGCTCACTGCCCAGGACGCCGAGGCGGAAGATGGATCGGAGGAATGCCTTGACGTCGCCGAAGCCGAACCGCCCTTTGCTCACGGGCGGGCTGTATTCGCGCAGGAAGGTCTTGATGCGGGCGTAGTAGTGCTTCGGGGCGTAGATGGTGCGGAGGATGCGCTGGTAGCCCGCGCGGAGGGCGTCGAGGTCCATTCGCGGGACGATGTTGGTCGTGCCGTCCACGTTGTCGCCCGTGGTCTGGCCGGTGAGGCGGCCCTCGCCCTTGAGGCGCTCGAAGAGTCGGGTGCCGGGGAGGGCCTCGAGGAGGCCGACCATGGCGGTGACGATGCCGCTTTGCTGGATGAAGGCGATCTGGCGGTCGAAGATGGACGGGGTGTCGTGGTCGAAGCCGACGATGAAGCCGCCCTGGACTTCGAGGCCGGCTCGCTGGACGCGCTTGACGTCCTCGACCAGGTTGCGGCCGCGGTTCTGGATTTTGCTGCACTCGGCGAGGCTCTCCTCGTCGGGCGTCTCGATGCCGACGAAGACGGTGCGGAAGCCGGCTTGGACCATGAGGGCCATCAGCTCCGGGTCGTCGGCGAGGTTGATAGAGGCTTCGGTGTAGAAGGGCAGGCCGCGCTTGCCCTGCCGCCAGGCGATGAGGGCGGGCAGCAGGTCGTCTCTGAGGAGTCGCTTGTTGCCGATGAAATTGTCGTCCACGAAGAAGATGGGACCGTGCCACCCGGCGGCATAGAGGCCGTCGAGCTCGGCCACGACCTGGGTGGCGGTCTTGGTGCGCGGCTTGTGGCCCAGGAGGGCGGTGACGTTGCAGAAATCGCAGTCGAAGGGGCAGCCGCGGGAGTACTGGACGCTCATCGAGCCGTAGCGCTTCATGTCGGCCAGTTCCCACAGGGGCGCGGGCGTCGCTCCCAGGTCGGGGAACTCGTTGGTGCGGTAGACGCGCCGGGCGGCGCCGCGCTCGATGTCGGCCAGGAACAGGGGCAGGGTGACTTCGGCCTCGTTGAGGACGAAGTGGTCCACCTCGGGGAACTGCTCGTGTTCGCTGGTGAAGAGCGGGCCACCGGCGACCACGGTGAGGCCTGCCCGCTTGCAGCGCGCGATCACCTGCCGCGCGGCCTCACGCTGGACCACCATCGCGCTGACGAACACGCAGTCGGCCCATGCCAAGTCGCTGGCGCGCAGGCGCCGGACATTGAGGTCCACCAGGCGCTTGCCCCACTCGGCAGGCAGCATGGCGGCCACGGTCAGCAGCCCCAACGGCGGCAGCGAGGCCCGCTTGCGGATGAACTTCAGCGCGTGCTTGAAGCTCCAGAACGTGTCGGGGAACTCGGGGTAAACCAGCAGGACGTTCATCGTACGCTCCCCATCATGCACTCCCACTTGGCCTCAGGTGGCCCGCCGGGCTCGCCGAACGCGTCTATTGCCCGGGCGCCGCTTGCCCAGAGAAGCTCCTTTGCCCTGATGAGCGGAAGCATTGAGGGCCGACACGCGGCCGGGGCAGGCAACATCGCCTGGGCCGTGTGGGTCAAGAGCTTGCAGGTACTCATGCGGGGCAGCGGGATGCCCGCCCTGTCGCGGAACTGCTGCGGGACAAGCGGCGCCTGCCCGTCCATCGCCCAGCGGGGCCAGCCCCGTTGCTGGCGCGCAGCGGCCGGCGTCATATCGAGTATGCCCCGGATCGTCTGTTTGAGTTCGGTGAGGTCGCTGCTCTTCAGGATGTAGGCATTGGCGGCCCAGGACATCCAATTGTCCAGGTAGCTGGCAAAGCCTGTGTAGATCACGACGGGGAGACGATTGTTGATGGTAAGGAGCTTGCCCAGGAGTTCGATGCCGTCCATGCCCGACAGGCCGATGTCCAGGACGACGATGTGGGGCATCGCTCTGGTTAGGGCCGAGAGAGCTTCCTCGCCATTCGAGGCGGTCAGCACCGTATGACCTTCCTGCTGGAATTCCTCCCTCAGCAGCAGGCGCTGGTGTTTCTCATCATCCACGACCAGGATCGCCGACATCGCACTTCCCTTTCAGAGCGGACACCCCGCATCGCGTAGACCCGTTCGCCGTCCCTCGTCACAACCAGACGTAACCAGGAGCAAACCCCGTGCCGGACGATGCCGCCCCTTGCCTGTGTGTGCGTAACTCACTTGGTCCAGAGCACATGTGAATGCCAATGGCCGGGAGAGCGACAGCCATTGCGCCAGCCAGAGCACAAGTCAGGCCCGAAACCCGCCAGGCGATCGGACTCGCCGCGCCCGACCTCTGCACCCGTGGTCGCACTCTCAGCAACTGCTGCTCCGGCTGTCGGCACGGCGCGTTGCCAAGGGGCCAGCGCAAGTGCGGCGCGTCCTCAGAGTCTCGAACATCACCCGACATCCGAGCGAATGACGAGCACCGCAACGTGGCTCGCCGCCGCGGGAATCACGCCCCCAGCGCAGCAGTTCCGAAGTGAGCGTTTCTGTCTCCATGTTTCCGCACAAGTCACAGCCTGACTCTCCGGAGCCGCAAGGCGTTGCTGATGACCGAGACGGAACTGAAACTCATCGCAGCTCCGGCGATGATCGGGCTGAGCAGCAGGCCGAAGAACGGGTAAAGCACCCCCGCCGCGACCGGAATGCCCAGCGCGTTGTAGAGGAAGGCGAAGAACAGGTTCTGGCGGATGTTCCGCATGGTGGCACGACTGAGGCGGATGGCCTTGGCAATGCCGCGGAGGTCGCCTCTCACGAGGGTGATGCCGGCACTTTGCATGGCCACGTCGGTGCCGGTGCCCATGGCGATGCCGACTTCCGCTTCGCTGAGGGCGGGCGCGTCGTTGACGCCGTCGCCGGCCATCGCGACATGCTTGCCTTCTGCGCGCAGCTTCTTGACTTGGGCGACGTTTCCCGCGGGTTCGATCTCCGCTTCCACTGCATCGAGGCCGAGTTGCTTGGCCACCGCGTCGGCGGTGCGGCGGTTGTCGCCTGTGAGCATGACGAGCTTCAACCCGAGCGCGTGGAGATCCTTGATGGCCTCGGCGGTGGTGGACTTGATCGGGTCGGCGACGGCGAGGATTCCAGTTGGCTTGCCGTCTATGGCGACGAACATCGCGGTCTTGCCCTCTTCTTGAAGCTTCACTGCCGACGCTTCAAGCGGCTCCAAGCCCGTGATCTTCTCGTTCCGCAGGAAACCTGGTTTGCCGACCATCACGGCACGCCCCGCGATGGTGCCCAGAACGCCGCCTGCCGTCACGGAACGAAAGTCTTTCACGTCGTCCAGGGTGAGGCTCTGATTCCTGGCGCCTTGCACAATCGCCGCGGCGAGCGGGTGTTCGCTGTTCTGCTCCAGCGAGGCGGCGAGACGCAGGAACTCCTTCGCGTCGAAACCGTCGGTGGGCAGGACATCCATGAGTTTGGGCTTGCCCTCCGTGAGGGTGCCCGTCTTGTCCACGACGAGCGTGGTGACTTTCTCCAACCGCTCGAGCGCCTCGGCGTTTTTCACGAGCACGCCTTCCTGCGCGCCGCGTCCCACGCCGACCATGATGGACATGGGCGTAGCCAGGCCGAGGGCGCACGGGCAGGCGATGATCAGGACCGCGACGGCGTTGACGATGGCGTGCGCGAGCTTTGGCTCCGGTCCAAGCCATATCCAGAGGACGAAGGTGAGTGCCGACACCGTCAGCACCGCCGGCACGAAGATGCCCGCGACCTTGTCGGCGAGACCTTGAATGGGCGCGCGGCTGCGCTGAGCTTCGGCAACCATGTTCACGATCTGTCCGAGCAACGTGTCGCTGCCAACCCGCTCGGCGCACATGACGAAACTGCCGGGGCCATTGACGGTGCCGCCTGTCACTTTGTCGCCGACGGCCTTCTCCACCGGGAGCGGCTCGCCGGTGATCATGGCCTCCTCCACGCTGGAGTGACCCTCGACCACCGCGCCATCCACCGGCACCTTGTCACCTGGGACCACGCGCAACCAGTCGCCGACTTTGACCTGGTCGAGCGGGACTTCGTGATCGCCCCCCGGGGCGACTTGTCGCGCCGTGGGCGGTGCGAGGTCCAACAACGCCCTGATGGCGCTGCCCGTGCGGCTGCGGGCACGCAGTTCGAGCACCTGGCCGAGCAGCACCAGGACCGTGACCATCGCGGCGGCTTCAAAGTAGATCGCGACCCTGCCCTCGTGTTGCATCGCGTCTGGGAACCGGCCGGGCATGAGCATTGCCACGGCGCTGAAGACGAAGGCCGCTCCCACGCCGATGGCGATCAGCGTGAACATGTTCAAGTGAAGCGTCACGACAGAGCGCCAGCCGCGCTTGAAGAACGGCCAGCCCGCCCAGCAGACCACGGGCGCGGTGAGCCCAAACTGCAGCCAGCGCGAGGCGTCGCCAACCACCCAGGGCAGTCTGCCCAGCGCCGGGATCAAGTGCGCCATCGCGAGGACAAACACCGGCATGGCCAGCGCGGCGCCGATCCAGAAGCGCCGCGTCATGTTGCGCAGCTCGGCGTTTTCCTCGTCATCCGTACCCGCGGTCAGCGTCTTCGGTTCCAGTGCCATGCCGCACTTGGGGCAATCGCCGGCATGGTCCTGCTGCACTTCGGGGTGCATCGGGCACGTGTAAATGGCTTTGCCTTCCGCCTTCACTTCGTGCTTCGCGGTGGCGGGCGGTGACAGAAACTCCTGCCGGCACGAGTCGCCGCAAAAGTAGTACGTCTCGCCGTCACGCTCGGTATGTAGCGCGGACGCCTCGTCCACCGTCATGCCGCAGATGGGGTCGGTGGCCATATCAATCCGCTTTCACTTAGCAGGTTCAGGTGTGAGGACTGCGACCCAGACCGCCGGGCGCGATGGTGAGTAAGAACCGAATCCCCGGGGAGCCCAAACCATCCACTCAGCCTGAGGCTGCCTCCTTCATGATTTTCACAATCGTGTCCTCCACCTCCTTCGCGACCCCTTCCAGTTGGGGCGTGTTGAACATCGCCAGAAGAGTGGTTGGCTTCAATGCAGCCAGAATGGTCTTGCCGCCTTCCTCGTAAATCGAGATCCGGCAAGGCAGTGCGGTGGAGACGCTCATGTTCTGGTCGAGAACCTTCTTCGCCTCTTGCGGCTGGCAGACCTCGAAGATTAGACATTCATGGGCGAACTCCACACCCTTCTTCGCCATGCTCTCTCTGAGGTCGTGAACCTGCATGACGCCAAAGTGATTGGCCTGGACAGCCGCCTGCAAGGCAGCCGCAGCCTCACTCACGGTCTTGTCCGTGGGCAATGTGACCAGCATGGGTTTCCTTTCATGCTTGACAGTTCACTTCACAAGCGGGCCGTGGACTCACGATGGCTTCCTGGACATCCTGATGATCACGACGCCTACCAGAACCACCACGAGTACGCAGACCAGCGCCAGAATCCACATCCCCCCGCTCGTCCAGCCACTCATCCATCCGCCTGTCTGGTTCATCATGAAGGACCTTTCCCTGCGCCGCGACCGGCCCGCCAGGCGGCCTGTTCGGCTCGCCGAACGCGCCTACTCCTTGGACAGCTCTTTGATGACGCCCTTGGCGCCCTTGATCGAGGTTCTCAGCACAGCGCGCACGACCTTGGTGGCGTTACCATCGATCTCGTCCGCAGCCGCGAGCGCACCGGCGACCGCGTGCTTGAGCGCGCGGCGTGCATCGGCGCCGACCTTCTCGGCTGCCATGATGCCTGCGCCGACAGCCGCGACCGCGGTCTTGCCGACGTCCGCGCCGACTTCCGATGCGCTCTTCACCATGCCGTGGATCGTCCATTCCAGGATGAGCATCACGTCCCCGCCCTGCTCAGCCGCCCCATGCACGGCGCCCGTCACGATCTGGACAGCGCTCTTCTCGGTTGCGATGGCGACCTGCGCGACGCCGTCCACGGCCGTGAGCAGGATATCCCGGGCGGCACCCAGGACCGCTTCGGCCACGTCGCCGCTACACTTGGCGGCCCCGATGGTCGCCATCTTGGCCGCGCGTCCGACAATTGACAGGCTCGATTTCGCCATCTCTGGCCCTCCCTTCTCAGGAAGCTCTCTGCCATGCCGCGGATTCCTGTGCGGGTCCGCCGCAGCACGCAATGCAGTTCGCGCGCCCCCTCTCCTGCCAGGGTTCATCCCCTTGCGGGGACTGCTTTGCTTCATGGCTCTCCCTTGGTTGACCCGCGACCGCCCCTGGCGTTAGTGACCGGGGCGATCTGCGAGGATCTTGACCTGGACCTTGCCACGGACGCCAAACCTAAGAGCGGACCGGTGGGATCGGTGCCAGACGTCGATCCGCTTGCCCTTGATGGCTCCTCCCCGATCCTCGACGACAAAGACCTGTCCAGGGAAGCAGGACAGGCGGACCCTCGTCCCCCGCGGCAGCAGGCGCCAATCGGCGGCGATGGTCCCCCAGTGGGCGCGCTTGCCCGTCGCCGTCAGGCCGTCCGCCCACCTGCCGCAGCACTTGCTGCACGAGCAATAGGCGGTCGCCGTGTACCGCTCTGCGCCGACCACCGCCCCCAGCGAGGGAGCGATGGCGGCCAGGGTGAACACGGCCGCAGCCGCCATCGCGATATACATTCCGGCTCCTAGTGGCGGCCCTCGTCCTCGTGCGCGCGTTCCTTGGGGCGATCCTTGCTCTTCTCTTCCTTTGGGTGATCCTTGGTCTTCTCGGCATCCACGTGCCGTTGGTCCCCTGTATCCCGCCGGTCATCCCCGCTTCGCCGGTCATCTCCGTCCCGCCGGTCGTTCCCACCCCGCCGGTCATCCCTGTGCCGCCCGTCACCTCTGTGCCAGAACCACGGGTAACAGCCGGAGGGGACGAGGAGCACTCCAGCAAGAAGCAGGAACTTGAGCCATCGTGACAGACTCTTCATCTCGGTCTCCTTCCATGTGCCGTCGGCGAGGGGCGGCAATTCGTCAAGGCGGAGCAGGAAGGACTTCCGGGGATGCACGGGGATGCAAGCTTGTGCCGCACCCCCGGAAGCACTTCCGCTCGAACGTGAGGAAAGCGCGAAGCGCAAACTGCGAACCGGCTTCCCCCGCAGCCACCGACCGGTGACCGTCGCCCCACTGGGGCCTCTTGCTACTCCTTATCCCTATCGCGCCGCGGCCGGGCCTACGGCCCGGTCTTCGGCGGCTTCGTGCCCGAGGCTTCGATCCACTTCTGGAGTTGTCTGCCCGCGACTTCGCGGCCACCCAGGCCGAAGGCGATGGCCGCGGCCACGGCCACGGCGCCTAGCGTGAGCCCAAAGGCGAGGTTGATGATGTCGTTGGCCACGCCCATCTGGCGCAGGCCCGCGGCGGCGGCGAGCACGACGATGCCCACCCTGGCCGCAACAGCCAGCGACGCGCTGTGCAGGACGTTGCTCGTGTGGATGGCCTTCGACGCGAGATGGCCCAGGTACAGGCCCAGAGCGATGATGGCCAGGCCCAGCAGCACGCGGCCGCCCAGCTCGATCACGCCGACCCCAAGGCCGGCCACCAAGTCGAGCCGCAGCATGCGCAGCGCCTTGATCGTTGCCAGAAGCATAATGGCCACCAGCACAATGTACCCCGCCGCGGCGGACGGACGACGCGATCCCTCTGCGTCGGTCTTCGCGATGCCCATCCGAGCCAGCGCACCGTCGAAGCCCACGCTCTCCAGCAAGCGGCGAACGAGGTCCGCGACAAGTCGCCCGACCAGGTAGGCCACGAACAAGATGACCGCTGCCCCGAGGATGGCGGGAATCGCCCTCAGCAGTGTCGCCAGCATCTCGCTTGCCGGCACCGTGACGGCCTCGATGGCCAGCGCGTTCAGCGCGGCGATGAGCACGGGGATCAACACCAGCACGTAGACCACGAACGCCAGCGCGCCGGAGAGAGGGGTCGTACCCAGCGCCTTGACCACTCCCGTGCGCTCGGCCAGGCGGTCCACGCCCACGGCCACGAGAAGCTGGGCCACGATGCGCCGCAGGATGCGCGCGATCATCCAGCCGACCACGAGAATGATCGCCGCGGAGAAGAGATTGGGCAGATACCCCAGCACCTTGCCCACCATGTTGTCCACCGGCCCGAACAGCCCGTGGAGTCCCAGAGCGCCCAGGACGGCGGGCAGGAATAGCAGGAAGATCAGCCAATAGGCGACGTCGGCCAGCGGCTTCGAGATGGGACGAGCCTGCGCCTTGGCCCCTTCCTCTCCTTCGCCCAGCCGTTCGTCGAGCCGCAACACGCCCAGCGCTCGGCGCAGGACGATGCGCGCCAGAGTCGCCACGAGCCAGGCCACGAGCAACAGCAGGCCCGCCGCGAGCGCGCGCGGAATGAAAGCCATAATCGAGGTCAACAGCTCGTTGAGTGGCGTGGTGACGATGGTGAGTCCCAACGTCTGGAGCGCGGCGACGAGCGCAAACAGCAGGACGAGATAGAAGACGATTGCTCCGGCCCAGCGCTCGCTTTTCGGATGCTCTCGCCCTCCGCCATCCTCGCCGCTGAGCCAGAAGGCGATGCGGTCGTCTATCCTCGTCTTACTGAGCAACTTGCGCACGAGGGCCGCCAGCACCAGGGCCAGCAGCCAGCCCACGACCAGCACGGCCACGGCCCCCAGAATGCTCGGCACCAGTGCCACCACGTCCGCCCACACCTTTTCCCACATCGCCTGCTCCTTTCCCAAGAGGTTGAGCCGCCGTGCACACGGCGAAACTCGGCCTACACCCAGTCCCTGCCTCCCAGGCGGCGGCCCAAGCACGGGGCGGGGCACAACCTGAATGAACCTGCGTCCCGACCCTGGCGGAGCAGGAAGGACTTCCGGGGATGCACGGGGACCCGCGGGGATGCAGGCTTGTGCCGCACCCCCGGAAGAGCTTCCGCTCGAACGTGAGGAAAGCGCGAAGCGCAAATCGCGAACCGGCTTCCCTCGCAGCCACCAACCGGTGGCCGTCGCCCCACTGGGGCCTCTTGGTACTTCTCGGCTATCTCGCCGAGATCAGGGGGGGCCTGGACAGCCCCCAATCCCAATCACCTTGCTCGGCCAATGATCTGAAAGAGCAAACCCCGTGCCAGGCGATGCCTCTACTCTCATGTGCCTGCCTAACTCCTTTGATCCACAACACATGTGAATGCTCATGGCCGGGAGACCGGCGACCGTCGCGACAGCCAGCACACAAGTCAGGCCCGAAACCCGCAACGCGATCGGACTCGCTGCGCCCGACCCCCGCGAACACCGTGTGGCGCGACGGTGAGGAGCCGCGCCATTCCCCGGCGCGCGCAAGCCGACTCTTGACATCGGACAGCGCGGGGTGTAAAATGGGCGTTTGTAGGGATTGGAGGACACCAAAGCACATGATCGCAAGGATTGTGCTGGCGATACGCGGTGCCGCTCTGCGAAGGAAGGTTCATCGGGCCGCCACCGCCGGGGAGTTGCCGGTCAGCACGGTCATCCGCGCTCTGAGGGGGCGCGACTGCTCATGGAAGCGTGTACTCCCGCACGTGTGCGACCTCCTCATCGTCGAGCGCTCCCTGCTCCCAGAACCTGCTTGCGAAACGATCCGAAGCCTGCGGAAACACCCCGACTCCCCCGCGCTGGTCATCCTGTCCGACGGGCATGACCCGCACGAGGAGGCGGACCTGCTGGCCGCAGGAGCCGATGCCGTG
>Ga0307378_10001755_pt1 | contig 34516 bp, 36 predicted proteins | sample UN1MG_FD_202238 | JGI IMG/M metagenome (GOLD analysis project Ga0307378, IMG submission 202238) | Soil microbial communities from Risofladan, Vaasa, Finland - UN-1 | ecosystem: Environmental > Terrestrial > Soil > Coastal area > Acid sulfate soil | place: Finland: Risofladan, Vaasa | collected... | reverse complement strand
TTTTGGGATGTAGTCTCTTGAGAGATGGTAAATAGCGATTGCCCCGATAAGGACGCCTATCCACCAGATAAGCCATTTCGCCGCGACAACGGCAGCGACAAGTAATAATCCGCCCAATGCATACAGCCTCAGCTTTTTAAGAGCAGCTTTTCTTGTAAAGAGGATATGTGCGGCCGGCGGTATTATAGTCAAAGCCACTATCACCGAAGCGATCAGCGCAAAGGTCTTGGTGAAAGCAAGGGGCTTAAAAAGCTTTCCTTCCGCTCCGGTCATTGTAAAGACCGGCAAAAAGCTGACCACCGTAGTTGAAACAGCCGTCAAAACAGCGCCGCCAACTTCGCTGGCCGCCTTATAAACAACCTCCAGTTTATTATCATCCGGCCTGGCTTCATTAAGGTGTTTTAAAATGTTCTCACAGATTATTATCCCCATATCGACCATAGTGCCGATAGCAATCGCGATGCCCGACAGCGCTACAACATTAGCATCTATCCCGCCGACCTTCATAGCGATAAAGCACATCAGCACGGCCAAAGGAAGCAGGCCGCTTATCAATACCGAGCTTCTAAGATGCACTACTAAAACGATAACCACGATGATAGTAACCAGTATTTCCTCGGTCAGAGCGGTGTTTAATGTGCCTAATGTCTCGTAAATAAGTCCCGTGCGGTCATAAAACGGTACAATTGTTACCTGCGAGACCGTACCGTCGGACAGAGTCTTTCTGGGCAGTCCGGGTGATATCTCTTCGATTTTGGCTTTTACATTTTTAATGGCTTCGAGAGGATTATACCCATAGCGAACAACAACAACACCGCCCACCACCTCGGCACCACCCTTGTCCAAAGCTCCTCGACGCAGTGCAGGCCCGAATGAAACTTTTGCTACGTCTTTAATGTAAACCGGGACATTATCGTTAACTTTTATTACCGACCTTTCTATATCTGCAAGGTCCTTGATAAAGCCCAGGCTTCGAATTACATACTCGGCCCTGTTAATCTCAATTGTCCTGGCGCCGACATCGATGTTGGACATCTTCACCGCCATGAATATCTCATCCAGGCCAACGTCGTACGCCCGCATTGCATCAGGATCAACGTCTATTTGATATTCTTTAACAAAGCCGCCCACGGAGGCCGCTTCGCTTACGCCCTTGGCAGAGAGCAGGGCATAGCGGACCTGCCAGTCCTGGATAGTGCGAAGTTCATCAAGGTCCCATCCTCCGGCCGGATTGCCCTTTTCGTCCCGGCCCTCAAGGGTGTACCAAAAAATCTGGCCCAGGCCCGTTGCATCAGGTCCCAATGCGGCCTGGACACCTTCTGGAAGCGTTCCGGCAGGCAGCGAATTAAGCTTTTCAAGGACCCTGCTTCGTGACCAGTAAAATTCTACATTGTCCTCGAATATAATGTATATTGAGGAGAAACCAAAAAATGAGTAACTGCGGATAGTCTTGACGCCGGGAATGCCCAGAAGGGATACTGTCAAAGGATATGTTATCTGGTCCTCAACGTCCTGCGGCGAACGCCCCATCCATTCGGTAAAAACAATCTGCTGGTTTTCGCCTATATCCGGAATGGCGTCCACTGGAACAGGACTCCTTGGCAGACCCCAAAGATCCCAGTCGAATGGGGCCACCATAAGACCCCATCCGATGAACGCTATCACTAAAAGCCCGACGACAAGCTTGTTTTCAAGGGAAAACCGTATTACTTTGTCTATCAGTGTTTGTTTCTGACCAGGTAGTTCTTCCATAACATTATCCGCTAAACCTGAACCAAACTGTCTTTAAACTACTGCCGCAGTTCCCCCACGGCCAGCTAACAAAACCAACCTCATAATATCAGAGACGGCCTGCATGCCCGGCACCATCAAATCTTAAAGATGCTGTGCTTACTGTTTGAACTGAGGCAGTTTGGCGACATACTTTTCCGGTTCCGCATTGAATTTTTCTTCGCAGCCGGGACAGCAGAAATACACCTTCTTGCCCTTGTACTCAACGAACAGGGCCTTATTGATAGGATTACCCTCCATAACCGGACATGTTGTCTGCTCTATTGTAGCGGCAACCGCCTCTATCGGTTCGTCCGTCATAGACGCGAGCCCGTGCCCCTTCATATCCTGCATCTGTTCAGTTGATGTTTTCTTGGCAGCCGGTTCCTCCTTCTTGCAGCCATCTACCATAATTAAACCGACAAGCAAAATCCCTGTCACTAAAAGCATCATCCCAATTTTCATACTTTTCATGTTCATTGTTACACTCCTTAAAAATACATCTTACAAAATAGTTTCATTTCGGTTTTGTGCCGATTACTTCAGTTAACTGGCCGCATTTGAGCATAGAGGCGCCAAAATATGGATTACGTACATCTTCATCCGTCTGCAGCCAGTCTGCCCCCTTGTTATTAAATGCCATCGGGCAATGAATATTGTAAAGGGTCTTGCCCTGATACACTCCAAATTGCCCGACAACAGCAATAAGCTCATTGGAAAGCCATTCAAATCCTTCACGCATCGGCTCTATTGCATTGGCTGCTTTTATCTTATCTAATGCGGCTTTCATCTTCTTGCTGTTAGCCATCCACACATTATGAGCTTTGTCACTGACCAAACCCATTTCAACCGCGGAAAGCGATTCTAATGTCTCGTTCGCCGCACGGGCGGCGCCGTCTTTCTCATCAGAAGCCAGGGCATCCTGCAATAATAAATACTTTTCAACAATCCCCCAAAGTTGTCTGCGATACTCATCCGGGACTTCAAATATCTCGTTCTCATGGCCGCTTTCCGCACTCATCATACTGGGCTTGGCCTGTATCTGAAGAGCCGAATCAATCTTAAAGTTGCCATTAGTAACAACAATCTCTCCCTCGGTGAGCCCTTCTTTAACCAAATAGTAATCACCCGCTCTTGGGCCAAGGACCACCTGTCTGCCTTCAAATGTTGGCTTTTTTGCATCCGGTATCCGGACATACACAACCGCACGTTTACCTGTTATCAAAGGTGCGGTGGCGGGAATTACCAAAGGCGGCTGGTTGGGCTCACTGGCCGTAGCGAATAGTGACTCAGTAGTCACCAAATCCATTTCGCAGATATCGCAGGTCCCCGGTTGGTCTTTGACAACAGACGGATGCATAGGACAAATCCATTTGCCTGCCAGCTCGGGGTCCATTACAGCACCGCCCTGGGCAACTTTCGCCCGCAAAACACTCCTGACAAACATTCCCGGCTTGAGCTTGCCGTCAGAATTATCGACGTTGAGGCGCACCTTAACCGTCCTGGTCTTTGCATTGAGTATGGGATCGCGAAAGCTTATTTTGCCTTTGAAGACCTGCCCCGGATATGCCTCAGTAGAGAATTCAACTTCCTGTCCGTACCGAACCCAGGGCAAATCAGACTCGTAAGCATCCAGCTTAATCCACAAACGCGAAAGGTCTGCAAGGGTGTAAATAGGTGTGCCGGTGTTGACGTACATACCTTCAGTGGCGTTTTTATGGATGACTACCCCACCCATAGGTGAATAAATCGTTATATGAGTGACCGGTTCGCCGGCGCTTTCGATTTTATCAATTTGAGCTTGCGCAAGGCCAAGCAATCGAAGTTTATCCCTGGACGCCTCAAGTGTTGCAATAGTGGTTCTTTTCATGAGGTCGGAGGTATTGTCTTTAATGCTGCCGACAGCTTTTAGAGCCTGAAGCAGCTCTGCCTGTGAGCTGATTAGCTCAGGGCTGTAAAGATCGACCATATGGTCACCCTTACTAACTGTGATGCCGGTAAAATCCACGTAAAGCCGGTCGATTCTTCCGGGCACCCAGGCGGTGATATTTTTTACGCGGGTCTCGTCATAATCAACTTTGCCGACCATGCGGATTTCGGCCTCAACAAATTTACGCACCACAGGGGTCGTTTGAACCTCCATAAGCTTTAAGGCCTCTTGCGAAAAAGCTATTTGTCTTTCGCCGACGATGCCGTCTTGAGTAACTACCGGTATCAAATCCATAAAGCAAAGCGGGCACTTACCGGGTTTGGGCTGACGAATCTGTGGATGCATCGAGCATGTCCACACTGTCGGCGCCTGCTCTGCAGCTTGTTCGCCGGGATGTTTATGCTCTTCGTCGGAGGGAGATTGGTGCAAAAGTGAATGAACAAAATAACCCGCAAGAAAAGTTATAACAACCAGAATAACGACCTTAAATACTCGAGCACTCAATAACGATTTGGCTTGTATAATTTTCATATCAGCCGCCTATAACTTGTTAATCATACTATTCCCATAGTAGCGCTGTTCAATTAAATACAGCTTTAAATCCATTATCAACATCAACAACTTTTTACTTTGTGGGCGTTTTTTTGTCGAGCCCAATAGAGCAAACAAATTGCCCTTAACCATACAGAATCAGAACCAATATGCCATGAGTTAACCCCAGGATGACAGAAATTATGGCCAGAGGCATGTGTATTTTGAGAAATTTTTGGCGCAGCTTTCTGCGAAACAGGCCTGTCAGGAAAGTAGTAAAAACTAAGCTGAGTGTAGTTATTCCCAGAGGCTCGACAAGGGAGAATAATGAAAAGGAGCTGGGGCCATGGTCTTCATGGCCGGCCTGGTCATCCGCAAAAGCATTTTCGCTCAAGGCCAATCCCCAAAAAATAAATACCAGCAGAAATATCAATATGTATGGTTTCATTTCTATTACTTTCTTTAACTAAACCCAATGAAAGGTTGAATCACTTTTCCACAGTTTTACTGTTAACCGAGGGCAGTTCCGCTCCGATAAGCATTTCCAGTTCAGCCAGTTTCTGCTGATTGTTTGTAACAGCCCTTTCGTAGTCCAACCCATATTTAAGCAGCATACGCTGGGCATCTATCAGCGAAAGAAAATCTACCGTGCCTGCTTTATAGGCGGTTTCAGATGCCTGAACAAGCTCCTCGGCCTTGGAAACTAAAACATCCCCATAAAGATGCGTCTTTCTTTGACTATCTTCGATATCGTACAGCACCTCGAACACTCTTGATAATATTTTGTTTTCGACGTCTGTTCTTTGCGCCTGAATTTTCCTTACATTGGCTTTTGCCTGTTGTTCAGCAGCTTTGTAGCTGCCCTGCCACAGGGGGATATTCATTGAAAACATTAAAATCACAGGGTCTTTGCCGCTATCCCTCTGGCCGGGCATTATCGCTCCATCCGTCTGAATCCAATCGACGCCTACTCCTATATCAGGATAGAATTTCTTTTTTGCCAGCTTCACACTGCTTTTTGCCGCCTGAATTTCCCAGCTAAGCTCGGCAAGCTCAGGATTTGCTCTTTTTAATGCCTGAATAATATGCTGCCGATCAAGCGGAACATTTTCCGGCCGGCTTTTTTCGGGCCAGGCTAATTCGGCATCAATCGGTCGATTAAGCACTGAATTGAGTTTTGCAACTGTCGGCTCTCTGAGCTGCTCCAGACTTTTTAAGATATCCTCAAGTTTAGCTAATTCCACCTGGACACGAATTATGTCAGGATGTATCGCTGCGGCTGTTAGGTATTTGGTTCGTGCGACTTCTTCGAAATGCTCGAGCAGTTCGAGATTCTGTTTCGCAATATCGATAGCCGTGGCCAGATATGCGAATTCGTAAAAAGCTACTTTTACCTGACGGAAAAGTGTCAACTTGGTTGTTTCGTATCTTTGTCTTGCAGCTTGTGCCTTTGCGGCGGCCATGTCGGTTCTGGCCTGGATTTTACCAAACCATGGGAATACCTGCATTATACCGAGTTTTTGTTGTTGCGGCCCGACCCGTGTCTCGACTTCCTCTATAAAATAGCTGTAGGTAAATTTCGGGTCATCCAGCGCTTTTGCCTGTGGAATCTGCTCTAACGCCGCCTTCCACTGCTCAAATTTAGCCTCCAGCTCTGCATTATTGAGAGAGGCATAACGTAGATAATCCGCAAGTGTATTCAAATCATTTGTATCAGACGGCTGCTGTGAAGCTCTGACAGACAAAGTTAATACGAGCACAATTATTATATATGGTAGGACTTGTCTGTTCATGTGTTTCACCTCTTGAATTTGGCACGATATAATCATTCTAATATACAGCTTAACAGCTTTTCAACGTATTTTATCCTCTGCGTTTTTGATGTATCAGTTTGAGAATTTCATCCAGCTTGTGTTGTTTTTCCTTTTCTGAACTTCCTTTTATAGCTTGAGTTACGCAGTTTTGGAAGTGTTTCTCTATAATCTTTTCTTCGACTCTGGCAAGTGCACCTTTGATAGCGTATATCTGGTTTAAAATATCGATGCAATATTTGTTATTTTCGATCATCCTTTGTACGCCGCGAACCTGTCCCTCAATTCGCCTTAATGCGACCAGATTATCTTCGTGACTTGGATGTTTGTCCATTTTTTACCCCTATTTTAAGTCTGTACATCCAATATACCCCCCATGGGTATATAGTGTTCGGAAAAAACCTGTTTTTACACAATCTACTTTTGGGCCGATATTGTGCCGCCGGCAACGATATTATCACCGTTATTATAAAGCACAAGCCTTTGACCTGGGCAGGGTGCAAACTGAGGCAGGTCAAATTCAACTGTCATATCAGTCTGACCCCCATCGATGATTTTGCATGGCTGGGGGTTACCATAGGAACGAATTTTTCCAAAGAATGTTATGCCCGATACAAGCTCTTCCGGTATTAGGGCGTTAATCACCTTTGCTCTGACGGTATGAGTGCTAACTTCTTCTCTCGTACCTAATGCAATAGTGTTTTTCGCAGCATCAATCCTGCCGACATACAGCGGCTTACCGCCGGCATAGCCAATACCCTGCCTTTGGCCAAGAGTGTAATTTGCGATGCCTTTATGCGTACCTATCCTGTTGCCCTGCATATCTGTTATGTCACCCTGCCGACTGGCTTCATCGCCATCCAGAGCTAACCGGTAATCGCCCTCTCCGGCAAAACAAAGTTCCATACTTTCCGCTTTGTCCGCAACGCTCAGATTTAATTGGGCGGCGGTCGAACGAACTTCGTTTTTTGTTAACTCGCCTAATGGAAGGACAAACCTCTGAAGTTTTTCTCCGGTAATCCCATAAAGAAAATAACTCTGGTCCTTGGCTTTATCCTTTGCCCGGCCAAGTCGCGTCCGGTTGTCAGCTTTGGAAACTCTCGCGTAATGGCCCGTAGCAAGATAGCTGATCCCGAATGTATTCTCTAAGAAATCCCAAAGCAGGGAAAACTTCAGGAGCGTATTGCAGTCAACACAGGGATTTGGAGTTTCACCTCTCGAATAAGCTTGACGGAATTGCTTTATTATAAGCTCTTCGAAAGCCTCGGTAACATCGACAAAATAATGAGGTATCTTCAATTCACCGCAAACAAAAGCCGCATCGGCTCCGCAGCATCCTCTTTTATTGGTATTGCACGAGACAGGTATCTTCATCGTGATACCCAAAACATCCCAGCCTTGCTCTTTAAGCAGATAAGCCGTAACGCTGCTGTCAACTCCACCGCTCATTAATACAGCGATGGATTTTGAGAGATCCTTGCCGGGTCGCCAGGGCGAAAAACTCGGCCCCAATAACTTAATGTTCCACTTATCGGTTGTCATAATTACCGAGAAGTTTTTATTCGAACAGTCCCGTACTGATATATCTTTCGGCTGTATCACAAAGGACAGCAACAACCAGTTTGTCGGTATTTTCCTGGCGTTTACCTATCTTGATAGCTGCGGCCGCTGCGGCACCGGCTGATATACCGGTAAAGATACCTTCTTCTTTAGCCAGGCGTTTAGCCATATCAAATGCTTCATCATTTGATATTTGCACGACCTCATCAACAACTTCCAAATCCAAAACATCCGGGACGAAACCTGCTCCGATGCCTTGAATCATATGTGGACCGGGCTTGCCGCCGGAGAGCACCGGTGATTCCGCAGGTTCAACGGCAACAATTTTGACGGATGGTTTGCGCGACTTTAGCACTTCACCAACACCGGTTATTGTGCCGCCGGTTCCTACTCCGGAAACAAAAATGTCCACTTGCCCATCGGTATCGGCCCAAATCTCTTCAGCGGTTGTTTCTCTATGTATCTGGGGATTCGCAGGATTAAGAAACTGCTGTGGCATAAAGGCGCCATCGGTTTTTTCCACGATTTCATTGGCTTTATTGATCGCGCCGGTCATACCTTCTTCTGCAGGTGTAAGTACAAGTTCGGCACCGAATAACTGGAGTATTTTTCTTCGCTCGATTGTCATTGATTCCGGCATAGTAAGTATCAGCTTATAGCCCCTTGCCGCTGCAACCCAGGCAAGGGCGATTCCGGTATTTCCGCTGGTCGGTTCAACAAGGGTCATTCCGGGCTTGATTTTACCGGCTCGTTCCGCAGACAATACCATATTTACACCTATACGGTCCTTGACACTGCTGGCTGGATTAAAGAACTCCAGTTTACCCGCTATCTTTGCTTTACAATCTCTACTTACTCTGTTGAGCTGGACCAGCGGTGTTTTGCCAATCAACTCAGTCATATCTTTTGCAATATTCATTAAATCAATCCTCTAAACAAAATGTGTAACAATACAAACTAAAGAAATATTATTTTTTTCGGCGCACTTTCACACAAAAGTGGTCACCGCTGTTTTTGACTTCTAAAATTTCCTGGCCCTGCTCGACAAAACTTTCCGGCACATTCCTTACCGGCTCCCCTTCATCAAGCAATACGCCAAGAATAGCACCTGTTTCGAGCTTTTCAAGCTCAAGTTTTGCTTTGACAAAGTTTAAGGGGCATCCGACGCCACGCAAATCGATAATATGATTGTCAGGCTCATTCTTTTCAACAACAGTTTCTTTATCCACCGGCTCTGTCTTAAACTTTAGATTGGCATCAAGGGACAGGTAAAGCTCTTCCACTCGTTTTGTTAAATCCCCGGCTTGCGTAAACAAATCCTCGATTGACTCTTTATCACCCATACGCCAGTCAATCGCATCGTCAAGAAGCTGCTGTGTCTGAGGTTTAACCCAGCCCGGCTCAATAAGGCATCTGGAAAATGCAGCAAATATTTCCCTGTCCTTTTTTGGCTCCAGACCAAACGTAACCATCAGCGCTCTGGCGGCGGCAATAATCGCTTTATAAATATTTTGACTGTTAGCAGGTGCGGATTTGAGAGCATATTTTGCTTCGTCGATATCCAGCTTGATTACGTCCGTTACGCCGGCACCGCACTCACCCGGCCCCCTGCCGGCCAGAGAAAACGGCTCATTCGAACCGAAGTCGTAATAATAGTCGTTCGGAAATTGCGCGGAAGAAAAATCGCTGTATTGACCAATCAGGTTTTTTAGCTTTTCTTCCTTAATTTCACCGGCATCAAAGGCTTCTGCTAACAGTTCAGGTATTTTTTTTGCGGGTACCGTACCTATCCTTTTGCCCAGATGTGCATCACCCTCAACGGTTTTTGCGCCCACTAATACATCATAGCATGGCATCAGTTTGCCGTTGACTCTCTTGGCTTTGCCCTGTAATCCTATTGCGGCGATATAATGATGCCCGCAGGAATTGGGACAGCCGCTGATTCTTATGGTTGTTTCTGACAAATCGGCTGAAGAACCCGTCCGGCTGAACTTATTTGAAATCGCGTCAGCCAAACCTCTTGAAAGACACAGTCCGAGTTTGCATGTTGAAGCACCGGCGCAGGCAACTATTTTGGAACTGCCGTCGCCAAAAACATCAATGCTGAGTTTCTTAAGTTCGCTATGGACCTTGTCAATATCTTCTTCGACAATACCTGTGATGAGAAGGTCCTGCAGTTGAGTAGTCCTTATGAGTCCCTGGCCGTATTTGGCTGCGATTTGACCAACTATGTTCAGGTCATCTGCGGGTATGTCACCGTTTTTTAACCGTAACCGCACAGTAACCGACGTCTCGGGAACCTTATAGACTGAGGTAATCTCACGAATTTGCGGTGCTGTGTAAGAAAGCCCCTCGGCCTTAAGGATATCTCTTTGGCCCCGGTATAATTTGATAAATTCTTCAATACCGACTCTGGCGAGCACGTATCGCAGTCTTGCTTTATGCTTGTTTGCCCTGTCACCGTATTTGTCGAACAATCTCTTGACGGCTTCTGCAACTTCGAAAATCTCTTCAGCTTCTATGAAATCTTCTATCTTCGCCGCAACCACAGGATTCGAGCCAAGCCCCCCCGCTGCGTAAACAGAAAAACCTTTCACTCCGTTTTTCATGTGGGCGAAAAAGCCAAGGTCTGCTACAGAGGCAAACGCACAATCCTTTGAACAGCCGGAAAAGACTATTTTGTATTTTCTCGGCAAATTAAAAGAGCTTCTGTCCTGCAGGAGATATTCTGCGGCGGCAATCGCATAAGGAGCCACATCAAATTCTTCTTCATGACAGACTCCTGCTTCCGGACAGGCTGTAACATTACGGACGGTATTACCTCCACCGCCGCGTGAAGAAAGCCCGGCTTCAAGTAAACCTTCCAATACATCAGGCGTATTTTCGATATCCACCTCGTGAATCTGAATATCCTGCCTGGTTGTGATGTGGATAATTCCATTGCCATAGGTTTTACTCAACTGAGCTATTCGTTCCATCTGATGCGGCAAAACCAGCCCCGCCCCGATACGTATTCGAATCATGAATTTACCTACTGTTCTTTGCTCATATATTCCCATTGGCACTCGATAGGCTCTAAAAGCTACCGGTGAAGTTTGGCCGTCAAGAAACTTCTTAACACCCCTGCGGTAGCCATGAGTATCTTCTTTGACGCTTTGTGGAATATGCAGAATTGGCTCTTCTGTATTACTCATTCTATTTTTCCAAAATCCTTATAGGAACTTCAGTTACATTAGTTCCTGCTATATGAAATCCTTTGACCGCAGAACCGTTATTGTTCTGCAGCGAAACAATTACATAAATCACATTCGGCGTAAGTGCCAGCCTGATATCCACAGCCGAAGGTCTGGCCGGCGTTTCAGGATGGCTGTGATATATCGCTAATATCTCAAGTCCGGCCGAGCGAATATCTTTGACAGTCGCAAACTGTTCCCTCGGATCCATCATATAGTGGGTGCTGCTTTTATCGGCATTTGTCATCTTATAATACTTCTCGACTTTTCCGTTGCTGCCCGCCAGAATTCCACAGATCTCGATTGGCGCCAGAGCCTTAGCCTGAGCAACCATCTGTTGGAATATGTTAGTTGGAATTTCTAACTTCAGCATTTGCAGTCCTTAAGGTCACATACAGCCTGTTCTTCGTCTTTCAATTTTGTTATTTGTGGTTTTTCGCCACAAAGTGGGCAGTTGGGATTACGGTTTAATTTGACGGCACGAAAATTCATTTCAAGTGCATCATATGTCAACAACGTTCCGGTCAGCAGCTTACCGAGTCCCAATAAATATTTTATTGCTTCGGTTGCCTGCAAAGAACCAATGACCCCGGCCAGAACACCGAGCACTCCGGCCTGCGAACACGATGGCACTGCGTTGGCAGGGGGCGGAGCGCTAAAAATACAGCGATAGCAAGTGGTTTCGCCGGGCAGTACCGTTATCAACTGGCCGTGAAACCGCAAAATCCCTGCGTGCGAAAACGGTATCTTCTCGAAATAACACGCATCGTTGATAAGAAATTTGGCTGGGAAATTGTCCGTGCCGTCAATGACAAAATCGTACTTACGTATAATATCTGATATATTTTTGGCATTCACTCTGGTCTGATAAGTCTGGACGGTGATGTCCGGATTTATTGCCCGCATTTTGTTTTCGGCGGATTTGATCTTTTCGACGCCTACATCGCTTGTATGATGGATTATCTGGCGTTGCAGGTTTGTCAAATCGACCTTATCGGAATCGACGATTCCAATTGTTCCGACCCCGGCTGCGGCAAGGTATAAGCCGGCCGGGGCCCCAAGACCGCCCGCACCGATAATCAAAACTTTGGAGCTTAGCAGTTTTTCCTGACCTGCTCCGCCAACCTGCTCCAGGATTATGTGTCGGCTGTATCTTTCTATTTGTTTTTCAGTTAGAGACACTTTCCGCCTCCCATAAAATATAGAAATTCCACTTTATCGTCGTCCTTTAGTACTGTCTGGTCAAACTTAGTTCTTTTTAGAATCTGTCCGTTAAGTTCAACCGAGACCATATCCGGCATCTGTACATTCTCCTGGGCCAGAAGTTGATTCACAGTCAAACCATCGATAATGTTAGTCTCTTTGCCATTTATAACAAGATTCATTTTGTCTCCTTAAAAGCTATTTCTATTGCCTGCTGAAAATCAGCCTTTATATCTTCAAAATCCTCAATACCGACCGAAACACGGACCATATCTTCCGTAACTCCCATTTTATTCTGCTCGGCAATGCTGAACTCATGAAAGATAGTAGAAGACGGATGTACTACCAATGTTTTCGCATCACCAAGATTTGCAAGGTTCTTTGCCAGCTTAAGTGAATCGATAAAACTAAAAGCTCGTTGCTTATCACCAAGACCAAACGTGAGCAGTCCACCGCCACGGCCGGCAAACAGCTTAATAACTCTATCATTAAACCTGCTGTCGGTTAATCCCGGGTAATTCACCCAGGATACATTCGGATAGTCCTTTAGAAATTGGGCTAATTTCCTTGCATTTTCGCCGTGTTTGACCATTCTTACAGGCAGAGTCTCCAAACCTTGCAGCATAAGAAAAGAATTCATCGGAGCAGGACAGCCGCCAAGATCACGATAGATCAGGTTTCGCAAATTTGCAAGGAAAGCCAATTGGCCTACTCTTTCAGATAAACCTCTTATATCATCAAACGCCCCTTTTCTCCAGTTATAGTTACCGGTATCGATTATTGCACCGCCAATCGCTGTGCCATGGCCATTAATAAATTTTGATGTCGAATGAACAACAATATCAGCGCCGAAATCCACAGGCCTGATGAGAAAAGGCGTAGTGACGGTATTATCAACAACCAAAGGCACATTGGCCTTATGAGCAATATCAGCAATCACCGGTATATCTGGCACGTCCATTCGAGGATTGCCAATAGTCTCGATGAAAATCAGTTTTGTCCTGTCATTAATGGCTTTTGCGAATTGATTTGTGTCCGCGGCATCAACAAAGCAGGTTTTTACCCCAAACCGCCCTAATGTATTTTCAAACAAAGACACCGTCCCGCCGAATATGCCCGTCGCGGCGATTATTTCGTCGCCGGCCCTTGTTAAACTCATCACAACCGACGCGATAGCCGCCATGCCGCTGGAAGTGGCGAGGCAGCCGATCCCGTCTTCAAGCAGAGTCAGTCTGGCCTCAAGAGCGGTGGTGGTTGGATTCGCAATCCGTGTATATATATAGCCGGGAGCTTTGCCGTGAAAAACATCGGCAAGCTCCTGGGCGGTTTTGTAGGCGTAGGAGACGGTCTGGCAAATCGGTACTGCCGTAGCACCGCTTATACTATCGCCTGCAAAACCACCGTGAATTGACAAAGTGTCTGGCTTCATTTTTCAGCTTTACCTTCTATTATATCTGGTAGTCAAGTAGAGGCTTTGTGTGGATACCGCACTCACCGCCGCACTTGCTTGTTCCAATCCAACGGCCTGCCCGCTCGTCAACACCCTGAGCGATTTTCGTGCACGGTGCACAGCCAAGAGACCTATAACCTTTGTTGTAAAGCGGATTTACTGGTACATTATTTAAGGCCAGATACTGCCAAATTTCACGCTCATACCAAATAAGAATCGGATTGAGCTTAATCAGGCCTTTGTCCAGTTCTTCGACTTCTTTGTAATTCGTGCGCGTCCGGCCTTCGGTGCAGCGAAGCCCTGTAACCCAGCATTCAACGTTCATTTCCTGCACGGCCTGTCGCACGGGTTGAACCTTCAGGATTTCGCAGCACCTGTCAGGATCGGTCTCATAAAGCTTTTCCGGAATTTTTTCATCGTTGCTGTAAACCTTCAGCTCCGGATATCGGGCAACTTCTTCTGCCATAAACTGCTTCGTTTCCTTTGGTTTGAACCTTGTAGTAACTATGAAGCCTCTAATCTTCGGACTTACACGTTTTGCAAGATGCCAAATTGAACTGGAGTCTTTACCAAGGCTGTTCGCAACTACCAGGCCTTCGCCGAATTCTTTGTAAGCACGATCAATCAACTCCAGTGAGCGATCTACTTTCTCAGCAAAATTGAGCTTCTCAACAAGCTCTACAACATTTTCTGTAACTTCTTGGATTAACATAACCTTATGTCTCCTTATAACTTAACTGATTAAACTTGCTTATATTTGATATTCGGGCGGTTTCGATCTGCCAAAATTCAGTCGATTCCATAATCTTTCATGGAAATAAAAGACACCAATTTTAACCATAGTGTCTAACATTCCCATTTTTGCTGAAAAACCAATATTGCCGGTGAGAATCCAGGCAACGCCAAAGGTCACGATAGTCCCACCGGCTCGCCATGTTATTGCTTTAACGATACTTCTGTAATGCGATTCCACGTTCTATTTCTCCATGTTCAGTAATATCCATATAAATATGACTGAGATAATTAATAGAATAATGCAAGTTCATTAAAATCCTGTTATTTCGTCTTAAATGTCATAATTTGGAATACATTTCTCTCTTTTAGCCTTTTCAAAGTCTATCAGGTCGGCAAAGGTCTTGTTCCCACAGACGTCAGATACTGCATTATTTACCTCCTGCCAAAGTTCTCTCAGGGCTTCATTTCCAAATAATGAAGCATCTCCGTTATCTTTGAGGGCTTCTGGAGCAACTGAAATTTCGCCTTGGATATATTCAATCACTTCTCTGACAGTCAGGGCTTTTGGGGCTCGTGCCAGCAAATACCCACCTTCATTGCCTCGTCTTGACTCGACAAAGCCGCCATGTTTGAGTTCGTTGAGAATAATCTCCGTAAATCGTTGAGATATTCTTTGAGAACCTGCAATATCATGAGTTTTAACTGCATCACCGGTATTTCGCCGGGCAATTTCAAGTATTGCTTTTAATGCGTATTGGCATTTCTTAGATATTTTCATATAAATCATACCTCAGTAATTCTATCGGAATACTATGCTATCGAAATAAATGTTCACTGTCAACAGTTTTTTTATAAAAATTTTTCATAAATATTGAGAAACCTGAAAAAAACGCTGTTTTTCGTTAAATTTTTGACAACATCGGTTGACAAACGTTCGTAATATGCTACTAATGCAGTAGGAAATTATAAGGAATACAATTATGAAACTTTCTACTCGAACCAGATATGGGATACGGGCGATACTGGAATTAGCAAAAAATTACGGCAACGGGCCATTACAATTGAGAGTCATTGCACGTGACCAGGGAGTTTCTGTAAAATACCTGGAGCAATTAATGGCAATGCTCAAAGCAGCAGGGATTGTCAGGAGCGTTAGAGGTTCCAAAGGAGGATACATCCTCGCTAAATCACCCGGCCAGGTAAGGGTGAGCGATTGTTTCCAATGTTTGGAAGGATCTGTAATTACAACAGAATGTGTTGAAGACGAAAGTTTTTGCAAAAGAACAAATGATTGTATTGCCAGGCAGGTATGGACAGAAATGCAGAATGCCGTTATGGGAGTTTTACAATCAATGACATTACAAAATCTTGTCGATAGGGCAAAACAAAATAAAGCGATAAATTATAATATATAAGGTTATAAAATGAAAAAGAACAAATTAACCTCCGGAAAAATTGAAAAACTGGTCAGTGAAATTGCCCATACATATAAAGACGACACCGGTATAAATTTTATTGATGTCTCTAATCTACCGGTCCGGCGAAAGATTTTGGAAATCCTTGAGCTGCTTACAGAAGTGCTTTTTCCCGGCTATACAGGAACAAGAACTGTAACAAAATCTAACATCAGTTTCATTGTCGGTGATATTCTGTGTCAGGTCTATACCGAGCTTTCGGAACAAATAGAGCGAGCTTTTCAATACCAATGCAGAATTAAGAAGTGCGACGGCTGTGACTGCCGGACAATGGCGGAGAAGGCTACACAACATTTGTTGACTCAACTTCCGAGAATCAGAGAGCTGTTAAAAGGTGATGTCGGTGCGGCCTTTGGGGGAGACCCGGCGGCAAAGTCTTTTGAAGAGATTGTGATAAGTTACCCCTGCATCATGGCGATTGCAACGTATCGCATCGCCCACGAGCTGTATCTCAAACAAGTGCCGTTAATTCCACGGATAATGACTGAGTGTGCCCATTCCAAAACGGGTATTGACATACATCCCGGAGCAAAGATAGGCAAAAACTTCTTTGTTGACCACGGAACGGGTGTTGTGGTCGGTGAAACATCAGTCATTGGCGACAATGTCAGGTTCTATCAGGGTGTTTCATTAATCGCCATCAGTATTCCGAAAGAGGCCCAGAGCATAAAAAGTGCAAAGCGCCACCCCACAATCGAAGATGATGTTACTATATACGCCGAAGCGACCATACTTGGAAATGTTACTATCGGCAAAGGCTCTGTAATAGGAGGAAACGTTTGGATTAGAAACTCCGTTCCCCCGGGTACGACGGTATCGATGGCAAAGTTTGAGTCACTGTACAAGCACCGCAAACATAACAAACATAAAAAGAATAAATAATAAAAACAGCACAGGAGCCGGCAGTTGAAAAAGTTGGTTGAGAATATTGAAAGATTAAAGCAACAGCATAATGCTGTAATACTTGCGCACAATTATCAGCCGGGAGAGATACAGGACATAGCTGATTTCAGCGGCGATTCTTTGGGATTGAGCATAAAGGCAGCCCAGACAGAAGCTGAGGTAATCGTATTCTGTGGTGTTCAGTTCATGGCGGAAACCGCTGCTATTCTTTCGCCCGAAAAAACCGTGCTCCTGCCTGATAAATCAGCCGGCTGTCCGATGGCTGATATGATAACTGCAGAACAATTACGCAAGCTCAAGCAGGAACACCCCGATGCGCTTGTGGTTTGCTATGTGAATAGTACCGCAGAGGTCAAGGCCGAGAGCGATTACTGCTGCACCAGTGCCAATGCGGTCGAATTGGTAAGCTCATTATCTAAAGATAAACAAATTATCTTTGTGCCGGACCAGCATCTTGGCCGGTTTGTTGCCGAAAGGACCGGCCGAGACCTTATACTATGGCCCGGTTACTGCAGAACGCATGTGATGATAACCGAAGATGATATCAAAACTGCAAAAGCAAAATATCCCGATGCGATTGTGATGGCGCATCCGGAATGCAGCGAGCCGGTCAAAGAGCTTTCAGACGAATTGCTCAGCACCGGACAAATGCTCAAGTTTGCAGCCGAGAGCACCGCAAAACAGTTTATAATAGCTACCGAGACAGGAATAATTCATACCCTGAAAAAACAGAATCCCAAAGCTGAATTTATTCCGGCCAGCAACAGGGCCATCTGTCCCAATATGAAAAAGATTACCCTGGAGAAAATCATCTGGGCACTTGAAGATATGCAATACAAAATATCCGTGCCCGAAGCAATAAGGGAAAAGGCCAAAATAGCCCTGGATAAAATGGTAGAGATTCTGCCGGCGAGATAAGAATGACTGAAGTCGGAAAAAATTCTGTTGGTATCGTACATACTCAGACTATTCGGTTAATTGAGCCGGAACAGCCTTTAGAGTTGAAGTGCGGCAAGACGTTGGCTCTTGTTGATATGGCCTATGAAACCTATGGTGAGCTGAATGAGGCCGGAGATAACGTTATTTTGATCTGCCATGCCCTCAGCGGCAATGCTCACGTTGCCGGCCTAAACAGTCCTGATGACCGAAAGCCCGGCTGGTGGGATATTATGGTAGGACCCGGCAAGGGAATCGATACGAGTAAGTATTTTGTCATCTGCTCAAATTTTCTCGGCGGATGCAGCGGGACAACAGGCCCTTCATCGATTAATCCGTCAACAGGAAAAAAATACGGCCTTGACTTTCCAATTATTACGATAGCTGACATGGTCAAGGTCCAGAAGATATTGCTCGACAAGCTTGGCATAAAAGAGCTTTTGGCGGTGATTGGCGGTTCGGTAGGAGGAATGCAGGTTCTGCAGTGGGCGATTGAGTATCCCGACTTTGTCAAATCCGCCATACCAATTGCCACAACCTCGCATCTTGGAGCTCAATCGATTGCCTTTGATGCGGTAGGACGCAACGCGATACTGGCAGACCCGAATTTTGCAGGCGGGCAATACACTAACGAAAATGGGCCTGACAGAGGCCTGGCAATTGCCCGGATGATAGGGCACATAACATACCTGTCCGAACAGGGCATGCGCGAAAAGTTTGGACGGCAGTTGCGAAATTCCGACAGCTACAGTTACGATATCAACTCCGAGTTTGCAGTTGAGACATACCTGGACTATCAGGGCCAAAGCTTCGTGGAGAGATTTGACTCGAACAGTTATCTTTATTTAACAAAGGCCGCTGATTATTTCGACCTGGGAAAAGATTACGGGTCTCTAAAGAAGGCCTTTGCAAAAACCAAATGCAGATTCCTCATAATTAGCTTTGCAAGCGACTGGCTCTTTACGCCCGTTCAATCCAGAACAATGGTTAACGCGCTCGTTGCTAACGATAAAGATGTCAGTTATTGTGATATTATCTCACCGTACGGCCACGATGCATTCCTGTTAGAGCCGGAGGTGCTTGGCTCTTTTATTTCCGGCTTTTTGGATGCTACACATCAGCCGGAAGTGAAAAAAAATCATACCGGCAAAAGAGTACGAGAGCATACGCAAATAAATGATTTAAAACAGGCTCACCGAGTTCGAGTTGACTATGATATGATTGAATCGCTGATAAAACCAAACAGTACGGTTCTGGATATCGGCTGCGGCGACGGAGAATTGTTGGCAAATCTCATAGGCGACAAGAACATAACAGGCAAGGGAATCGAGGTTGAACAGGACCTTGTCTTGACCTGTGTAAATCGGGGACTGTCGATTATCCAGCACGATATCGAACTTGGATTGGAAAACTTCGCCGATAAAAGCTATGATTATGTAATATTGTCACAAACGGTGCAGACAATTAAAAATACCGAGCTGGTATTTACAGAGCTGCTTCGGGTGGCTAAGAAAGTGATTGTCAGTTTTCCGAACTTTGCTCACTGGCGGTGCAGAGCACAGTTATTTTTGGCGGGTAACGCTCCCGTAACCAAGCTTCTGCCTTTTGAGTGGCACAATTCACCGAATATACATTGTCTGTCCCTAAAGGATTTCGACCAATTTTGCAAAAGACTGGCCATTAAAGTAGAAAAAAAGATTCCGTTAATTAAAACCCGTCTAAACCCGGTAAGATTTGCGCCTAATCTGTTTGCCGAGCAGGTAATTTATGTTACAAGTAAGGAATGAACTATGGATGAAAATGTTAAATACCGTTTGGAAACACTGGCTTTACATGCAGGCCAAGCGGTTGATTTAGATACATTAAGTAGGGCTGTGCCTATCTATCAGACAACCAGTTATGTATTTAAAGACACCGACCACGCCGGAAACCTGTTTGCTCTTAAAGAGTTCGGCAATATTTATACCCGCCTGATGAATCCGACGACTGATGTATTAGAGAAACGGCTGGCCGCAATGGAAGGAGGAACAGGTGGTCTTGCATTAAGCTCGGGCCAGTCCGCAATCTATGTAAGTATCTTTAATATTTGCGGCGCCGGAGGTCATATTGTCTCTTCGAACTCCCTCTACGGCGGGACGGTCACACTTTTTAGCCAGACCTTCAAAAAATTGGGGATTGAAGTTACTTTTGTTGACCCGAAAGAGCCGGAGAATTTTGCCAAAGCAATCAAGGATAATACCCGGCTGATTTATATAGAAACAATCGGCAATCCCAAGAACGACATCCTTCAGTACGACAAGATAGCAGACATCGCCCACAAAAATGGTATGCCGGTTATTTGTGACAATACTGTTCCAACCCCCATACTGTTCAGGCCGATTGAATACGGCATCGACATTGTTGTACATAGCTGTACGAAATTCATTGGCGGCCATGGTACAAGCATCGGCGGGGCGATTGTTGACTCGGGCAAGTTCGACTGGACAAACGGCAGGTATCCTGAGCTGACTGAGCCGGACCCGAGTTATCATGGAGTCAAATACGTAGAGTCATTTGGCGCTTTGGCTTACATCATCAAAGCCAGAACTCAGTTCCTGCGTGATATGGGTTCCTGTATGTCACCGTTCAATGCATTTCTGTTTTTGCAGGGGCTGGAAACGCTGCATTTGCGGATGCCCAGGCATTCAGAAAATGCACTGAAGCTGGCACAGTGGCTCGAAAAACAGAATACTGTTACCTGGGTAAATTATCCCGGGCTCGAATCGCATCCGGATTATAAACTGGCGCAAAAATATCTGCCCGATGGCCAGGGGGCGATACTTGGCTTTGGAATTAAGGGCGGCAAAGAAGCCGGTATCAGGTTTATTAACAACGTTAAATTAGCCAGTCACCTTGCCAATATAGGTGACAGCAAAACCCTGGTGATACACCCGTCCAGCACAACACATCAGCAGCTTAACGAAGCTGAACAGCTTGCGGCAGGTGTAACGGCCGATTATGTTAGAGCATCGGTCGGCACTGAGCACATTGATGACATAATAGCTGATTTCGACCAGGCGCTAAAAGCAAGTCAGAGGTAAAAACTATGTGGGAATATACAGACAAACTCAAAGACCATTTTTTTAATCCGCGAAACGTTGGTGAAGTCGAAAATCCGGATGGCATCGGCGAGGTTGGTTCATTGGCCTGCGGCGATGCCCTGAAGCTGACGTTTAAACTTGACGAGGATGGCAGAATTAAGGAAGCAAAGTTCAAAACGTTCGGCTGTGCAAGCGCAATCGCGACATCGTCGGTATTAACCGAAATGATAAAAGGCCTGACTCTGGATGAAGCCATCAAAGTGACCAACAAAGATATTGCCGACTATCTGGGCGGTTTACCGGAACAGAAGATGCACTGCTCGGTTATGGGCAGAGAAGCCCTCGAAGCGGCGATTGAAAATTTCCAAAGCGGCGGAAAGAAAAAACATGAGATTGAAGGTAATGTTATCTGCACCTGCTTCGGCGTAACCGACAAGGAAATCGAAAGAGTAATACGCGAGAATAATCTGACAACGGTTGAAGAGGTTACGAATTACTGCAAAGCGGGAGGCGGCTGCGGGGGTTGCCAGAGCGAAATCGAAAAAATGATAGAAAAGCTTAAGCCTGATGAAATAAAAAAGGTTCCTGCAGCAACGGCTCGGCGAGTCGGCAAACTTACTAATATTCAAAAGATACAGCTAATCCAGCAGACAATAAATGAACAAATCAGGCCGGCCCTGAGGGCTCATGGAGGCAATGTTGAGCTTATAGATGTTGAAGGAAATAAAGTTGTCGTCGCATTCAGAGGGATGTGTGCCCAGTGTACACTGGCCGAGCTCACAATGAAGGATGTGGTCGAGGCCAAACTGAAGGAATTTGTCTCCGAGGAGCTTTTCGTCGAAGAGGACAAAGAATCTGCACAACAACCTCATAATCACAGGGAATAAAAAATGAAAACCATATATTTCGATAATAACGCAACGACACAAGTAGCTGAAGAGGTGCTTGAAGAAATACAGCCGTTGTTTTGTAAGTTGTACGGTAATCCTTCGAGTATGCATACTTTTGGCGGACAGATGGGCCGCAGAATCGGTCAGGCACGTGAGCAGGTTGCCGGCTTGCTCGGCTGCGATCCGAGTGAGATTGTGTTTACAAGCGGCGGCACTGAAAGTGACAATACCGCTATTAAAGGCGCATTGGCCGCCCTGCCTCACAAGCGCAAAATCATAACTTCCAGAATTGAACATCCGGCTGTACTGACAGTTTGTCGGGAGTTGGAAAATCGAGGTTACACGGTTGTGGAGTTGCCGGTGAACAAGGAGGGGCAGCTTGACATTGAACAGTTAGCCAAACAACTCGACGATGATACCGCTTTGGTTACGATAATGTACGCAAACAATGAGACCGGTGTAATATTTCCGATTGAGAAGATTTCCCGGCTGGTTGCCGATAAGGGAGTAGTGTTCCACACCGATGCTGTACAGGCTGTCGGCAAGATACCGCTGAACCTTTCGAAAAGCAATATCGATTTGCTTAGTCTCTCAGGCCACAAGCTGCATGGACCGAAAGGGGTCGGCATCTTGTATGTCCGTAAAGGAACCCGGTTGTCGCCATATATGTTAGGCGGTCATCAGGAAGCCGGCAGAAGGGCTGGCACTGAAAATGTACCCGGAATAGTCGGCATTGGAAAGGCGTGTGAGTTAGCGGCAAAGAATTTCGAGCAGGAAAACAGCAAAGTCAAGAACCTGCGGGATAGACTTGAGGGTTCGATATTAGAAAAGTGCCCTGATGCCAGGCTCAACGGCGACAAGGAAAATCGCCTGCCTAATACGACCAATATCAGCTTCGAGTATATCGAGGGCGAAGCTATTCTTCTTATGTTGGATAAATACGGCATCTGCGCCAGCAGCGGCTCGGCCTGTACGTCCGGATCATTGGAGCCAAGCCACGTATTACGCGCGATGGGCGTGCCGTTCACCGCCGCACACGGATCGATTCGGTTCAGCCTGAGCAGGTACAACACCGAAGAAGAAGTTGATTATACGATTGAAAAGATGCCGCCGATTGTAAACCAGCTCCGCAAATTATCACCATTCGTCGCAAAGTAGGTATTTGATTTTATGACTTTTCAGGATAAATATAATTCGCTGGAGGCAATACTCAAAAAACTGGACAAAGTGGTTGTCGCATATTCCGGCGGAGTTGACAGCACTTTCCTCTTAAAAGCAGCGGTTGATACTCTGGGGACCGAAAACGTGCTGGCATGTATCGGCGTAAGCTCGTCCTTAGGCAAATCGCAATACAACCGGGCTATAGAATGTGCCGGCATAATAGGGGCGGCGCTTGAGGAGGTTAAGGTACACGAAGTTATGGATACTAAGTATTCGGCCAATAATCCCGACCGCTGTTTTCACTGCAAATCTCATCTCTACGCCGTTCTGCAACAGATTGCTGAGAAGAAAGGATTCAGCAATGTCATTTGCGGCTGTAATTTCGACGATATGGACGATTTTCGACCCGGCAATAAGGCGGCCCGGATTTATGGTGTCCTTTCCCCTCTTATGGAAGCCCAAATGACCAAAGACGACATCCGGAATATGAGCAGGAAATTCAATTTGCCTACTGCGGATATACCGGCTTCGCCCTGCCTTGCTTCCAGAGTTACATATGGCCTGGAAGTTACAGAGCAACGGTTAAAGCAGGTTGAAGAAGCCGAAGATTTCTTAAGAAAATTGGGATTCGTTGAATTTCGCGTGCGTCATCACGATACGATTGCTCGAATTGAAGTCCGTCCCGAGGATATGGAAAAGATTACAACTGAGCCGGGAAGACAAAAAATAGTGGAAAAAATGAAATCCATCGGCTTCAAATATATTACGGTTGACCTGCAGGGTTTCCGCTCAGGTTCGCTCAATGAGTTACTTACAAAGGACCAAAAACAAAACAATATTTAATCGCGATAAATCGGCCCGGTGAGTTTATAATGGAAGTACTGAAGATAAACGGTATTGAAAAGCAATTTCCTGATGGAATACCGAAAACATTGATTGAATTGTTGAAGCAGTTGGATATTAATCAGGCAACTGTGGTGGCTGAAATTAACGGTAAAATTATTGCCAGAGAAGACTTTTCACAAACACAGCTATCCAGCGGCCAAAGGATCGAATTAGTTCGGTTTGTAGGAGGGGGCTGATTATATGGATAAGTTAATTATTGCAGGAAGAGAATTTAATTCCCGGCTGATGATAGGAACGGGCAAGTTTGCTTCTTGCAAGCTTATGGCCGAAGCCATTGAAAAGTCGGGCACAGAAATTGTCACCGTCGCGCTTCGCAGAGTCGATATAGAAAACGAAAATGACGACATTCTCTCCAGCATAGACCGGACCCGCTATCTGCTTCTTCCGAATACATCCGGCGCACGTAGTGCCGACGAGGCCGTTCGTTTAGCGAAACTGGCACGTGCGGCAACCGGCATTAACTGGCTGAAACTGGAGGTTACGCCGGACCCGTATTATTTGCTTCCCGACCCGGTGGAGACGTTAAAAGCCGCTGAAATTCTGGTGAAGGATGATTTTGTTGTTCTGCCGTATATTAATGCAGACCCGATTTTGGCAAAGAAACTCGAAGATGCGGGCACAGCAACGGTAATGCCCCTTGCAAGCCCTATTGGTTCGAACCAGGGGCTCCAGACTCGTGCAGCCCTTGAAATTATAATCGAGCAGGCCAACGTCCCGGTGGTGGTTGACGCGGGTTTGGGTCTGCCGTCCCATGCCGCAGATGCAATGGAAATCGGCGCCGATGCGGTTTTGGTCAATACGGCAATTGCCACAGCGGCCGACCCGCCTGAGATGGCTGCGGCTTTTAAGTTGGCGGTTGAGGCGGGGCGGATAGCTTATGAATCCGGAACGCCTTCTGTCAGCAGGAGAGCAAGTGCTTCGAGCCCGCTGACGGGTTTCCTCAGAGAAAAATAGAAATGTCACACTCAGTAAAATATACCAACGCAGATATAAAAACAATCCTTGCCGAAAAAGGTCTCGACCGCAACGGTAAGCGTTGCCGGCAGCAGTTAGAGAAAGTTTGCAGCAATGACGTTGAAAGAGCCTTGTCTGCACTCACAGGCACTTACAGTTTTGACAGGCTCCTGGCCCTTATATCGCCGGCTGCTGAAAAGTATCTTGAACAAATGGCCCAATCGGCTCATCAGCTTACCATCCGAAGATTCGGGCCGACAATCAGGCTTTATGCCCCTTTGTATTTATCCAATTACTGTTCGAACAGTTGCTATTACTGCGGCTTCAATAAGGAAAACAAATACGAGCGGACGAGACTGACAATCGACCAGGCTTTGGAAGAGGCAAATATTATTGCCTCCGAGGGCTTCAGAGACATACTGCTTGTCAGCAGCGAAGACAGACAATTTATTAGTATTGATTACCTCGTCGAGCTTGCCGAAAAGCTCAGGGGAAAATTCGCCTCAATCTCAATAGAAATTTATCAGTTGAGCAGCGGCGAATATGCCCAACTCTTTAAGGCGGGTATCGAGGGTGTAACACTTTATCAGGAAACATACGACCGTGAAGCTTACAAATACTATCACCCCTCAGGCCCAAAGTCCGACTACGATAACAGGCTTGAGACTCCTGAACATATTGCCACGGCGGGAATGCGAGAGGTTGGGTTAGGCGTTCTTTTAGGGCTCACCGACTGGCGAATTGAGACCCTTGCCCTTGCCGAGCACGCCCATTATTTAATCAGGCGATACTGGCAATCTCACGTTTCGTTTTCTTTTCCGAGGCTTCGACCCGCCCTGGAAGTCGGAAGTTCACAATTCAGACATTTACTTAGCGATAAAAATCTTGTGCAAATGATAACAGCGCTGCGATTGTGTTTCGCCGATGTGGGGCTGGTACTGTCAACTCGTGAACGAGCCCAGCTTCGAGACCATTTGGTCAAACTTGGAATAACAAAATTAAGCGCCGGCAGCAAGACCAATCCCGGGGGGTATTCGGGACACAGTGAAGCAATTGAGCAATTTGAAATCGACGATAATCGCAGTCCGGCCCAGGTGGCTGCTATGATAAAACAGCAGGGCTTTGAAACCGTCTGGAAAGACTGGGATGTTGCTTTTACCAGGTAAAAAAGGAAAACATGAAACGAGCAATATTGGCAGTAATTATTATCCCGGCCGTTTTATTTATCGGCTGTGACAGCAAAGAAGATGGAAAATCCACCCAGGAAGAGCTGTTGTTGTATTGTGGTGCCGGTATCCGTCCGCCGGCTGATGAGCTGATTGAGACTTTTGGACGAGAATATGGGATTAAGATTTCTCCGGATTATGCCGGCAGCGAGGTGCTCTTATCAAAGATAAAGCTTATACGCCGGGGCGATCTCTATATGCCGGGCGACAAACACTATGTTGAACAGGCGGCTAAGGCGGATATGATTCTTTCCCAACGATCGGTTTGCTACTGGGTTCCGACTATCCTCGTACGGAAGGGCAATCCGAAAGAAATCCGCCGATTAGAAGACCTGCTCAAACCCGGGATAAAGCTGGGCATTGGTGACCCGGACGCTTGTGCAATCGGCAGAACATCAAAAAAGATACTCGAAAAGAACAACATCAAATGGGAAGACATACAAAATAATCTGATATTCCAATCCCTTACCGTTAATGAGCTGGGTATGCAGATACAGGCGCAAGCCCTCGATGCTGTTATCGTCTGGGACGCAGTAGCGCGATACTACAGTGATTACGGAGATGAGATACCAATTCCCGTTGAGAACAATGTAATTTCTACAGTCGATATCGGTGTGCTGAAATTCACTAAACATCAAGAGCTGGCGGAAAAGTTCGTGGATTTTGTTACTTCTGAAGCAGGCAAAGCAATTTTAAAGAAGCATCACTATAGTATCGAACCTCTTGAATAAAAGTGAATTTTAGGATGACCGTAATTTATACTATGTAAAAATACATTGGAGATTAATTATGATAGGCCAATTGTGCAATCCGTGGTGGGTTTTTGTCGTGTTGGGTATTGGTGCGGGTATTATCAGCGGGGCTTTAGGACTTGGCAGCGGGACAATAGTTATCCCTGCCCTTGTATTACTTTTTGACTTTGGCCAGAAAAACGCGCAAGGGACGGCCTTAGCTGTAATGGTGCCTATGGCATTGGTAGGGGCGCTGCGATATTGGCAGAATCCGGAAATAGAGTTAAACGTGGTGATTATCGGATTAATAATATGTGGTGCTCTGGCTGGGGTATTAGTTGGGACGGAATTGGCCTCTCGCCTGCCGGGCCATATATTGAGGAAAGTATTCGCTGCTGTTCTTGTAATAGCAGCTCTAAGAATGTTTATGACTTCGGCAAAACAAGGGCGAGCTGGTCTTGATAATAGTATGATAGAACAAAAAACAGTAAATTCACTTGAACATGGAGAGACAAACAATGAGTCAGAAATCTGACAATAAAACTGTGCGTATTTTCAGTGCCAGGGCATGTGCAGCACCCCTGGAAAAAACTGCCAAATTATTTGAAGAGCAGACGGGTATCTCCGTAGCAATCGACGTATGCAGCCGCCATTGCGCCAACCCGGTGGCCGAAGAGGCTACGGGAGAGACAGGCGGCGATGATTTTCTGTTGGAAATATCCGATGCCGGCATACATGACCTTGCCATAGCGGGAGCCGAGTATTTGCTTGATGACGGGGAAGTGCGGAAAATCGTGCAAAAGGGGCAACGCCGTACAATTGCATACCGTACCTCGGCTATTATTGTGCCCGCAGGTAATCCGAAGAATATACGTTCCGTCGAAGATATAGCCGGGCCGGGCGTGCGTTTGGGTGTGTCGGTCATAGATTGTCTGAGAGGATTGTGGGAAGATATCAGCGGACGATTGAACCTTTTGGATAAGATTCGACAAAACATCTCTTACTACGCCAACGGCTGCATTGCTATTGTTGAAGCAGTGGCAGCCAATGAAATCGACGCCGCATTTGGCTGGACGGCCTTTCAACATCTGGAGCCGGAAAGAATAGAGGTTATTGAAATACCGAAAGAGCAGCAGGTGCTCAGGGGAACAGGAGTTGGGCTCTTGTCTTTCAGTAAGGAACCCGTGGTCGCCAAACAGTTTATGAATTTCCTTGCATCCTCGGATTCACGAAAATTCTATAAGGAATACGGATGGGCTATTGAAGAGAATTAAGTCTCGAAGTTACCGCAATTATCACCGGGAGGATAATTACCGCCCAAACAGTATGAGTTGCGGTGCTATCATTTAAGCGACACAGGCGATGGAGCATAAAAAAGAAAAATATAAAGCGCATTGGCTATTAGTGATTCTTGTTCTGGTAATCACTGTAAATGCAAATCTTTATAATAAAATATCGCAGCAAGCGTAAAGGAAAGTAAATAAGGGGATTTAATGTCGGTTAAGCTCCGCCAGGAGGATGAGCAGATGCTCAATGGCCAAAAAGGACCTGCGGCCCGGATGGCCATGCGCATTATGGTAAGAATGGCTGATGTCGTTGATGCACCGGAAATGATGGATGTCACCCAGGCCCACATAGATGGCTGTGGCCTGCTCAGTGATACAGGTTTGGAATTTGCCGAGACCCTGGCAGCAAAAGGAGCAAAAGTATCCATCCCTACGACGCTGAATATGGGACCGCTCGATCTTCAGAACTGGAGACAATTTGGAGTGAGTGAGGATTTTGCCGCCAAAGCTATCAGGCAGGCAAAGGCCTATACGGATATGGGGTGTATCCCCACCTGGACCTGTGCCCCTTATCAAAGTTATTTAACGCCAGGGTTCGGCCGGCAAATTGCCTGGGGTGAATCCAACGCAATCTGCTACGCCAATTCAGTCCTCGGGGCCAGAACCAACAGATACGGAGATTTTATTGATATCTGTGCGGCCATAACCGGCAGAGTTCCAAAGTGCGGCCTGCATCTAAAACAAAACCGCAAGGGGCAAATCCTCCTGCGGCTGGTGGACATCAATCCCGCCATCATGCAAAGCAATGCTTTTTTCGCAGTATTGGGACATCTAACAGGCTCCCTAAGTGATGATAAAATTCCAGTCATCGAAGGCCTCCCCATCAAAGCTTCGAGCGACCAATTGAAAGCTTTTTGTGCAGCCGCAGCTTCTTCAGGGGCCCTGGCCCTTTTCCACGCCATCGGTATTACACCGGAAGCTAATACATTAGAAGAAGCATTTCAGGGTGACCAGCCGCAGCGAACGATCGACATTCACCTTTCCGATTTGCAGAAAGCCGCCTCTGAATTGTCCACAGCTCAGGAAGGTATCAATCTTGATTTGGTCATATTGGGCTGCCCGCATTTTTCCTTCGACGAATTTCGCCAACTGGCTGAGCTGATACAAGCCCAAACACAAGCAGGCCAAACGCTCCATCCGAACGTCAGGTTCATTGTCATTTCCTCACAAACATCTTATTCCCTCCTGCAAAGAAGCGATTTTATTGATGTGCTCACTGACTTTGGAGTAGAAATCACCCTGGATACCTGCATGTTCCACACCCCGATGGTCTCTAAGGATACAAAGGTAATTATGACCAATTCCGGCAAGTGCGCATACTATGCCCCGGGAGAATTGTCAGTACAGGTCGCATTTGGGAGCATGGCTGAGTGCGTTGATTCGGCGGTTAATGGGCTTGTATCTCAAAAGGAGTCACTGTGGAAAAAATCCTGACCGGAAAACCTATAGTTGCAGGCTCAGCCGAAGGGGCGGCTTTGGTCTCCAAAGAGCCAATAAGTTTCTGGGGAGGCGTATGCCCGCGCACAGGCGAAATAATTGACCGCCACCATGAGCTTTCAGGAGCGATAGTCACCGGCCGTGTATTCGTCTTCCCACAGGGCAGAGGTTCAAGCACATCAAGCGCGACATTAATGGAAAGTATCGCCGCCGGCGTCGCCCCCGCGGCTATAATTAACCTCAAGGTTGACCCAATTTTAGCACTGGGGAGTATAGTCTCGGACGAGCTATACCATCAGGCTGTGCCTATCGTGGTCCTGAAAGAAAAAGACTTCTTCTCCATCAGCCAGAACGATCATCTCACGATTGAACCCGATGGAACAGTAACAGTCAGCACAATATCCCCCCCGTAGAGGCTTTCCCTGCGTGCTTGCAATATGCCCACCACATTTCTACCTGCGGTTCGCACTATTTTTTTATCACTTCGTGCCTGCGTGATTGTATGATGCTCATGCTGACCTTCGGTAGAAATGCTACATAACTTGTCATTGCGAAGGAGCCAAAGGCGACTGCGGCAATCTTCGTTATTTTCCCTTTTTCTTTTTGCCTTTTTACTTCTTCTCTCTTATCCTCTACCCCTAATGGCGTGAAATACCCACGAGCGGAAACAACACAAGATATGAGATATGTAAATTGGCAATCAGCAATCATTAAAATGGTACGATACCAATACTAACCAAGGGATTTGGTGATATGCAAAATAGCATCGAAGAAGTCAAAAAACTATTGTTGTGGTCGTGGTAAATTCTGGACTTTTCACTTTTAAAATGCACAGTCAATCCCCAAAAGTCTGAAAAAGAAAAAACTGTTCCCGGCCTTTCAATATCACGCAAGCAACTTTCTAAACTATTAGACACTGTCCAAGAAGACCAATTCATTTGTTGTTTCACAAATCCAAAACCAAAACAAACGCCACAACTGCCACGTCTCAATGCCATGTTCTCCGACACGCTCCTAGGGCAAGACAATCATTGACAATCATTTGGATAATTGATATTATAAAATTTCCTGATAGAAGCAGGGAAATCAGTCAGTAGGTTTGGTAATAACTACTTTCTGAGACTGTCAATGAATTGTTTATGTGAGGGAGTAAATAATGAATAAGAGAAATGATGACAAGTCTGACCTTGAAAGATTTAAGTCTGAATTTTTTACTAAGTTCTCTGAATCATTCCCTTACATTCCTGACCTTGTAAGACTTAGTCATGAAATTATGACTAAGTTCCCCGAATCAGAAATTATATACACACCAAGAAAAATGACTTGTGCAGTCTTGAGAGGTGATTTCTTAATGAACGATAAATTTTTGGAATGCTCGATATCCTGGGTCGAAGAAAAAAAGCAGTATCAAGTAATAGCACTCTTTCAAGAAAGTCTTGAAATCGTCCAAAAACTGATACAGGATGTTGCGAGTGACTCAACATGCTCATGTGGTCAAACTTTAGTCTTATCAGATTATTCAATGCAAATGATAATGAATGACGTCTATAGGTTCTCTGGAATTTATAAATGTTCCAAATGTAAAGAACCTGTACCAGGAGTATTGAAGAGGATTGGAAGTTTTTTCAAAGCCCTTAGCGTGCAGGGTAAAGTAGGTCCGGTCAAGATCGGGTATTGTGGTCACTTGATAAACGATGACATAGACGATTAGCTTTAGCTTTTCTCCAACAAGCGGATACGCTTTCATTGTACATCTATAATCGCTTTCAGAGATGACAAGCTCTGTTTTCTCCTTCTCTTTTCAAATAACATCCGTCTATCCTTAGCTTTTTTTCTAATTGTTTCCGTTTCATTAGATTGCAATATTTTCCTGAATTGCATCATTGGGTAAGCCGCGCCGAACATCTTCCAATCGATCTTCAAGTATAAGAATGATAGCCTGTTTAAGGCTTTCTTTTGCTTCTTCGATTGTCTCTCCCTGGCCGTTTGCTCCGGGAATCTCAGGACATATCGCCCAATAGCCTCCTTCCGGAGCGCTTTCGATAATTGCCGTAAACTCACCTTTCATAATATGTCCTTTCCGTTCGTCAAATAGCCGCCCATATTAAACCATACCTGTACTCCTGCACTATCGCCCATGTCTTGCTCTATTTAAGATTATCAAATAGCAGGCCGTTTTTCAATAATTTTCCCTTCGCAATACGCAATACACCCGAGTTTACCCAGAGTTTATCCTGGTTTATCCCCGGGTGCTTCCTACCTGCTTGTTTGCCGGGGAGTATGAATCCACACAAAATCGTTAACCGCATTTCTGTCTGCGCTTCGGCTCGACGTCGCATTTCTTCCTTCGGTTCGCACTGGTTGTAATCACTCCACCGCTTCGCGTCTACGTGACGGTTTGTTGCTCTTGCTGGCCTCCGGCAGAAATGCTAAATCCCCTCCTTTACTCATCCACATCTCGAAAAACTCGCATTTTTCAGTCAAAAACGCTCACTCTCAAAAACAAAAATAAAATATTTTCAAAATTTATATCTCCTTCCATAATAACGACTTACAAGCATAACGGACACAGTGGCAAGTCACGGAGTTTATTTTCGATTTCCGTTGATTTTTCGATAATAATATGGTATAATACGCATATATTAGCCAGTAGGCTAACGAAACACGCTGGAAAGCGAAGTTACCGGCCAGAAAGCCAAGTCAAACTTGTCCACGATTGTCTACATCGGTGATTAGCAAACAATCAATCGTAAATAGTCAATTGTAAATAGTAAATCCAAGAAACTGCACACTCGTCTAATTATAGAGGCAGGCTTTTTTGCCTGCCCCCACGGTTAGAGTGCCTTATACTCTGTGGGGTGCCTGCCCCCACGTTGAGAATGTCATACATTCTGTGGGGGCCCCTCACTGAATATGGAATCTGTAATCTAAATCATGAGCATCGAAAATACAACTTTAGCTCACTTTAGGCACTTTAGTCACTTTAGGCACTCTTTCAATTATAACATATTTCCAGATACACTCTTTTTTAACAAACAAACCCAAAGTCAAGTACGCCAAAATCAACATAAACACTTATTTAACAGTGAGATACGGGTATTGGGGACAATTGGTTATTCAGACAAACAAAGCCAAAACAAACCCAATTCAAACCCAATTCAAACCCAATTCAAACCCAATTCAAACCCAATTTAAGCCAAAACAAACCCAATTCAAACCCAAACAAACCCAATTCAAAGCATGTCCTGAGCGCAGTCGAATGGGCCAATTTCAACATCTCATCTACCCCCAAAGGGGTAGAGTTAAGCATGATTACTTGCACATGGCACTTTTTCCGTTCACATCGAGCGGCCCTCGGTGTTATAATTTCATCATACGCTGTTTCCATATCGTAAGGAGCAACCAAATTAGACAAAGAGATAAAATGATTGATTTCAAAAGAAAACCACCAGCATCTGTGAGACTACAGACACAGAAAGTAATCAAAAATATTTTAATTAACTTTCTCACCATCACTGTATTTCTGCTAATACAGGCCGAACTTCTTTGGGCAGAAAAGGTATCAGATGAATCCCTTCTTACTCTGGAGAGGATTTTCAGTTCCGATGAGTTCAAGGCCGGGAAATTTGGTCCTGCTCGCTGGCTCGAAGATGGCACCGGATACACAACCCTGGAAGATTCGAAGTCCCTTGAAAGCGGAAAAGATATTGTTCGATACGACCCCGAAAGTGCAGCTCGCGAAGTATTGGTATCGGCAGACAGCCTTATACCTCCGTGTGAAACAAAACCGCTGGATATCAATGATTACTCCTGGTCAGCAGATGGCAATAAGCTTCTTATCTTCACCAACACAAAGCGAGTGTGGCGGGAAAATACCCGCGGTGACTATTGGGTACTCGATCTGAAAAATCAAAAATTGCAAAAGCTCGGAGGCGATGCCGAACCTTCGACACTGATGTTCGCGAAGTTTTCGCCGGACAGCCGGTTCGTCGCCTATGTTTGCCAAAGAAATCTATATGTCCAGTCTCTTAAGACCTGTCACATCAAACAATTGACAAAGGATGGCTCAAGCAGCATTATCAACGGCACATCTGATTGGGTTTATGAGGAAGAGTTTCGTCTGCGGGACGGTTTTCGCTGGAGTCCTGATAGTAAGTCAATTGCCTATTGGCAATTCGATACGGAAAAAACACGTGATTTCCATCTTATAAACTACACGGACTCTCTTTATCCTAAAATCAGCACCTTCAAATACCCTAAGGTCGGCCAGATGAACTCGGCCTGCCGGGTTGGGGTTGTGAGTATTTATGGAGGCAAATCACAATGGTTCAAAGTTCCCGGTGACTCTCGCAATAACTATATTCCGAAGATGCAATGGGCCGCCAACTCGAAAGAGGTGGTTCTTCAGCAGCTAAACCGTTTGCAAAATACCAACAAGGTTATGCTCGGCCAGGTTCGTATCGGATGGTTGGGTGAAATTCAAACAGGTCGCGTCAGGACAGTTCTAACTGAAAAAGACGAGGCCTGGGTTGACGTTGGCGACGACCTGAAGTGGCTGGATGACGGCAGCAGCTTTACCTGGGTAAGTGAGCGTGACGGTTGGCGGCATCTGTACCTGGTTTCGCGGTGCGGTAAAAATATAACTCTTCTAACACCGGGTCAGTTCGATGTGATAAGTGTCCAGAACATCGACGAGAAGAATGGCTGGGTGTACTATATAGCTTCACTTGATAATCCGACCCAGCGCTATCTATACCGGTCTCCCCTGGACGGTAGCGGCAAGGTCGAACGATTAACTCCAAAAAGCCGGAAAGGCTCTCATAAATACCAGATATCGCAGGATTCGAAATGGGCCTTTCACACCTACTCGTCTTTCGATACTCCTCCAATTATTGAATTGGTCCGGCTACCAGAGCATAAGACTATAAGCATACTGGCGGAAAATTCTCAGTTGCGGGATAAATTGAGCAAGCTTAAAAAGCACCCGACTGAGTTTTTTCGCATAGATATTGGTGATGGCGTTCTTCTGGACGGCTGGTGTATGAAACCGCCTGATTTTAATCCACAAAAACAGTATCCATTATTTTTCCACGTTTATGGAGAGCCCGCCGGTCAAACTGTCATGGATATATGGGGAGATAAAAAATATCTGTGGCATCTCATGCTTGCCCAGCATGGATATCTGGTAATGAGTGTGGACAACCGAGGCACTCCTGCACCGCGGGGTCGTGCGTGGCGTAAGTGCATC
>Ga0307378_10001750_pt1 | contig 34569 bp, 36 predicted proteins | sample UN1MG_FD_202238 | JGI IMG/M metagenome (GOLD analysis project Ga0307378, IMG submission 202238) | Soil microbial communities from Risofladan, Vaasa, Finland - UN-1 | ecosystem: Environmental > Terrestrial > Soil > Coastal area > Acid sulfate soil | place: Finland: Risofladan, Vaasa | collected... | reverse complement strand
AAACGAAGAAGGGTGAGAAGAACATAGGAAGAACACCCTGCATGGCTGAGGGCATCACAGATCACATTTGGACATGGAAGGAATTGTTGATGTTCAAGGTAAGCCACGAAATTTAGGACATTACCTATTATTCACGGCGACTTCTTCTCAAGCATGCTCGCTTGAATGAGGATGGGCTGTGAACAGTACTTCCGAAAATACCCCCGTTTATCTTCAACTTCTCTATGCCCTCAGCAAATCCCTTTCCTCGATTACCTTCACGTTTGCTACAAACGATCGGGCGACAAGGGGATTCGCAGCCTGCTCGGGGAAGCCTAACTCTACCAGAACGCTTTTACATAATTCCTCATCATCTACGGCCAGCGAGGGATTGTCACTTGTGACAGTGATAACCGCTTCGTGGATGCGTTGTAAAAATCGCAAACCTTCGTCCATCTGTTGGTATACTTGAGTACCTTCACGCGGATCGTCCCACGAGGATAACAAGACCTTAACGCCGCTAACGCCCTTCAACTTCTTTATCGACGTGACGGATGCCAGCACGTCATCATAAATGGGCAAATCGCCCGCGAGCGGTATAGCATCCCCAGAGAAGAGCGCTTGGTCCTCGTGCAGCACGAGCGAGATCGAACCCTTTGAATGCCCCGGCGTGTGGAGCACTTCCAATCCGAGGCCGTCTCCCAGGTCCAGCACATCGCCATCCTCAAGAAGTCGGTCAACCTCCACGGAGCCCGCCACAAGCGACTGGAAATTCGGGATCGGGCGTTCCTTACACTACAGGTCCACGTCTTCGATCCAGGGGTTATCGCCGGGATGCGCCGCAACGATACAACCAGTTGCCTGTTTTATTGCCTGCGATGCGCCTATATGATCCGGGTGCGCATGCGTTTGCACGATCATGGCTATCTCATCAGGCGTTCGACCCGTACTCCGCACATAATCGAATAGCACGCGCTCCGAACCGGCAACGCCACAGTCAATGAGACAGATCTGCTCTACGCCATAAATGAGATACGCGTACACGAACCGATCGACCGCTATACCCGCGTAACCCCCAACTTGGAACGGGATCTTTATCGCATGAATATGCTCTGTAACCTGCATTTATTCTTCCTTCCTCTCTAATCTAAATTTAAAGGCCACCTAAAAGAAATCAGTCAGTGTCTTTTGATTCTTCGGTTCTATCTCGTCGGCTACCGCGCTTTTATCTTCTAATTCGGTTTCCCTCGTTTTCGGTCGTTTATCTTCTTCCTCATCTGCCTCGTTAACTTCAGCTTTGACGGTACGTTCTATTCTCGTTACGCGTTCCTTCCCGCGTTCCGCAGCTGCTGCCGTAAGCGCATTCTGGTAGATCTGCTTCGCATTCTCTTTGCCTGTATCGCCCAGCAGGAACGCGATCTGCGGTACGTCCAGGTGTAACGATGCCGTTAATTCTGAGGCCTTCTGTTCATCCGCAAAGAAGATCGGCAGAAACGGCACGACAAAAAAGAGCGCGTAGCTCCGAGGCACTTTGCTGTAGCGCGCTATCTTTTTCGCGAGTTCTTCTTGTACGGGTCCTGATTTCCGCGCCTCGCCTTCCGGAAGTTTCGCTCGGAACCACGGCGACTGGAAATAGCGCGGTTTGCGTCGTGCCCATCCATCCCCTCTCCCAGCCTGCAGCTCTTTTGCGGAGAGTACGCTACCAGCCATTAAGCTGGATGCATAGCGCCAGAACTTATAATTCTCTCGCCGTCGCACGCGTCCTAAAAACATGTCCGCCCTGCTCAGGTACCGCAACCCGTGCATGAAACTTTCGTCATCGTACTCGTACGAAAAATTCTTATAGACCCACTGTATACTCTCCTCCGGTGTCTTGTCAAGGCTGTAGAGCGTGGACAGTGCGTTCTGCATATCGTAACCCTCAGCACCGAAAAGTACCTTCAAAACGCCGAAAATGTCCTCCTCTCTATCTCGATCGCCGGTCGCTATGTCCTCTTCACGGATTCGCTGCACGCCTGATCCAGCGAGTGACAGTGCCTGCAGGTCATTGATCGCAGACCGCAAATCGCCATGCGCGTTCTTCGCCAGACTGTTCAGTGCGCCATCTTCTATCCCGATTTCCGCCTTCTCGCTTATCCTCTTCAGCACGCGGAAGATCGTGCCTGGTTTTATACGCTGGAACGCAATGACCTTGCACGTACGCAGTAAACCCTGACCCATTCCGTATTTATCATTTGCCGTAAGTATTATCGGCTGTGAGCTCTTTTTCACGATCTCCGTTATCGCTTTCGTGCCACCGCGGTCCTCGTTACCATGCAGGTTGTCCGCCTCGTCCAGAATTATCAATCGCGTCGTGTGACTGAACGTCGTGCTCGTAGACGCGGGCCCGACGATATCTTTTATCACGCCCGCACTGCGCTTATCCGACGCGTTTAGCTCGATTACCTCCCAGCCATTTTCAGACGCAAGAGCATACGCCGCGGACGTCTTACCGCAGCCTGCGGGGCCGTGGAGGATAGCAGCCTTCTTCGCCGTCGGTTTTTTTATGGCGTTAGCCCACTCGCTCAGTTCCTCTACTGCCTTTTCGTTACCAACGACATTCCGCAATCTCTTGGGGCGGTATTTCTCTGTCCATTCCAGGCTGCCTGTTTGCATGTAATATATCATTGGCCAGGCACTCATAATAGGTTTCACTTCGCGCGAAAAACAGAAAAATTCTTATTTAAGAAGAGGGCAATCCAAAGTAGAGCAGCAATGAGTGAGGAGAAAAAGAGAAGGGAGAAGGAAAGGGCTGCAGAAGCCGCTTCTGCTTTGATTGAAGACGGTATGGTAGTAGGCCTCGGTACGGGGTCTACAGCAGAACTTGCCATACGGAACATCGGTAAGAGGATTAAGGAGGAAAGACTCGTGGTTATTGGCGTTCCTACCTCGTTGCGGACAGAAGCGCTCGCGATAGAATGCGGCGTCCCTTTTACCACGCTCTCAGAGCATCCCGATTTGGACATCTGCATCGATGGCGCGGATCAGGTAGATGCGCACATCAATTTGCTCAAAGGTGGCTGGGGCTCGCATACCAGGGAGAAGATCGTCTCGTATGCAGCGCAGAGGCGAGTTATCTGCGTCGAAGAGGAAAAAGTAGGAGAACTGCTCACCAAGCCGGTGCCTTTGGAGGTTTTACCCTACGCGGTGAAAGTGGTGGAAAAACAGGTGAAAGAGCTCGGGGGCACGCCGGTTTTGAGGCTTGACGGGAGTAGAGGCGGTTATTTCGCTACGGAACACGGCAATCTCGTAATAGACGCGGATTTCGGCGTTATTCGCAATCCGGAAGAGATGAATGTCGCGCTTTCTTCAGTCGTTGGCTCCGTCGAGCATGGGATATTTACAAATGCTACTGAGGTCTATGTAGGAACTGAAAAAGGGGTTAAAATATTGAGGAGAGATTAGATTAAACATAAAGAACGAGGCCGAAAAAATGAAGTTGTTGGTAAGCCCGAGGGATATAGAGGAAGCAAAGGCGGTGATTCGCGGGAATGCGGATATTGTAGACGTAAAGAATCCCAAGGAGGGTTCTTTGGGCGCTAATTTCCCCTGGGTCATCAAGTCGATAAAGGAACTGGTGGTGAAGGAGGGCGGCAACGGCATGGAGATGAGCGCGGCGATCGGGGACTTTTATTACAAGCCGGGAACGGCGTCTCTGGCTGCTTTGGGCGCGGCGTCCGTTGGCGCCGATTACATCAAGATCGGGCTCTTCAAGATAAAAACGCGGGAAGAGGCGATAGATCTGCTGAGCGGTGTGGTAAAAGCAGTAAAAGGTTTCGATCCGACGAAGAAAGTGGTTTCCGCCTTCTATTCCGATTATAAACGAATCAATTCGATCTCACCGTTTGAAATCGCTGAGATCGGTAAAGAAGTGGAGATCGACGTCTCAATGGTAGACACGGGCATAAAGGACGGCAAGACCACCTTCGAGTTCCTCAGCGAGGATGAGCTTACGACTTTCGTCTCGGAATCGAAGGCGCTTGGATTGGAGACCGCCCTTGCGGGTTCGTTCACCTTCAAGGATATCCCCGCGTTAAAACGGATCGCACCGGATATACTCGGTGTTCGCGGCATGGTCTGCGGCGGCGATAGAAACTCTCAGGTGCAAGAGGAGTTGGTGACCGAACTGCGGAGAAAAGTTTCGGAGTGAGTTCGTTCGAGCACAGGTTGAATAAGGCACGTGATGATAAACAATGGCAGATACGGAAATAAAGGATCGGAAACTTTCGACCGAAGAATTGAGCGAGTTAACAACAGGTTTAAGCAACTTCGGCGATATGCTCGTCATGATGGGGAAGCTGGCGAAGCTGGAGAAAGACTTGAGTGGTTTGGATGTACTCATGAAGCGGCTCTTTCAACCGGCCAATCGCGATTTTTTCATGGTAATGGAGGCCAATCCGGAATTGATGGATAAAGCCTCGGCTCTCATGATGAAGTGGAAAGTGCTCGAGGATAAAGATCCCTCGGGACTCTCGCCTGATGAGCAAATAGAGGTTGGGGAGAGCTTTAAAGGCTTTTCCAGCGTGCTTAACCAGATTATAAGCAGTGTCGCGGAAGAAAAGACACCGTCAGAATAGAATAGACCGAATCGCTTTTATCCGCGCACCACATGCACTGAAGTCGCTTTGAAGGTCGCGTAGACCTCATCATCCTCATTGAGGCCGAGATCTTCTGCTGCTTGCTTCGTTATAAGTGCTACAAGCGAATTCTCCATCTTTACGCGTACCAACGGACCGCGAGGGACGATCTTCACGATCTTCACCTTTAACACATTTCGCACACTGCTTTTGCTCTTCTCTCGTGACACCATTATATCTTCTGGTCGTATACACACCAGAGCCTTCTCGCCTTCTTGTAAGGGCGATATCCCTGTTATCTTAGCCCCAAAAATCTCTAGTACTGTTAATCCTTCTTCATTTGAATCGACAACGCTCGGTATAATATTCTCCACGCCGACGAATCGCGCAATCTCTTCAGTTTTCGGTGAATAGAATATCTCGTGCGGCAGTCCAATTTGCGTAATCGCTCCGTTCATCATCACCGCGATTCGATCTGCGAGGCGTTGACCTTGGAGCATATCGTGCGTAGCCATAATAATCGTAGCCTTATAGTCTCGGTTGATACGCGCGATCAATTCTTCTATCTTTTCCGTGGCGATGGGATCAAGATTCGCAGTTGGCTCATCCAGCAACAACACCTCAGGTTCAGTTACAATTGCCCGTGCCAGTGCAACTCGCTGTGCCTCGCCCCCCGATAACGTCGGTGCACTCCGCTGTGCGTAATCCAAGAGCCCAACGATCTCCAAGGCATGATTGACCTTTTCATCAATGCTTTGTCGCTCAAAACCCCGGAACTTCAATCCATACGTGACGTTATCATAAACGCTTGTGTTGAAGAGTGCGGGCTTCTGGAATAGCAGTGCCATCTTTCTGCGTATCGCCAGTCTCGTTCGCGGGGAGGCGTTGGCATCCACGCCGTCAACATATATCGCCCCTGATGTGGGCATATCGAGAAGGTCTATTAGACGTAACAGCGTCGTCTTCCCGGCACCCGTCGGACCAATGATGGTAAATATCTCGCCGCTTTTAATCGTTAGGTTAATATCCTTTAAAATCTCCTTTTCACCGTGTCTCTTCCGTAACAGCTTTACTTCTATCATGGTCTATCTCTGCTGCATCCTATTCAAAAGTATATTGATAACGAGCGCTAAGGACAGGAGAATAATGCCAAGGGCTAATGAAAGTTCGATATTCCCCATCGAGGTCTCGAGTGCAATCGTGGTCGTCAGCACCCGGGTGACCCCACGTATATTGCCACCAATCATCGTTGCAGCGCCTACTTCCGATATCGCGCGACCATAGCCGGCGACCACCGCAGCTAAAATGGCATAACGCGCCTCCTTTATGTTGGCACGGATGGCTTGAAATTCTGTTGCACCAAGTGAGACGATGGTGTCTCTGATCGTTTTATCCACACCGCTCAGAGCGGAGATGGTTAATCCCATCATGATGGGGGAGATCAATATGACCTGTCCGATCACCATACCTCCTGGTGTGAAGAAGAGACCAAGGAATCCAAGCGGCCCGGACCGCGAAAGGAGTAAGAAGACCAGAAGGCCCACAAGAACGGTTGGAAGTGCAAACAGCGTTTGTATGATGTTTATCAAGCCCCGTTTCCCGTGAAATTCATGAAAATGGATGTAACTCCCGAGCGGGATGAATATGAGAGACGTTATGAGCATGGATGTACCTGAAATCCGTAACGTTCGCAGCGTTATATCTATTACTTCTGGATCGAGTGTGACGATGAGCTCGATTGCTTTTATAAAGCCGTCTATAATTTCGTTCATAATAGTTAACAATCACCACAATAAAAATGGGGGTGCCGCAAACTGCGGATCACCCTTCTCTGTAATCTTTTCGCTCGTGCCTCCTCTTTGGACATACTGTATATCCTCTGTACACATAAGTTTACGATGCAGTACGGGCAACAGCTCCTATTGAGGAGCCTTGTTTCAGCACTACACGTCGTGCATCCCGAACTCTCTGCTATGACCGGAGTCTTCTATCCTCGTCGGACAACACGGGTGAATCTTCCTACGACTATCCTTCTTCATACGTTGCTGGCGTTGCGCATTCCTCCCATGTGGGGCAGCCGAAATCTTTGCACTTTCCACCCGCAAGCGGATAGAACAGCGGTCGTCCATGCTCTTCGACACCGTACTCCGCAATGATCTGCTGTGCTTCTTCAGACATCAGGAAGTTGATGAAGTTGTCCGCCATGGTAATGTTGGTGTACGGGTGTGTTTCGGGATTTATCGCGATCGCGCCATACACGTTGAGCAGGATATCGCCCTCTTCAACGAGCGGTACGAGTTCTATATCGCCTTTAAACGCGAGGAATGTTCCCACATCTGCCAGTGTGTACGCCGATTTTTCGTTTGCCATCACCAGAGTGGGCCCCATGCCACTTCCAGCCTCAACATACCATTCGCCTGAATTCCTGACCTCTTCGTAGTCCAAACCCGCGCTTGCCCACACGGCCTTCTCCTTTGCATGCGTGCCCGAGTTATCACCTCGTGATACGAACGTGACCTCGGCATTTTCCTTGCCCTTTTCCATTATCGTGCTGAACGCATCCTCAGGTGTCATTCCCTTGACTCCCGCGGGATCGCTTTCAGGGCCCACGATGAGGAAGTAGTTGTAGGCGATGCATCTGCGGTTTATCCCGTATCCATCGGCAATGAACTGATCCTCTCTTACCCGATCATGTATCGTGAGCACGTCTACATCCCCTCTTTGTCCAAATTCTAGTGCCTTTCCTGTTCCCGCATAGACGATACGGAGTTCTGCATTGTATTGCTCTTCAAAGATAGGCTTTAACTCGTCGAGCAGCCCGGTATCATAGAGGCTCGTCGTCGTTGCCAGCATCAACGTTTGTTTCGGTGCAGTGGGTGTCGGCGTAGGTGTGGACACAGGAGTTTCTTCGTTGATACATCCAGCGAGCATCACCATCGTTGCGATTGCCACTATAGCTATTAAAGCCAGTATTTTTCTTCTTTCCATTTTATATCACCTCGATATGCACATTTTAACCATTCGTTATAAAAAGGTTTTCGGTTTTTCGCTGTCAGTCAGATCAAAACGCTTTTCAACGAGCAAGATGGATTATTACCTGGAGGCAGGGGGAGATGCCGTTAAGTGCTCGGAACAGAATTAAAGGCGTGGTGAAGGGGATAGAGAAAGGTGAGGTTGCCGCAACGATAATGATCGAAATCGCCGATACTGCAACCATAACCTCGATGATTACACGAGAGGCGGCGGAAGATCTGGATCTCAAAGAGGGCGATAAAGTAGAAGCGGTGATCAAAGCGTCGGAAGTAATGGTTTCGAAGGATTAATTAGAACAAACGCTTGTATGGTTGCTATGCGCCCTGGTAAAGGGGATAGTCCGCGATGAACCATGAGCCTAACTCCTGTTTTATCTCGCTCATGTTCGCGCTTTCCAGGAGTTTCTCACAACAATCTTCTTCTTCAGCTTCAGCGATCGTCTGAAGCAACCGTATCAGATCCTTTATCAGTCGTGTTATCTCGTCCATTTGGCTCGGCGATGCCCGGCGCCCCGACAGTTTGCGGAGTGGGTAGGGTTTACAGAGAGCAGCAAGAAGCCAGCGCGGGGGACGGTGCAGCGCCCCGCGCCGAGTTGCCTGTGTGCATGCTTCTCTTCTGAGGCGGGTAAAAGCGGAGGTAAAATAATGGCTTACCCGATATGTGAATCTATGCCGTTCGATATAAAAAGGTTTTCGGTTTTGGTGGTACCCTCACAAAAGACATGGCCTTAAATTAAGATGGATGCGAAGATGAGAAACGAGGGATAAAAAATATAACGCCTAATAAATTTCGACATGATGGGGGTAATTAGTGAGATTGGATTGGTAGACCGCATCTCTCAATTTTTTTACTGGTTCGTTCAGAGTATTTCCCTGCGTAAAGACATCTATACTTAAGCACCGTGCGCAATAATATTCGCCATCGAAGTATATTTCCGCCTTTATAATGCTCTGCTTCATCCGCTCTCCCTCTACAGCATATACGAAACTACCAACAAATGAAAAACGTTGTTTGGGGCGTGATCGTTGCAAAAGTAATCAACCAAACATCGGCTCCAATGAAGATGGAGGAGCTTCGCCAAATAGCTGCTTCATTTTCCAAAGAATGAATAGATTACATTTATAATCCTCTCGCAAACACTCTATGAACTTATTTTTTGTTAATCCATCAAAGTGGAGTGGACGGGTAAATTGTATTTTTTGAAGATCTTCAGCACTTGGAATCATTTGGAAGTCGGACTCTCTAAATAGCAACTGAAATCTTATATCCCATAATATCTCTTTTCTTTTGGGTTTTTGCATAGAATTTAAAGCCTCATAATGCTCTTTAGGTAATCCAATGCCACTCGCAATTACAAGTAAATCTTCTCTCTCTTTTGGTTGAATTATATCTGCCAGTCGTCCAGTATTCGGAGGAAATTCTACAACAAAATGATATGTTGCGCTATCATCCACTCTTTTATCTTTGTATACCCCCTCTTCAACCAACCACTCTCTAACCACCCTCATTATTTCATCAACTTCTTTTTTGGCCATCAGCATCACCACGTCTTCTATTTATCCCGCATGCATATAAAGTTTGTATCTTCTACCTTGTCAATCTTTTCCGGCGAAAAATTGTATCCTTTTTATCTATCGTCTTTCACCGTTCCTTCCTCTTAACTTTCTTCTTCACTTCTGAAACCGCCTCTCCGTCCTTTAACAATACTTTGAGCGCATCACCGACCGAAATATCCGAGACACTCCGTACAATCGTCCCCTCAGGCAATTTCGAGCAGATGCTGTACCCCCGATCGAGGATAGCTAAAGGGCTCAACGCGTCCAATTTGCCCATAAACCATTGCACGCTCTTCCGTTGCAAGGTCACGCGGTGTGTAAGCTCCGCAATCATCGTCCGTTGCAGTTCGTCGATTGTCTGCCGATACTGGTTTATCCGCTCAGTCGGCTTTCTAAACAGGATGCTCTTCTCTACGCTCTCTAACCGCCGCCGCTGGTACTCTATCGCTTTGAACACGTTCTGCCGCATCTGCAACTCCAGCGATCGTAGGTTCTTATCGATCTCGCGTTTATCAGGCACCACGTACTCCGCCGCCTCGGACGGCGTCGCTGCGCGTTTATCCGCCACGAAATCCGAGATCGTGAAGTCCGTTTCATGCCCAACCGCAGAGATCACAGGGACCACAGAAGCGAAGATCTCACGAGCGACGCACTCCTCGTTGAACGCCCAGAGCTCTTCGATCGAGCCGCCGCCTCTGCCCACGATCAGCACGTCTATCCGCTCCCGTTCCGTACTGTATCGGTTCATCAGTTTGATCGCCTGTACAATCTGCATGGGTGCTTCTTCACCCTGCACGGGAACGGGCGCCAGCAGAATGTGCACGTGTGGGAATCGTTTCTTCGTTATCTTTAACATGTCCCGGATAGCCGCGCCAGTCGGCGACGTGATAATGCCGATTCGACGTGGGAAACTCGGTATCGGATTCTTATACGCCGCGTCAAACAGACCTTCCTCCTTCAGCTTCTTCTTTAACTGCTCGAACGCAAGATAAAGTGCACCGATGCCCGCCTCTTGTATCTCCTCCACGTACAGCTGGTACCTGCCCCGCTTCTCGTACACGCTTATACGACCTCGAACGATCACGCTCATACCGTCCTCGGGCACGAACTTCAGTCCGCGGTTCTTCTCTCGGAACATCACGCACTGCAACTCCGATAGCTCGTCCTTGAGCGTGAAATACAAATGCCCGGACGTCGGCTGGCTGAGATTCGAGAGTTCGCCCTTTATATACACGTCCCGCAGCTCTCTATCCTCGTCTAGGATACGTCTTATACGGCTCGTGACCTCGTAGACGGTATAAATGCGCGGCGTATCCTTTCCTTCCTCTTCTGCTTTCAGCGCCGGCTCCTTCTCCTCTAACTCTTCTCGCTCGGTCCCCGGCTCGGATTCAATGTCGCAGTTCTTTTCGTCCTCTCCATCAGCCGTACGCGAATGCAAGAAGTCCAGTAAGGTTATACCCTTGCGGGGCTTAGTCATCTCCACGCCCCCTTTTCAATATTCCCATCTCTTGCCATCTCAAGATAACATTTGTGACGAAATCCAAAGAGAATTGGGCAGAATCTTTTAATTCTTCTTCAGGTAAATCTGATAAATTATCAACTTGTTCTCTATGCCTCAAAAAATCCATTCTAAATTCATCTAGAAATTGCATGCTTGTTGATGCTTGGCCTAACTGCAAGAGAGCCTTAGAGATTTCTTGCGCAAAATTATAATAGCTAGTATCCTTGTATTTTTCCGCACAATCATCCCTGAACACCTCTTTGAGTTCATCACTTGCCCCCCAATATCCCGTCATAAGTCCTGCTTTGGTAGGGATGTCCCCTATGTGAAATACTGCTACAATAAGTGCACCATCACATAACTTTATACATCCTCTAAAGTCCCCATCTGCAAATGCTTTTTCAGCATTTAATACTTTCTTTTTGAGCTTTTCATTCTCTATTAATGCTGAAAGGTACAAACCATCATAAGAAATATTGAATATTTTTTCAGTGACCCCTCTGAAGAAATCTTCAGAGTAACCCTTGTATTTAATAACAGATTCATAGGAAGGAATATCTCCTTGATGCTGTATAGTATTTCTTAAATCATGCAAATCAAACATTTGCGTCTTTAAAGGCAACATTCCATTTTTCTTTTTATACTCTTCATCTTCATTTGTTATATTCCACAAATCTTTAAATTTAAAATCTAAGTTCTTTTTCTTATTTTGGATGTCAAAGTTTGTTGCAACACATTTCAAAACGAGCTCAATGACATTATCAAAATTATGAATAGCGAGCATTTTACTTATTTCATCCTTATTCACGGCGTGACCACAGCCATGCAAGTATAGTTTCTTTGCCAATACCAATCTTCTAATTTCGATTTTACCCATTTTATCACTCCAAAATCAAACTTTTGAGTTTTTACTTTAACTTACACCAACCGCTTTATATACACATCCTCATAAATGGGCCCTTGTGGCGTCAGCGTGCTCTTCTTTAATTTCAGCTCTTCTACTCGCATCTTTCCCAGTTCTGCATCGTGCAATTCCCCGATCTTAGTCAGCACTCGGTGCAGTTCGCCTTTGGACCGAAACGGTCGCTTCACTCTGCAGAGCGTAATGTGCGCACTGAACCGTCGCTCCAGCGGATAGCCCAACGCGTACATCGCCGATTCCACTTCCTCTTGCAACGCCTTCAACTGCTCCTTCCCGCTGCTCATGCCCACCCAGATAACCCGTATGTTCCGTGCTTTTTCTAACGAAGCTTTGGGAAAGAAGCCCACGCCGCGCAGTTCTATCTCAAACGGTTTTTGGCTTATCCCGGCCAGTGTGGCCTTAATTTGCTCTACGCCTTCGTCCGGGACATCCCCAAGGAACTTTACCGTCTGATGCGCCAGGCTCGGATCCACGAACTTTACCACGCCTTCCAGCCCTAACTGCGCAAAATCCTCCTTTAAACCCGCTATTCTGTTTCTTATCCCCTCTGAGAGGTCAACGGCGATAAAAGCTCTCATAAACTTCTCACTCTCCAAAAACGCTTAATTTCTCCTCTTTACTTCCTTCGGTGACGCCTTCCGTTCTAAGAGACGTTTTACTAGCAGCATTCGTGAAGCGCGGCATTGCTGTTTCTCCTCCTCACGCTCCTGATAGGTTCGTATCGCCCTGAGGAGGTCGACTCGTCTGAACTCTGGCCAGAACGGCGCGCAGAAGTACGCGGCGCATTCGTTCCCCAACGCCTGCCACGGCACGAAATTACTTATTCGCACCTCACCACCCGTTCTTATAATCAAATCCACGCTCGTCTGCGAGTCCGAATCTGAATCAGAGGCGTCATCATCGCCCTCTATTTGACTGATGTACAAATGCCTCGAAATCGTATCTTCATTTATCTCTGCCGGATTCAAGGATCCTCTTTTCACCCGGCTCGCGATTATACGCACCGCATCAACGATCTCCAGCCTGCCACTATACGCAACGGCAATGAACAATTTGTGCCTGTTATAATGCGCGGTTGCCAGCTCAGCCTTTCTTATCGCGGCTCTTACCGATTCGGGCAGCAAATTGACGTTCCCTATTGCCTTCATCCGCACTTCGTTCTCGTGTATTCGCTCATCAACACTGAGCTTCTCGAATTCCGTGCGCAGCAGCTCAAAGAGCTTCTCCTTCTCATCCTCCGACCTGCTAAAGTTCTCTATGGAAAAGGCATAGAGCGTAAGCTGTTTCACGCCAGTATCAAAGCACCATTCGATTACTCGTTCCGTTATCTCCGCGCCGTAGTTGTAGCTTCTCTCCGTGGAAATCCCGAGCTTTCGCGCATATCTACGGTTGCCATCCATAATTATCGCTACGTGCCCGGGTAGATTGCGCGCTACTATCTCATCCTCCAGCAATTTCTCGTACTCTTCGTACGCCATACCGCGCAGCCAGCCGAATACGCTCCTCGCTCTGCGCACTGCGAAGTCCTTCATTCTATCGCTCCGTGTCACTACGCCGCCACGACCCATCGTCTTTACGCACCTGCTTTACTTCCGAAGTCCATTACCTTCACCTTCATCGAGTCAAGCTCAACAACCGTTGCACAGCCAGCAACAGGCGTTATATCCCGCTTCTTCTGATACGGCGTCTGCGCTTGCCACGTGCCTGAATTTATAAGAAGTACGTTCCGATATTTAGCGATACCGACGGTGTGCGTATGCCCGCAATGGAATATGTCCGGCACTTGCTCGATAACACCATAATCACGCCCGTTCGGAGCAATGGAGACGGAGCCCCCGTATATGGGCGCGAAATGCCGCCTTCTCAGCATCTCGATCATCACGTCTTCCGGCTTCGAATAACTCAGCCTCGCGACCGAGCTGACGAAATCGTCATACGATTGGCCATGATAGATCGAGACCAGCCGTCCACCGATTCGTATATACGCGGGATTGCTCACGAATTGCGTATTATCAGGGAAGAACTTCCTGAGGTATTCTGGCAGGGGCGGTTGTGGTTCCGCACCTCGCACCGCATCGTGATTCCCCGGCGCCACCACTACGTGTATATGTGACGGCAAATCGTGGAAATATCCCGCTGCTATCCTGTACTGCTCCTCTATGTCCGTAACGGACAACTCTTCTTTCTGGCCCGGGAAAACTCCGATCCCGTCGACAATATCGCCTGCAACTATCAGATACGCGATATTTTTGTGTTCGGCTTTCTCCTTCAGCCAGGAGATGAAACTACCCCACGCATCTTCCAGAAAGGTGTTACTGCCTACGTGCATGTCAGAAATAAATACCGCATACAAAGGGCCATTTCTTCGCTTTTCTTTTTCTGCGGGAGGCAATGAGAATTGTGAGGTTGAAGTGGGGAGGGGCACATCGGGATATGTTATCCTATTCGCGACAAAATACCCGCCATTAGCTAAAGTTCCGGTAACGCCGATGACCTCATCGGGGATTATCTCCTCCTGCGGTGACGCAATGACCGATACACTCCCCGAGGGGTCTTCCAAATCCACCCGGAGATTACCTTTTGCCGTTTTGTTCACGGACGAGACGATCCCCACTACGGAGGTCTCGTCACCCCCCATGCCACTTCTTAAGAACCGTATCTGCCCGCATTTCAACCGCTTCTTTATCAGTCCGCTCAGACGTTCGTAGCGGTCAACGAAATGCGGTAGGAACTCTTTAAGGTCCGCAGCCTGATCGTGCTCGGAGAACGAGAGTATTATAGCCGGCGCGTCCTCTTGCAACCGCTCGCCAATCGCTCCCTCTGCATCAACGCGCACACCGTCACTGCGATTGATAAAATTTGCGATCTGCTCCGGCGAAATTACACAAACTGACGGGTCTATCGATTTCGCCACTTCCTCCGCGATCGCACCGAGATCAAAGTGCCATGCGCTTTTACCGTTACCATCGTAGTGCGTGAGCAGTTCAATCGCCTCTGGATGTATCTGGAATCCAACGTCGGCGAACCGCTTCACAACTTCTATTTCCTTCAAACCTTCTTTTTCAAACGGTTTCACAACCATTCTTTCAGCTTCGCTTCAAAATATGGCTTTGGCATAGCGCCCTGTACAACGTCCACGGGCTCGCTATTCTTAAATATGAAGATTGTGGGTATAGCCATTATCGCAAACTCCGTGGCTATTCGAGGATTTTCATCCACGTTCAGCTTCCCAAACACGATTTTACCCGCATATTCCTTTGCTAATTCATCTATTATCGGTGCTACCATTCGGCAAGGGCCGCACCAAGCCGCCCAACAATCCACGACGACCATGGGATATTTCTTTACCATTTCTACAAAAGTACCGTCAGTAATCGTCACAGGATGATCTATAACAGCCCCACCAGATTCTCTCCCTTCTTTCTCCGTTTTTGCTTTCTCTTCCATCGCACGCATCTTCTTTTCCCGTATCAGCGCCATCTCCTGTTCCTCATCGCTCACAGCCGCGCTCTCCCTCTCTTTTCCTTCTTCCATTCTTATACCTCCTCTCTGCATCTATCTCTATCTGATTACTTTCTTAACAAGATGAAATCGCTGATAAACTTTATGCTTACTTAATGGTGTACCGTATTGTGGTTGCCTCTTTACGGTCATCGCTCTCGTCGTGAATAATGGCTACCGCAGGGACCGTGCAATACGGCTTTATTGTTGCCCCTCGTTTGCCATAGCAATCATCCTTCGCTTTGGTCAGCGAGGTCAAACTACTCTTCGAAAGGGGCACTTTTATACTTGTTCTTAGTTCTACTTAAAGCTACTGGAAGCGCCGTTTGTGGAACACGACGAACTCAGTGATTCATTCAATCCACGTCCGTTTTCGGGTTCTGAAGCGGCGTAGAAAACGCGTTCTCTACTGACGGTCGGTGAAGGGCGTTGTAAGCGCAGAAAGGAATGATTCGCCCATCTGGCGTGGCGTAATGTATCCCGCAGCGCTTAACCCGCTCCAAATCGAAGTTATATGGGTCCATAAAGTGCATAGCGCCGATATAAAGCGCATTACGATGGAACTCGGCAACAGCTTCTCGATTCCCTATACCCAGGATATTGGAAAGCAAGGCCAAGGGATCGAAGCCCTCGGGCGCCTTATCCTTATCGATAAATTTCCGTATCGCGGATACGAGTGCTGCGGTCGCCCTTATTTTACCGATTTTCGAGTGGCGTATCTCCTCGGCGCTATCCTTCAAGAACTCCATGAACCCTTCGACATCGATGAATGCGGTTATCGGCACGAACTTCCCGTCGTCTACAAACACGTAGGTTGCCGCACCGCAGTGTGGATGAACCGTGAACGATAATTGTGGGATGCCTTTCCACGCCTCTATGAAATACGAGATGGGGAGAACGAACGGCACGGGATAGAAACTCTCACGAGGGATTTCGCCGTTTGTTTGCTCCTCCAGCAGTCGTATGAAATCCGGAATCGTTATTCTCCCTTTGTTCCTCTCAGCTTCATCTACTCTGCCTTCGAACGAGATAGGCTGCGCGTTCACTCCTTTTATGATGTGAAGGTTCTCCGCCGCAAATCGTACTATATCGCCTATCTGGTCATCATTCACGCCTTTCATAATCGTGGGAACGAGCACGACACTCTTTATTTTGCCTTGCCAGCAGTTCTCTATCGCCTTTAACTTCGGTTTTAACGCCGGGTAGCCACGTAATATTTTATACGGCTCTTCGGTCACCCCGTCGAACTGCAAATAGACGGTATGCAAGCCTGCTACTTTCAGCTCATGGCAGAACTCGACGCTCTTTGCCATTGCTACGCCGTTCGTCGCCACCTGGATATGTGAAAAGCCAAGGTCACGAGCCATTTTGACAATCTCAACGATATTCTCGCGCACGGTGGGCTCACCACCGGCAAACTGAATCGCATGGCACGGAGGCACTTCACTCCGGAGCAGTTTCATCATCTCCTCCAGTTGCTCCATCGTCGGCTCGTAGAGATAGCCTGCGACTGCGGCGTTGGCAAAACAAGTTGGACAGTGCTGGTTGCACCGATTCGTGAGGTCGATCAGGGCAAGCATCGTCGAACTCTTATGCTCCGGGCAGAGCCCGCAATCAGCCGGGCAGCCCTTAATGGACTCGGTATTTTGAATACCCGCAGAAACCTCGTCGTCATTCAATCGCCACTGCGCGAATTTATCGTAAAGGTCAGCATCAGACCAATAAATGTCATTGAAGTCGCCATGCTCCTCGCAGCGCTTCTTCATCAATATCTTGCCATCTTCCTCATACACGTCCGCATCAACCACTTTGTGACATTGCGGGCACAGCGATTTCGTCTTCATGCTTTCCATTCGGCATCCTAGTCCACAAGAGTTTATAAAAGAAGTGTAATTATTGTATATAAAACTAACTCCAAATAGCTATACAAGAGCCCATGACAACAGCAACAGAAGTCGTAGAGGGGATAAAAAGCGGCGAGCTATCCAGTGAGGAATTACTCGCGAAACTCTATGAACGAATAGCGCAGAGTGACTTGAATTGCTATATAACATTGAACAAAGAGGCTGCACTTGAAGAAGCACGGGAGGTAGATAAGAGGCGTGAAGAACCGGAATTCGCGCGGAAAAAACTGCTCGGCGTGCCCATCGCTATCAAGGACAGCATATCTACGAAGGGCATTCAAACCACGTGCGCATCAAAGATTCTCACGGGGTACGTGCCTCCTTACGATGCGACGGTAATCGAAGCGCTGAAGCGTGAAGGCGCGATAATCATCGGGAAGACGAACATGGATGAGTTCTGCATGGGTACGTCTACGGAGACGAGTTACTACGGGCCGACGAAGAACCCGCACGATCTTACCAGGGTGCCTGGCGGCTCGTCGGGCGGTAGTGCTGCGGCATTGGCTGCAGGAGAAGCTATTCTTGCGCTTGGCTCGGATACCGGTGGTTCCATTCGCTGCCCTGCTTCGTTTTGCGGTATCGTGGGACTGAAAACCACGTACGGGTTCGTTTCGCGGTACGGGCTCATCGCATACGCGAATTCGCTGGAGCAGATCGGCCCGATGGCTACAAACGTACAAGATACCGCGCTGCTCCTGGAAGTAATCTCGGCGAAGGATGATCGGGACAGTACACAGGTGAAGCTGGATACTGACGCACCGACGAACTATTGTTGCTCGTGGTTAAACGGGACGAAAAGTGCCATTGACGAGATTAAGGGTATGAGAATAGGAGTGCCGAAGGATTTCCTCGAGGGCTGCTCTCCGGACGTTGAGAAGTCCGTGTGGGACGCAGTCCACAGATTCGAGGATTTAGGTGCCACCTACGAGGAGATACGGATGGAGAACCTGAAATACGCGCTTGCTTCCTATTACATAATTGCGATGTCCGAGGCGTCATCGAATCTCGCGCGGTTCGACGGGCTCCGATACGGACTTCGAGAAGGCAAGGACGAGGACTGGCATACCACGTTCTCGAAGATACGCGGCGAAGGCTTCGGCGAGGAAGTGAAACGGCGGATCATTCTTGGCACGTACGCGCTCTCCGCAGGCTATTACGGTAAGTATTATTTGAAGGCATTGAAGGTGCGCACGCTGATAAAACGCGAATTCGAGGATGCTTTAAAAGGTCATGATATCTTAGCGATGCCGACGATGCCGTTTGTCGCATTCAAGCTCGGCGAGCGGATACAGGACCCGCTGTCGTTGTATCTCGCGGATATCAATACGGTTTCGGTCAATCTGGCAGGTGTGCCTTCGCTATCTATACCGTGCGGGTTTTCGCAAGGGTTGCCAATAGGATTACAAATCGTGGGTAAGCATTTCGAAGAGGATAGGATATTGAAGGCGGCGTTTGGGTACGAGCAGAGTTCTTCCTGAAAAGGAAGAATTTGCCCGACATCCGCTAAGACAAAACATTAAAAACACAGGTATCGTACCTAAATGCAACATATGTGACTTAATGTGCTAAGGTGGTTAGATTGGATTCCCAAAAACAAAACATTGCTGAGAAGAATTTTGAGTTTGCTAAAGCAATCGCACAATTATGTGGTGACGAGGAAAGTAAGAAGGAAAGTATTGATCTGTTAAAGACCCATGTTTATCCTACCCTTGAGGGCCGTTTATATTTTTCAATAGATTCGATCCATGAATTAATAGCTAGAAAAGGATGGATGATATATCAAGAAAATAAAACAACCGCTTTAAATTTTTTAAAGTTACCAATTTTAGAGCAACTGCGGAAAATTCGCGAAGAGCGAGAATTAGACCCAAAAATCCTTAAGAAAGTAAAAAAAGAGGTAGGACCTTGGCTTGATAAATTTCTTAAACTTAAACAACAGATTCCTAGCCCATTCGATCAAAGATGGATTATTTCAGATAGCTGTTCGCTGCAAAACATATACAATTATAACCTATTAATCCTAAAATCGAAAAGGATTGATAATTTATCAGAGATAGATAAAGCGATGATTAGTCTCAATTATTACTTAATGTTGATAGAAGGATTGTTTGAAGATAAAATCGATTTTATTTTTGCTCTTATATTTTTGGTAGACGGAAAAATATCTATCCCGAGCAAGTATTTGAGAAAACAAAAAGTAATTAAAAAAATATCTGATGTTTTAGACAATAACTTCACATTAGGATGGAAAAAAGCTGGTTTAGACCATTATAAAATGCCCTATTTATCCCAATGTTTGGATATCAAACTACGAAATCAAATTGCCCACTTAAAATATACGATTAATGATAGTGGTCAAATATTTCTAGAAGATGGCATAGAATTAAAATTAAAAAATCTTCTTAATAAACAAACCGAGTTAATGCATGTGATTGATTCACTTAATGAAATATTCCTGGAACCCCAATTAGATGTGGTTACGCCGGGAATAGAAAAGATTGTTGAAAATATATGCGAAATGGTTAAGAAAGGAACAAATCCTTTGAGTGACTAGTTATTTAAGATAGCAACACCCTGTCAACAAAGGGATACTTTAGACTTCACTCCGAGGTGGAGTGACAGGAGCCTTATCTTTCTCATCTTCAAATCCCCCGGAAATACTTGCTGAAAAAATAACCCAAACCTTCGGAGATTTCTATCTCTTCGTTCCGCAAAACGTCGTAGCCCTTGTTTACTGATTCTGCCACGTTTTTGCCCAGACTGCACGACCTCAGTTCGTTCTTCAGTAAACTGACGACGTCGGTATATTTTCGCGCGACTTCCACCACGTACCTGCCGTTCTCGATAAACATCTGATGTGATGGCGCGTATTTCTCTTTAAACTTCTCTGCGTGCAATTTAGACGTAACTGGCGGGCCAAAATGCTTCTTCACAGTAGGAAGCTTCCACACGAGCAGTTCAAAGAGTAAAAACGCTTTGTCTCCTTCCGTACACACCTCGCTCCGGTAAACCTCAAAGCCGTGCCGTTCTATTAAATTTGTGACCGATGCTTCTGCTTTTCGTAACTGCGGGAAGAGTATATCCTCAACGACATCGGGCGCATCAAACACGACCATCACCAACTCCGTTCCGCGTTCGTTCAGGAGTTTTGCAAATTCATCTGCACGCATTGGGGCTGCTTCCCGGGGTAAGAAGAATTCCATGCGCGGATCGGCCATGAAAGCCCGCGCGGCATCGATAAATCGGCAGAAGGAGTATTCGGATACCGCAGCTGCAACGTTCCTGTTCGGGTCTACGGGATCGATCACGATTAGTGGATCGTTCCCCTCGCCCTTGTACGTCCCCTTACCTTCAATATCTATTCGTTCACCGTAGTGCCACAGAGATGCGGCGCTCAAGAGCTCTCCGAACGAAGCATAGTGCAGGACGAGCAATTCACAGAGATAGCCCGCAAAGCCTTTCCGCCTCAGTTCAGAGCCATAAATCCCCAGCCGCATCATGAATTGCTTGAGCAGGAGCACGTCATCGGCAAGTCCCGCTATTCTGCTCGTGATGTACTCCTTATGAAATGGGGTCCTATCAACTGCTGATTTCAACGAAGACGCGTCTTTTACCAGAAAACAGGGCACCAAGTCCACCCCATACTCCGTTCTTCGTTCCGCATCGTAAAAGTAAGCGTGTATATACGGATGCGAGGCATAACGCTCCTCACATCGCTCAGAAATGCTTTTTGCGAGTGCGAGGCCCTGCTCTTTTAAATCCTCTTCTGACATCTCCTCTGGAAACATGATGAACACATCGATGTCCGTCTCGCCACGTAACCATGTATTTCGTGCGGTTGACCCTACGGAGATAGCATGAGCGTCAAAACCCATCTCTGACGCCTTTTCGTTCACGTTATGGATTATAAGGCCTGTTACGGCTTTTACTCTATCCTGCTCTTCCTCATCCGGTCTTATCCGCTCTATGACCGCTTCACAGATCCGTTTTATCTCTTCGTTCTTCGTTAACATTGCAGCGAGAATTCGAACAATTGTAAATTTGTATTCCTTGAACAATCCCCCTCCAAAAGAGGAGTTGGTGCTAGAAATAGTTAAATATACGTTATTACGTAAACCGTCCAAAAAAACAAGATTGCTGTGGGCACATTTGCTTCTCTAAACTTTTATTCACACGTTATGATTGTATACTAAACTAGCGCTCAATAATTAATGACCAATCACGTGCGTCACGCGTTCTCACGACAGGGATTGGACTATGACTGCCTTTGAAATACGACATAAGGACTTAATGGGAAGAATAGGAAAGCTACAGACGCCACACGGAGTCGTTGAAACGCCGACGCTCATGCCGGTAATAAACCCGAATCTCATGTCTCTCGCGGCTGCGGACATGAAGAAGTACGGCGCCGAGATGCTCATTACCAATGCGTATATAATCTATCGGAACACGGCTTTGCACGAAGAAGCGGTTAACCACGGCCTCCATTCGCTTTTACGCTGTGACCTGCCCATTATGACCGATTCGGGCTCGTACCAACTCTACGAGTACAAAGACGTTGAGGTGAGCAACAGGGAGATATTGGATTTTCAGCAGCGTATCGGCTCTGACGTTTGCGTGCCGTTGGACATCCCCACTCCACCCTACGTGAAGATAAGAAGAGCGAAGGACGATTTAGAGGAGACTTTGCGGAGGCTGCAAGAGGCACGCGGGCTCGTTCAGAATAACCTGCTTGCTGGCGTGGTGCAGGGCTCCACGTTTGTAGAACTGCGGGAAGAGAGCGCACGGCGTGCTGCGGACCTTGATTTTGACATCTATGCGATCGGTGGTGTGGTACCTTTGCTGGCATCTTACAGCTTTGATAAGCTGGTGGATATAATCGTGGCGTCGAAGAGGAATTTGCCACTGAATGCCCCTGTTCATCTCTTCGGCGCGGGCCACCCCATCATTTTCCCGTTAGCGGTTGCTCTGGGTTGCGACCTCTTCGACTCCGCTGCGTATGCGCTTTACGCAAAGGGGAAGCGATACATAACGAGTGACGGAACGAGGAAAGTGAACGATTTGCAGTATCTACCCTGCTCTTGCCCGATCTGCTCTTCATACAGCGTGAAGGAAGTCCAGGACGACGTGGATTTACTGGCCGCACATAACTTGTGGGTTACGTTCGAGGAGATGCGGATAGTGAAGCAGAGCATTGTGGAGCGGAACCTGTGGGAGCTCTGTGAGCGAAGATGCAGAGCCTATCCGGCATTACTGAACGGCTTGAAGCAAATGGTGAACTATTCTGCGACGATCGAGAAATACGATCCCGCAACAAAGCATCCGTTCTTTTATCTCAGCGAGTGTTCCGCACACAGACCCGAGGTGCTCCGATATGCCAATCGGCTGGACAGGTTCACGTTATCCGGAAACGTCTTGATAACCACAATTCCTAAAGAAAAAGAAACAGACGTTGCCGAAGAAGAGAAGTTCAATCAAATTTTGTTCGTGAAACCCCCGTTTGGACCGCTTCCTGTCGGCTTGAAGGAAAGTTACCCGGCGGGCCAGGCGGAAATACCCGCGCACATAGACGAGGAAGCGAAGACGGTTGCGTTACAGAATGTATTAAAATTATTGAAGCTCAATAGGGATGTAAAATTCGTTTTTTACTACGACAGCAGGTGGGAAGGGCATCCGTTGATTGAAGAGATAGGGAAATATGCGGAGGTGAGAACGGAATCCTACCAGAGTGTGTGATTAGAGAACTATTAGTTGGCGATAGGGTAGAAAAATCTATTTACAACCACAAACCAAAGTTTATTTCAGAACCAATTACTTCTAGCCAACTTGACCTAACGAGTTTTTCGATTCCATATTATCAATGTTCGTATTCAATGGGTTAGTACAACGGGCACCCTGCACAACCTTCAAGCTTTTATAAGCGCTAATACTGCCTATTTTATGCTTTTAAAGTTTAAAATCAGTTTATTTATTTAAATACGCTCCAAAAAAGCGTAAATAGCCAAAATAGCGATTATGAACGCTTAGAACAGTGCCTACGCAAAGGTTATATAGAAGTTCCCCAAATGATCCCCTATAAAGATTGAAAAAAAAAGCCAAACAGATTGAAAGAGAAAATGTATGAAGAAGTGAAGTACTCTATTATCATAAAGGAACCCGCGGAAAAACGGCTCAGAAAGTATGACACAGAGATTCAGAAACGTTTTGCTACTAAAATCAGAAAGTTGAAAGAAAATCCAGAGATACACGGTAAACCTTTGAGGGGCGTGCTTAGCGGTTTTTGGGAGTTATATTTCGAGCGAAGATTCAGGATTATCTACACGATTGATTATAAAGAACGGATTGTGACGATCGAAGCAATTAAACACAAGGATGAACTTTAATTTAAATTTCAAGCTCTTTTGCAAGCTCTTCAAAATCGCGACGCTTTACATCTTCTCGCTTGCCTTCTTCGATTTGATCCATGAGATCACGATCGGACAGGATCTCAATTGTCCTTTGCATCGACTCGTATTCATCCACAGAGATCGTAATCCATTCGGTTTGGTGCCTTCCGTGTTTTACAGCTTCGGTCATCTTTATCATTAACGTATTGGTGATGTAGGTATTAGTATTTAAAGAAGGTGTGACTTTTAGCGTAACTGTATGCATGTCAGAAAAAGAAGAACTAACGGACCGCGATAACGCGCTCTTCGAAGCGGGCATCAAATTGGGCGCGCTCTACCATCAGTTCATTGGCACGCCCGTGAGCCCGGAAACCGCGGAATCGTTAGAGACCGCGATAAAGGAGTGCGTATCGCTGCAGCCGTTTGTGAGCTCTGTGACCGCGAAAATAGACCGCGAGAAGGTACGGGAGCGTGCGAACGAGTTCAATTACTGCGAGCTACGCGGCGAAATGCTGGACGTCACGGTTGTGGTACGATACGAGACGGTGGAAGCGCGTGTACGCGTGAAATACGACGAGGCGCTGGATTATCCCTTGATGCGTATCGAAGAAGTACTCACGAAGTAGTGCAGACGTAACCGATCTTCGGAATGAACTCTTTCTTTCGCGATAAGGTCTGCGGAATGAAGCCTTTGTCGTTCTGTATCTCGATTCCGAACGCTTTCTCGATCAGCCGTTTCTCGCCTTTTACGATGAGTTCTTCGCCTGGTTCCAACGGGTTCGTAATGAGGAGCACGACCAGATCGTAGCGCCGTTCCGCACGTAAACTCTCCATTTCTGTTTTTATATCGCGTTCTTTAGCGTATATCTCGCCCTTGTCGATCACCATTACTTGCCCTACGCCGATTCTCTTATCGCCGAGTTCGTATTCCTTAAAATCGTGAAGCAGGATCTCTTTGCCGGATTTACCTTTGATGCTTATACTTGCCGCTAAGAGTTCCTTGCCGTACATCTCTATCTCGATTCGTGCGATACGAGCTAATTCACGTGCGACTTCTTTATCGCGATCCGTGGTGGTTGATAACGTCAACAGTAGGGTATCAGACAATATCCCAGAGAGCAGCAAGCCGGCTATATCGTGCGGGATTTCGATCCGATGGAGCAGCATTTGTTCCGCGACAATTGTGCAGGTGCTCCCGATCGGCTCATTGCGCACGTGAATGGGCATGAGTGTTGAGATGTCGCCGACTCGGTGATGGTCGATAATCTCCAGTATGTGCGCTTCCTGCACGCCGTCAACCGCCTGGGAGCTCTCGTTATGATCGACCAAAATGACTTTCTTTCGTATGGGCTGCAGTAAATCGGTTCGGGTGACGATACCGAGCAACCGGCGGTCGCGATCGACAATTAACGCACTGCGATATTCGGATTCCAAAACTTTCTGCCGCAATTCCGTAATTCGCGTATAAAGCTCTGCGACTGGAACTTTCTGCGACATTATAGAATAGAGCGGCGTGGACAGATCGAGTAACCGGGCGGTCGTGAAGGTATCGTGCGGTGACGATATGAGCCCTGTGCCCTTCTCCGCGGCTGCTCTCTCGACTTCTGGGCTAATCGGCGAATCCCCCGTAACGATAAGAGCTGAGCAGCCCGTATTGATCAAATCTAGTTGGACATCAGACCTATCGCCTAAAATGACGACGTCACCGGCGTGGATTTTGTTTAAAATCGTTGCTTTCTGCATTCCCGCAATGAATACTCTGCCGGTTAATTTCTCCCGGTTCTCAGGATTGAGAATTACTTTCCCATTCAACGTTCTGATCAGGATATTCAGGTCGATCGGCGTGGCGGATAGGTCCTTGCGGCCCAGATTGGCGATGTAATATTCCGCAATGTCCCGGAGCCCGACAATGCCCAGGAGCTTATTCTCGTGGTCAACGATCGGCACCGTGCGAATGGTTTTTTCCCTCATCAACGATGCGACATCCCGTATGGAATCGTTGGGCGACGCGACAATAGGATCTTTCAAGTCCATATCGCCGACGGTCGCTGCGAGACTCTCGATCTCCAGTGGCAGCTCGAAGTTGAATCGCTCGAGCACAAATTTCGTCTCGCTGTTCACGTCGCCCGCCCGTGCAGGGGCATAAAGACATTTCTTATCCAGAGCGTTCTTGAGGTACGCATAGCCAATAGCAGAGCAGATGGAATCGGAATCCGGATTCGTGTGCCCGATAACAAACACTCGCTTCTGCTTCTCCGCGGTCATTTTCTCTCTCACTCTCTCTCACTTATCTAACTCTTCCGGTGGTATTAAGTGCTTTGTACTTCTGAACTCGTGCTACCGCAAACTACAGCTCGAAATACAAAGTGGACTCTGTTCTATTTCGATGCAAGCCCGCTAAAAATTGCGCTTTTATCGCACGGGCAGCGTAAAACAAACCGTGCATCCTTTACCCTTCTCCGATTCGATCCAGATACGACCGCCGTGCACCTTGATTATCCGTTTCACGATCGCAAGCCCGGCTCCTGTTCCTTCTCCACCCTTGTCCACCCGATAGAACAGCTCGAACACTTTTTCGTACTGGCTCTTGTCTATTCCCATGCCGTTATCCTTTACGAAAAACACGGTTTCATTACCCGCTACACGATACCCGATCTCTATTTCCGGATGCGGCTGGTCGCCCCGGTATTTTATGCTGTTCGTAATAAAATTCACCAGCACCTCGACTATCCACATCCTGTCTACGTGCACGGTGGGGAAGTCCTCAGCCACGGAAACGTCGATAGTATGTGCGTTTAAATCTCCTGCGGTTTGCTCCAGCGCATCTTTAACAATATCACCAAACGGAACGTCCTCCGGCGGATTTACTATACGGCCGATACGAGAGAGTTCTAACGTGTCACTTAAGAGAGCGCTCATCTTTGTCACGGCGCTTTCGATATACTTCAAATCGTTTTCCGCTCGCTCTTGTTCGTTCTGTTCTATAACCTTCTGGAGCATAGTGGTGAAGCCCTGTATGGTGACAAGCGGCGACCGTAAATCGTGTGAGACCGTGTAGGTGAACTGTCCCATCTCTCTGTTCTTTGTTTCCAGCTCTTTTAAAAGGCCATCGCGTTCCTTCTCTGCCTGCTTACGTTCAGTGATGTCCATAAAAGATGCCACGCTTTTTTCCGTTCCGGGAATCATTGTGACAGTCAGGGAAGCATCTCGGACATCTCCTCGTTTGTGGATAAATTGGAATTCGTAACTAGTTGGCGCAGCTTCTTGATCAATCCGCCGCAGACGGTGATTTTTCAGCAGCCGCTCCAGATCATCTTGCACGACCAGTTCTAACCATTTCACCCGGCCTTCTATCTCTTCTTTTGAATACCCTGACACCTTTACCATCTCATCATTAATATGGGATATTGTCATATCTTCGTCGACGATCATCATCGCGGTTCCGGTATTTTCAAATAAGGTTCGATACATCTCCTCCGATTGCTGGAGTTCTTCCTCTGCTTTCTTGCGGTCGGTGATGTCTCGGGCAATGGCTAACACGGTGGGTTGCCCGTTGAGATTGAATAAATGGTTATCAATCTCAAAAACAAGCCTTTTGCCGTATTTAGTGACCGTAACTATTTCGAAGATATTATTTTTATTCGCCTGTAGTTTATCTCGTAGCGTTGGAACCCGCTGCATTTGCTCTGGGGCAACGAGATCTAAATGCGATAGTTGCAAAAGTTCTTCTCTTGTATAGCCTAATAGGCTGCACACGACATTGTTAACATCGATGATTTTTCCTGGCACACCGTCTACGGTCACTTCATGAAGAAACACCGCGTCGTTACCTTTGTTAAAAACAAGCGATACCGTTCTTCACTCTCCCTCAGCGCCTCACCTGCTCTATTCTTCGTGACAACGTCTTGTATCTCGTATGCCAACGTTCAAAACATACTTTCGATGTCTACGCCCTTCTGGGGGTAGCGGTTTGCTCCTTTGTTTAATGCTTCTATCGCTACTTCTTCTCGTCCTCTCCCTGTGAATATAATGAACGGGATCGTGTTTTCACGCTCTCGAAGTTTTTGGAGGAACTCAAGACCATCCATCATAGGCATCTGGTAGTCCGAGAGTACCACATCGTAGTTACTGCTCTTTAAGCGCTCTAAACCTTCTTCAGCCGAGGATGTGGTATCTACACTAAACACCTCATTCCCAAGCTCCAAAAAGGTCTTTGTCAACGCGAGGAAACTCGAATCGTCGTCTACATGCAGGATCCATATCATCTTTTGCTCTCGGAGCATTTACCTCTAACCTCCAACATAACTGTCTGATTTCTGAGTTTGACCGTTATTTTATGTTATGCACCTACCTTCCTGGCTTCATTCATTCATCTACCCTTTGCGGGGTTGGCGGTTAGTTAATAGCGTTTTGTACTATAAATACTGTTTTTATATAGGAATATTCATATAAACATGCCTCACTCAACAGCAAAACCAGAATAACATAGAAGCTAGTTCGGTACAAGAGGGTAATTATGCCATCTTATGCTTTTTCCACGCCGACGAAAGGTAATCACGTGATATGAATCTCAACGTAAAGGACGACTCAAGGACGATTAAACATGTCGTTTCCTGAAGAGAAGACGGAAGAAATCCTCGATTAAGTCCAACGCTTCGGGGAGTATTATGAACACGGCATAGGCAACAGCAACCAACGAAACCATCACGAATATCCGCGCGATTATGCCGTGCGCAATGTAAAAGCTCTGGAGTGGCGACCCAAACCACTGTTCGAAATACGCCGCGGCAACAAACACGTTTCGGACGATGTTCAGCACGTAGATGGAGGGCACGGAGACCAAAAAAGCTTTGAGCTTCCGTTCCCGCGGTGCGTTGACACCGAGTGCCAAACCTGCAAAGAGAACCATACTCTGTATCGCCGTGCAGGCCAGGATTATCTCTATCGGCTTGTAAACCGCATGGAACGAGCTGGTAGTGGAGTAAATGCTGGATGGATACACCATGTACACACCCACATTGAAAAGAGTGAGCACCGTAGTCGTGATCTTCGTGGTGATGAAAATAATGAGGGTTTCAAGCGCGGGTAGTTCGGAAAAGGGGAAGTAGAATGCGGCGGTGATCACGGCAATTCTGGTGATTGTGAAGAACAAATCTTCTTCGTCTTTTTCGCTTATCCCTGAGGGGGATTTCACCATAAGGGCGGCAAAAAGCAGCGTAAACGCAAGAAATATAATCGCTATAGACGTGTCAAAGTATTCACCTTTGTTGAGATAGTAAGAGACTTCAGAAGCGCAGTAAAGGGAAAAAAATGCCCAGCCTAGTGCCCCGACCGTTTTTTTACGTAACACGAGCGCCAGAAGGAACAGACCAATCGCAATGAACGGAATGATGGATTTTAAGATCATTTTTCCCTTTTCTCTTGTAGCGTCTTTTTATGCATTTTAAATCTTGAAAATAAAAGGTCACCAGTCAATAGTCACCGTAAACTTTATTTACTACTACATACAAGCAACGACTATGATAACGAACCTGCGACTCATAAATTTTAGAGGAATAAAAGAAGGAGAGCTAGAATTAGCTCCACTGACGATTCTTTTGGGAGGGAATAACTCCGCGAAATCGACCATTCTTGAAGCGTTGTTCTTAGCTCCCAATCCGTTCCGTCGTGTTCCTTATGTGATTGGCCAATTAAACTCTGCAACAGAAGTTGTCCATTCAATGCATGAGACGCTCAATAGCGAGGGATATGCATTCTTACTTTACAATTATACCGCAAACCAAGCTGAGATAGGCTGTAACGTGGATGGCGAGGAGTATCTTCTTCAATTCATCAGACTCCAAAATTTAAAGCATATTTGGGTCGCTACGAACAAGAGTGTAGTACCCGCAGTTCGGATTACAACAATCGATGGTCAAGAGGTAGAAGTCAACAGATTAGGGGAAATGGATATGTCTCATAAGGGAGAGCTGTATCCTAATCTATACGAAAGACTATTGGATAATACGCTCTTATTCAGCTCTAAATTGGTCAAGATGGCCTATGAATACTTAAGAGTGAATTGGGCATCAATCATAAATTTGGGAATTTGCAAAAACGTTGCTGAGGATGTCTCTGGGCTTGTTTATGATAATTACCGAGACATAACAATAGAACCGTATCTTGGAGAAAAACTGGCGATTTATGCGTTTTTGGAAGATGGGAGGAGGATACGACTTGGTGATCTTGGCGAAGGTACCCAGAACTACATAATTGCACGGATCCTTTACGAATTGGAGAAACCAAAGGTCTTGCTCTGGGATGACATTGAAGCTCATCTTAATCCCAGAATGCTCCTTAAACTCGCTGAATGGTTCTATGATCTAGTTGAAAGCGGCAATCAGGTTATCATTACCACGCACAGTTTGGAGGCTGCGAGAACAATCGCCAGTTTAAACGAAGAGAAAACAGCGATTTATCTGACTTCGCTGGAGAAGGGCAATCTTAAGACTAAAAAGCTCGATTTAAAGGAGATGGAGGAGTATCTGGACGCGGGGATTGATGTAAGGGTTGCGGAGCCTTTGCTACTATGAAACTCTATCCGTTAGAACCGAGCAGTAAATTAGCTGCAAAGATAGCGGGCATTTCGAAGAGGATCAGGATGGACGTTCTTATCGGAAATGTGGATATTCTTAATCTGGATACGCTTGTGGTAATTGGTAACGGGACTCCTGACGATATTGCTTTCAGCATAGTTGCTTTTCATTTAAACGGTGACAGAATTGCTGGGATAGTAAAACCAAAAACGGAGAGGAGGTACGGCTTCATTAATGTAATCCCACTATACCTGAGAAGAGGGAACATTCGCAAAATTCTGATTTTGATGGATCAAGAAGACGACTCTCTAGATGAAATCTATGAGAGGATCCAAAAAGATTTTGGAAAACTTGCAACGGGCAAAATAGAAGTAATTGAAGAAGAGAGCGAAGAAAGAGTGAGAATTTACAAGGGTAAATATGGCAGCAAGGAATTCGAGTTGATACTTGTTATAAACGGTCTTGATGAGATTGGAGAGAAAAAGCACCGCATAGAGGATCATTTAGTAAGCGCTGCCGAACAAGTTTCGATAGTCATAGGTGATTTTGAGAATTCCAAAGCGGCATGGAGATCGCTCTCCAACGATCAACAGATCAGAATTTACAAGGAATTGAAGGCGCATAGAAACCTTCTGGAACGCGTGTGCCCACAGCAAATCCGAGGTTGCCGCTATCTTGAGGAGCAGTAGACAAGTGTAGTTTCTAACTTAGAGAAGACTTTGCACGGCTTTTATCAAGCCAACCGGGCCGGTCATCATCATATCGCCCGCAGGCGCGGCGAAGACGCCGAGTCCTTTCATTGCCACTCGCCGTGGACCGGTCAGTGATATGATCTCAGGCTGGTTTTCGCTTTTTACTACAGCGCCGTGTCCGCCGTCATCAAAGACCTCCTGGAAGGTTATCGTTCCATCGGAGAGTTTCTTGATGTAGTTTTCGAGCTTTGGTTTGTCAAGGAGATATGTGTGGTGCTCGAAGACGCCGGCTATTTGGCCTTCGTCCACGGACATCGCAATGGTATGCGCGTTTCCGACGTTTATACACACCGCTTTCTGCTTTCCTTTCACCTGGTCATCTTCGAGTGAGCCTAAGATCGCTGCAGGTCCGGTATCCATTAAGAGTAAGTTGCCATCAAACCACCGTTTCACCGCCAGATATATCGAGCGCATCCTGCTCAGATTCTCCGGTACAGTATCGAGATACGCGAAGGATTCTACGCCACTGCCCAGCTTCTCCTCGATTAACCGGAACCTATTTTCTCGATCGGTAACGCCCTGTGGTGCCACACCGTGATCCTGAACGGCGATCGCAATGACGTCGAAAGCGGTATCGACACCGAAGGACGCGAGCGTGGGCAAAAGCTGAAGATTGAAGTCCGATATTTTTATGGGCGCCGCTTTTTCACTCAACTCCTCGAACTCCTCATCGGTGATAATCTCAACCCCCAGATTTTTAACACTCTCTAAATCGTCTCTGATTGTTCGTGCGGCACTTTCGGTCATGTAAACGTTGTAGTTCTTGAGATGGTCGAGAACGGCATGCGTGAAGGGACCGCCGCCCATCGTGTCACCAAAGATAACCACATCCTCCTTGCATCTCCGTACTTCATCGGCGAAGATGCGCGTAGGAGAAGGCAGAACGAGCTTGTAAGCGTTGTCAAAGCCCTTCTCGCTGTCGTACACCATTATATCCTGCGTGCCCGCGCCTATATCAATAGCAAGTATCTTCATAAACTTTTTTCCTCCGAAAAACCTTTACTAAAACAGTCCGTTTTTACACGTCTCCCCTTTATCTCTCCTGCAACGTTCTCATGCATCATGCGTCTCACGTCCTCCATATCTCTCGTCTGACCCAGCACCCACATCAACTTTACCAAAGCAGTTTCCGGCAGCATGTCCTCACCCTCGATTATGCCGGCGTGAAGCAAATCACGACCAGTATTATAAACTCTATCACAGATTGCGCCATATAAACATTGCGAAGTCATCACCACGGGTATGCCACGTTTTACCGCTTTCGTAACGCCTGGAATCCATTCGGCGGACACGTGCCCCAAGCCCGTGCCTTCTAAGACAATGCCTTTATAGCCCTGTTCGACGAAGAACTCGAGTATCGCAGGGTCGGCGCCGGGATAGGACTTTATGAGCGTGCATTTCGTCTCAAGCTTGTCACGGAGCTCCAATTCGCGTTCGCCACGCTTACTATAAGCCGCGGAGAATTCTACCCTTGTGCTCTCGACGTCGTTCGCGACGTACTGCACCGTTCCGATTGGGACGTCGTTAATCGATTGAAAGGCGTCACGTGCGGAGGTATGCATCTTCCGCACTTTCGTGCCACGGTGAATAGCGCAGAAATCGTCTGAAGTGCTCCCGTGCATCACCACCACAACCTCAGCAAGGTCGCTGCAGGCAACCTTTGCAGCGCATATTGCATTCATGGTTGCATCGCTGGACGGGCGGTCGGAGCTGCGCTGCGAGCCGACAAGGACAATCGGCACGGGCGTTTGCACCATGAACGCGAGCGCGGCGGCGGTATAGCCCATGGTGTCCGTGCCGTGCGTGACTATTACGCCGTCTGCGCCGCTTTTTATCTCGTTATAAACCTCTGCAGCGAGCTTTCGCCAGTATTCGGCGCGCATGTTCTCGCTCAGTATGCTGTACACCACTTTCCCTTTGATGTTCGCGATCGCTCCCAATTCCGGGATCGCCTCAAGTAAATCCTCGGTAGAGAACTGAGGAGAGACCGCACCGGTTCGGTAATCCACTTTCGAGGCGATTGTACCGCCCGTGGAAAGGATGGCTAACGAAGGCAAACGCTCTTCTATTTTGCCCTTTGCTACTTTATCCGCACCTTTCGGCTCGCTTAACGCGCCTGCCTTGCTCACAACTTCTATTTCTACGTTTTCGGGGCGTATACCGACATTGTAGCCGCTATCAAGCTTAATAACGATATTTCGCGATGCGGTTGGCATGCAAATGCCCTCGTAAACGGCAACGCCGCTATCGGTCTCCTTTCTTATCCGTATACGATCGCCCTCTTCAAACTCGAGTTTTTGCATCGTATCAAAAGACCATCTCAGATGAGAAGATAAAAAAGCTTATATAGCTTGCCGTAGCCACCTAATTATATCGTAATATTTTTTGCTGATTTGGGCTAAGTTATAAGATAAAATAGGAGAGGAGAGAAGAACGAAATGAGTGGGCAAGCAGCGAAAGTAAAAAAGGAACGAATAAATATCTTCAAAATAGGGAAACTGTGGTGCTTCAAACACTTTTTCGACGATCGTGAGATCTTCGGTGATATGGCTGACTATTATCATCGCGAGACCTACCGCTTCGAGCTTGAGAACGTTGCCGAGCGGAATAAAGTGATAGCGTACCTCGAGGAGAAGGGGTTCGAGCCCGTTCCAATCGAGGACACCGCGGAGTACACGGTGAAGATAGACAAATTCAAGAAGTATGCGCCGATTCTGAGGGATTCGATCGATTCCACGGAGAGCGGAAAGGATAGGGTATTTGTGATGAAGGATCTGGCAGCGGTGGAGGAGGCGATAACGCGGGGTGCGGAGAAAGTTAAAGAGGGATAAATAAAACTTAATCGAAGTCTAGCAGAGGGCGTATGCTCCTGTGACTTCCTCTTACTTATTTTAGTGTAACCGTGGCCGCGACCAATGACCGCAAACGTACTAGGAGCGCTCCAGAAAGACCGTCTCAGGGAACGTTTCACGAAATACACGAGGCAGGCATTCCAGATGCTGCCCGAATTGGAAGATCCTGATATTCTGGATATCGGCTGCGGCACGGGCCTCCCAACTATGGAACTCGCGCGATTGAGCAACGGGCAGATAATCGGATTGGACATCTGCCAGCCTGACTTGGACGAACTGCACCGAAAGATAGAAGCCGCGGACCTCTCAGACAGGGTTAAGCCGGTGAACAGCTCACTGTTTGAGATGGACTTCCCTGATGAGAGCTTTGATATCGTGTGGGCTGAGGGCTCTCTATTTATCATCGGGTTTGAACAGGGCCTTAAAGCGTGGCGGCGGTTACTCAAACCCTGGGGATTCCTTGTCGTTCATGACGAACCAGGCAATTTACAGAAGAAACTGGAGTTGATCTCACGTTGCGGCTACGCGCTCATTGGGCAGTTCACCGTGTCTGAGGACTCGTGGTGGCGTGAGTATTACGAGCCGTTGGAAAAGCGGATAAAGGAACTTCGTGTGAAATATGGTGACGACTCAGGAGCTCGGAAAGTGCTTGACAAGGAACAACAGGAAGTAGAAATGTTCAAAAGAGACCCTCGCGGGTCGGTGTTTCTTGTGATGCAAAAGAGGTAAAGGGACACACGATGCCACTCATTTCTAACGTTCAAGCTGATGCGAACGCAAAACGGGAACGGATCTCTATCTTCAAACTAGTGTCTTGTCAATTTAGTTTTTGTACAATAATATAAACCAGCAAATCCAACTATGATCTATGGAGCGAATACGACTTACGGAGAAAGAGGTAGAATACCTCAGCGCTTTCGTGAATAAGGGACGGAAAAGCGCGAGAGAGCTGACACGTGCTCATGTTTTGCTTTTGGTCAGCGGAGGAAGAA
>Ga0307378_10001749_pt1 | contig 34571 bp, 29 predicted proteins | sample UN1MG_FD_202238 | JGI IMG/M metagenome (GOLD analysis project Ga0307378, IMG submission 202238) | Soil microbial communities from Risofladan, Vaasa, Finland - UN-1 | ecosystem: Environmental > Terrestrial > Soil > Coastal area > Acid sulfate soil | place: Finland: Risofladan, Vaasa | collected... | reverse complement strand
TTATTAAACTCGAGAATTATTTTTTCCCGGATGAGCTACGAGCAAAACTCGCTGAGTTTGTTGATTATTATAACAACAAAAGATACCATGAAGCACTCGGGAATGTTACTCCTTCAGATGTTTACTTCGGTAGGGCAAAGAAGATAAAAATGCAACGACAGGAAACAAAAATAAAAACACTAAAAGAAAGAAGGAACCAGAAAATACCTGCTTAATTTGACTTACAAAATCATTATTAGAGATGATTTCATAAGTCAAATGTATCTCTTAACTTTAACAATAAATCTGTCCAGAATTATTTGACGTTAAACACATTTAAGTCATACATGTGGATTTTTTAAGAGAGATACAATTTATTTTTCAATGTATATTGTTATTTCAGTGTTTCATATTCTCAACATTTCTTTTATCTAATAAAAAGAGGAGTAAAACTGGTAATAAAATATTTGCTTATATGTTGATTTCCCTAGGTCTGACAACTACAGGTGGAATAATGATAAATTGGTTGAAACTGGGTGAAATGATATATAATAATATACCCTGGATTCATTATTTTCCCTTTACATTTCAATATTTATGGGTTCCGTTCTTATATCTTTTTACATTAACGCTGACTCAGTCATCTTTTAAGTTTCAAAAATTACATATTTTCCATTTCCTGCCATTTACTCTGATTGCAATCAGAGTATTGATTTTTACCTTTTGGAAGAGTCCGGAAGAGATCAGGGCGATAATGACTCTAGATCTGTTATTCAATTCGTTTGAGAGCGGTTTTTATTATATTGTTGAATATATCCAGTTTTATTCTTATACCATAGCCTCTCTCGTTGTTGTTAGAAAATATCGGATCAATATTAAAGAACTCCATTCTAGTGTTGATAGAATTAGTTTATTCTGGTTATCCTATGTGCTATATGGAATTATTTTAATGAAATCTTTAAAACTTATTGGCGCCATCCTGGAATTAACTAATATCATGACCATGGTCTTTATCACAATATATATTATTGCAGGAATATTATTTATAATTTTTTTAAGTATGATGTTTTATAAAGGAATAAATTATCCCTATGTATTTTTTTGTCTTGATGCAAAGCATCCAAATAAGAAATATGAAAAAACTTTCCTTTCAGAAGAAATTAAAGAAAAATACACATCGATCCTGATTCAACATATGGAAAATAGAATGCCCTATCTTGATCCTGCCTTAACCATAAGCAAATTATCAAACCAGTTGGATATTCCGTCACATTATCTATCACAAATTATTAATGGCAGGTTTGGGCAGAATTTTTATGATTTTATTAATTCATACAGAGTAAAGGAAAGTATAAAAATGTTAAAAGGCGATGTGTCAAAAACAAAAACAGTTTTAGAGATTTTATATGAGACAGGATTTAATTCAAAGTCTGTATTTAATTCCTTTTTTAAGAAATATACAAATATGACCCCCACCCAATTCAGAAAGATTAATAATTCTTAAACCTCTACCTTTCAACCTCATAACATTTTAATGATAATAAAATGGTACGACCTTATCAGACAGGTCGAAAAATTTGTAGTTATGGGTTAGATTTGTCTTCTCTATAAGATGATGGTCCTTATCAGCAAGTTAGGTATTAGGTGCTCTACGCACAATATCGCAAAAAAAATATTTAAAACTCATGTCCAATATTGTCTATATCGCAACAAGCCTAGATGGATATATCGCAAGGAAAGATGGAAACATTGATTGGCTAATGGAAAGCCCAAATCCAGATAATAGTGATTATGGGTTCAGTTCATTTATTGATAGAATTGATGGTATACTCATGGGCAGAATTACTTTTGAAACCGTAGTAAGTTTTAATCATTGGCCTTATACAAAACCTGTATTTGTCCTAAGTAGTAAATTGAACACACTGCCTGATGGTTATCAAGAAAAGGCCAAAGTTGTAAATGGTGATATACGAGATATTGTTGAATCTCTAAGGAAAGATGGCATTAAGAAAATCTATATTGACGGAGGTAAAACGATTCAGAGCTTTCTAAAACGAGACCTTATTGACGAATTAATTATTACACGCATACCGATCATGCTAGGTTCTGGTATTCCACTTTTTGTTGAAATGGATATAGAATTGAAATTTAAACTTGTTGATACCGAATTGCTTAATGAAGATCTTGTTAAAAGCACTTACTTAAGAATTAAAACCAAAGATCAATAGCATGTTATTTGAGCAAACAATACCTGGGGTATAACCAATGCCTGGTTATACTGCAAAAGAATAACAATTAAACACTAACTAAGCTGTAACGATTAAAACAAATAATCCTCAACCTAACTCGGCATTGGTCATACCATCGAAACGGTAAATCAACATGCGTAATGGTTTTTTTGATATGTGCTCATGTTGTTCTGGTTGCAGACGAGCGGTACAGACACGATGGTCTTATAGCAGCTATCGGAGTGCATTTTTGGAATAATATTGTCTGGCATATAATATGGCCAATGGTTGTGACAAATACATGATGCACTGGAGTTCTGAACGGAACTACAACATAATTGGCGTTTTCACTTATATTATGAAAATCATTCCTTATATTATTCTTACTACACTCCTTCCAATAGGCTTACAAGTAATGGGTCAGCAAGAAGAGCTTAACCTGTATCCGGTTACCGAAAATGTCTATGTCATCAACGGAGCTGGATGCAATGTTGTTTTCCAGGTAACTGAAGATGGTATTCTTGTGGTCGACGCAGGTGAAAAACCATCCATGACCGAGCAGGTACTTTTACTGATCAAAGAGGTTTCCGGTCAGCCTATTCGCTACCTTATCTTAACTCACTACCATCATACCGTGGGAGCAGATGAATTTCCTCAAACCACAATCATGATAGCGCAAACAAATACCAGAAGTAACATTCCTCTCTATCGAAAGACCTTGTCTGAACTCATGGGAAAGGATATTCTGAAGCTCAGTAAAAATTTAGAGAACGTGAGACCTGGTAATAATTCCGAAAGGGACAATATTATAAAACAAATAGAAACCAGGAAGAAGCAACTTGATGGCATTAAACAACAGAAAGATATATTACCTCAAATTACATTTGACGCCAATATAAAGATACATCTGGGCGTTCAGTCAGCAGAAATACTTTACCTTGGACCTGGCCACACAAATGGCGATGTTATTATCCATTTTCCTGAAGAAAAAGTGCTTTGCGTTGGCGACCTGATCTATACCAATGGCTGGATTCCTCGTCTAGATGGAGATGCAGGCTCATCAGTGGATAATTGGATAAAGATTTTTGAGCATATTACAGAAATGGATGTAAATAAAATTATTCCTGGCCACGGGAAGGTCATTGGCAAGGAAGAATTCATTAGAACATCAAAAACAGCGAGCGAATATTTGACTGACTTGAAGGCAGAAGTAAAAAAGTATGTCGATCAAAAACATTCCCTGGAGTATATCAAAGCAAATCTAAGACTTCCGAAATATCAGGAAATGGGAATGTCAGAGGTACTTTTACCCTGGAATATTGAAGGTGCCTATAACGAAGTAATAAAGTATAAAGTTAAGTAAGATGAAAAGCTTAAAAAATCTATTAATGTTTTTTGTAACAATGATCATTTGTGGAATGCTTAATTCCCAGGATGTCGATGAAATTATTAACATGTATCTGGACTCTATGGGAGGTATAGAAAAGCTCAGGGACTGGAAAACTTTGAAGGGTAACGGGAAATATGTTATGATGACTCAAGGAGGGAAAGAAATATCTATGACAACCTGGTACAAAGCACCAAACAAAAAAAGAGTCGATATGATTATTGACGGTCAAACCGCCTCCTACTCTTTTGACGGTAAAACCTCCTGGTTCTGTGATCCTTCAAGGGGAATTAACACACCAACCCTTATGCCTGAAGATCAGGCAAAAAATAATGAAGACAATGCTGATGAATATGCATTCATTGACTATAAAAAAAAGGGATACACAGTCGAGTTTCTTGGAAAAGAAGAATTCGAGGGTAGAGATGTGTATAAGGTCAAACTGACAAGAACAGGCGGAAGTGAATCATTTCATTTCTTTGATTGTCAGACAGGTTATGAGGTAAAGATCCTAATCTTTACCCTGAAAGACAATAACAAAACTGTTACTGAGATCGTTGAGAGGGATTTTAAAAAAATTGACTGGTTATTACTTCCTTTCTCTATCGAAACATGGGTAAACGGGAAAATGGCTAATAAACTGCTGATTGAAAAAGCAGAAATTAACATTGAAATTGACGATTCTATCTTTTGTATGCCAAAGCAAATGAGTTTGAATGAATAGCTGATACTAATCAATTGGCAGATTTACATGAATCTTTCTGAAAAAATAAAAATAATTATTCGTTCTCATGGATTCGACCTCGTTGGGTTTATAAATAAGTATGATTTTAAATATTTTGCCAATAATAATCCCATAAAAAGCAATTCAAAACCGGTATTATCTGAACCAGAATCAATTATCGTAGTCGGAGTATGTGATCTCAGGTGGATTAAAGACACGAGACCAATGCTTCCTGTAGGGAAGATTGCACGCAGCTATGCTGCTGGACACGAATTTGATCTGACCGAAGAATTGCATCCAGTTATGAGATTCCTGCTTTCTGAAGGTTTCCAGGCTATGATTTGTACAAAAAATTCCCCCTTAACTATCTTTTCACTAAAAGCTGCAGCTTTACTTGCCGGCCTTGGTTGGCAGGGGAACAACAGTCTGGTTATCAATCCAAAATTTGGCAGTTGGATTACCTTTGGGGCTATAGCCACAAATGCTGTATTACAAAACAATAATCCACCTCTTCCAAATCAATGTGGAAAATGTAAGAAATGTCTTCGTGCTTGTCCAACTCAGGCAATTTGCGAACCTTTTATTGTTGAACCATCAAATTGTTTAGACGGGATACTGAATACACCAGGAATTGTTCAGGATAATATTAAAGAAAAAATTGGGAACAGGATTCTGAGTTGTGATGTGTGCCAGGAAGTATGTCCATATAATGTGGTACCTTTAAGAAGCCAAACAGTGCATGGTCAGTCGCCCTGTAAATTTGATTTATTGAAATTAATAAGAATAACGAAGGTACAGTTCAATGCATATTTTGGAAATTTAAATTGGAGCATTGACTATAAGACATTCATCCGAAATGTTCTTATTGCACTTGGAAATTCAGGTGATAAAAGAGCACTCCAGCTTATGGAGAGTTTTTTATTTGTCAGTAATGAACCAATCCGGGATGCTGCAAACTGGGCATATAAAAAACTTTGTAACAGTTTATAAATTTAAATGCCTTGTTATGACTGATTATTTTATATACAATAAAAGACACGATGGGCAAAAAATCACAAAACAGGACTTATTATGCAGAAAAACTTTCTGCAAGTCGACTAAAAAAATGTTATGACCTCGCTACACCCAGAATCAGTCAATACTTGTATGAAGAGATTAAATTTGTTCTTGAACTTATACCTGAAAACAACCATGTTCTTGAATTAGGTTGTGGATATGGGCGTATTTTTGCTTCACTATTACACAAAACACATAATATTACAGGTATTGACAATTCCTTTGACAACCTGATTTATGGTAAATCGCTCTACATGGAAGAGCCTAACATTCATTGGATCCATATGGATGTGTCAAACATCGAATTTAACGATAATAGCTTTGATATAGTATTATGCATTCAGAATGGCATATCAGCGTTTAAGGTGGATCCGGAAACTCTCTTCCATGAATCTATTCGCATATCAAAACCTGGTGGACGTGCGATTTTTTCAACTTATGCTACTTCCTTTTGGGAGCATCGCCTTGAGTGGTTCAAAATTCAGTCTGCCCATGGTTTGATAGGCGAGATTGATTACAAGAATACAAAAATGGGAAAAATTGTTTGTGAAGATGGGTTCTCATCCAGAACATTCTCCCCTCAGGAATTTAAGACAATAATAAAAAAAATGGATAATGTGATTTATAAAATTGCGGAGGTAGATAGCTCTTCTCTGTTTTGTGTTTTAACCAAAAAATAACATTCAGATCTGATTTTATTTCAACTTATCTCTTTTGGAAGCTAAAATTGTTTTAATTGATGTATATTTTCAATCCTGTGGACATATATTGTCATATAAATAGCTTTGAGTCTTGTTTACCGATAATCAGTACACCCTATATTTTTTGAAGATATCATAAGTTTCTGGATCTTTATATTATTTATTTGAAGCAAATATCAATGAACAGGCAATTTAAATACCTGTAATGGTTAGAGCTCAAAAACCTGATGCTTTATTCCATCTTGTTTGCCAAGCCCGAGATTTGCTGCCGCGGTTATGTGTGTAGAAATCCTGGTATCTTCTTCATCACCGAGATTGTGTTCTCGACGTTTCCGTACAAGAAGCTTTTCACCAATAGAATCAAGCGCAACAGGATCAGTTCCAAAAAGCAAGGTGCCAGCCGCCCAGAGTGGATCAGGGCCGGCATAGGTCGGACTATCGGCATACCAGCCAAAAATACCATCAATGATATGAAGTGTAGTTTTATCCCGTATAACAGGATGATCAAAAATCTTAGCAATGGAGGGACTACAATTATCTGCATGGAGGCGAATGGTATTGTTCACAGCGCCGAAAGCGAGATTTTTCAGGCAAAGTGACACACCTGATAATCCATGGTGTTTAAGGACAGGTATATTGATGATCTTTGTTGCCATTTGGGTAACGATCCGGCTGTAGTTGGACCATTGCGGATTATAGATTATTTCGGTGCCCGAATAACCATCGCCTTCATAAAATGGCAAGCTGCTTTTATAATACACATCCGGATCAAGCCCGATTCCCTCAGTATCAGTTGCAAAGCACTGTACCACATCAGCACCACGTTGAATTTTGTACCCTGCTTGCGTAAGTCCATAGTAGTTTTCAAACCTATCCCAGATAATGATGTTGGTTGGTTTGATGCCGAACAGTTGTAACAGAGAAACTACCTCATATACAATCTCAATGTGTGTTGCACACATCTTGTTCAAAGGATTAACCTTGATTGCCACAACATCTGTTCGATCAAAGAAAAATTTCATTGCCTCAACAGGATCTTCTGTACCGGTGAGTTCTTTGAGACCCTTATGAAGCATGGTTTTTATAGTTAAAACATTCATAGATGATCCCCTTAAAGCATTCCCGGATTTCACCTCGATAACTTTCCCCGGATAATAATTTGCAGGTGAACTGGTCTTCTTTATTTCTGTTGGCTGGATTACCATAGCAGGAAGACATGCCAAAGTACAACCTGCTTTGGTGGCTTCCTTAAGAAACTTTCTTCTGCATATGCGCATTACGTTAATTCATTATTGTTAATAATTCTATAAAATATAAGATTATTATTTTAAAGCATATAAATGGCCATCTTTGCTTCCGAAGTAAATCTTATCGTTTGCCAATGCCGGTGAAGAGAAAATCCACCCCCCGGTCCTGAACTTCCATTTTAATGAACCGTCTTTTATATCAAGAGCATAAAGAATTGAGTCTTTACAGCCAAAGCAAAGCAAATTTTTGTCAAGGGCAGGAGAAGAAAAAATCCAATCGGCTGTTTTATACTTCCAAAGAAGCTTACCACTGGCAAGATCAAACGAATACATACAACTGTCCATACTTCCTACGAACACGTTTCCGTTTATAATTGCCGGTGAAGAAAATACCATTGCTCCTGTTTGATGTCTCCATTTTTCAACACCGGTATAACTATCAATTGCATAAAGCAAGCCGTCCTCACTTCCTATACAAACTATTTCGTCTGTAACAGACGGTGTAGGGAACACGCCGCCTTGTGTCTTAAACCGCCATCTCTCTGTGCCAGAACCTATTTCAAGACAATAAATATTACCATCTAAACTTCCAAAGTAAATGAATGAATTCCTGACAGCCGGAGATGAGAAAATCCAGCCACCAGTTTTGTATAGCCAAATCAATTCGCCATTTGTCGCGTCGAGTGCATATAAACAAGAATCTTTGCTGCCAACATACAGAATGTTCCTGTAGATCAATGGAGAGGATTCAACTTCACCATTTGTCAAAAACTTCCAGATTTCTTGCCCTGTTTTAGCATCAAGAGCGTAAACATACCTGTCACGGCTCCCGAAATAAACTATTCCGTCAGCAATGCAAGCAGAAGAGAGAACGAATCCAGCAGTGCGGAACTTCCATAAAATCTCTCCGGTGTGTGCAGAAAGTGCATAGAAACAACTATCAAGACTTCCAATATACAGCAAGTCGCCACTGATAGTTGGTGTCGCCTCAATGGAATTCCCGGACATGAATTTCCAGTCTAAAACAGGCTGGTTTGGGATGATGCTCGATTCGAATACACCCGTTCTTTCTTTATTCGCCCTGAATATTTGAATTGAAGAATTATGTGAATTGTCGCATCCCAAAAGAATTGTACCTGTCAGAATTATCATGCATGACCATATTATTTTGACTGCGGTACTAATTTCTTCCATTGGAATTCAGTTATTCTTGAGCTCATAAGTGTGATCACAACAATCATTTCCCATCATTAATGTTTTTGTACGTGTGAATATAATATCTGGATTCAGTCCCCTGCAAAATCCGTGATCATAGGAGCAATAAAAGGCTTCACCTATATCAACAGCATCTAATTTCTTCATTTCATCTGCATATAAGCATTTCGTGACTTTTAGTTTTAAAAAATCATTGGTTCGATTCTCTATAGTATATGCATGTGTCAGTCCTGTCTGGTTCCAGAGGTTTTCCATTACGGCATCAAGATTTCTATACGTTATTTCAGCTGTTCTTAGTTTTTCTTCTGTTCGACTTATGGTATTCTCTTCGACAATATTCAGGACTTCCTTACCGCACCTTTTTATCATTTTCTTAAAAAGGGAAGCCCTTTCTGACATTTCTTTGCTCTGTAATCTTAAAAAAAGATTTTCAATCTCTTTTTCGCAAGGATCCCTTGGAGCCCCGACTAATTTTAAATGGACCGGGAAGAATAATCCTGTTACCAATACAATTTTTTTAAAAACCATTCGTCTGGAAGTCATATTCTTTCCTTCTAATTTGATTTTTTAGTGATAATTAAAGAAAATATTTATTTCAAATTTTCTTGAATTAGTCTTTTAACTTCCACATTATCACTTATTCCAAAAGAGGGACTATTGTAGAAAATTGTCCAATTTAGATGATACCTGTTGAATAATTCAATAACATCATTCATCCAGAGTAATCCTCCATTCTGGTCCTGGTAGCAGTTCTTAGTTAATCCAAAACCCCAGACAGACATAGGGACTTTCTCAGATTTACCGAATGCTATTTGTTTTTTCAGGTAGAATTCCAGATATTCTTTATCAAAACGAAATTCTTTTTTCCGGCCATTCTTTTCATGATATGTAATTATAGTATTCGAATCAGGATACATTGTGCTCTTCTGTAATTCTGGTCTCCACGAAGCATACTGGTGTGTATAATCATCTGTCTCAAAAAAATAAAATTCATATACCACGTTGTTATCATCAATTTTAAAGTACGCATCCATTGCCGGGATTTCCATATCTGTTAATTCCCTTCTTGTCTCATATTCCCCATATGCCCTTTCAACGAAAATGATATGATTTTTATCCACTTCTCTTATCTTCTCAATTGTTTTATTGGCCAATCCCATCCATTGTTCAATTGTTTCAGAACAAACAGGTTCACAAAAAATACTGTAGCCTGCAATGTGATCTTCCTGATTATACCGTTTGGCAATTTCAACCCACAGTGAAATAAAATTATCCTGTATATTTTCTTTCTCCCATATCCTGTAGTCAAATGGCATATTGGGAATTGGAGTAAATTGTGCACCCTCCACCTGTGTCAATTGAAGTATAAGATATACGTTATATTTCTTTGCTAATAGAACATGAGAATTTATCCATTCCCAGATGGAGGGTTTGTATTCCCAGGGTGCATTGGATTCATAGAATAAATTATAGCTTAACGAGAGTCTGACAGTATTCATGTTCATTTGAACCAGATCTGAATAAACACTTTCTTCTACCTTGTTTGGTACTCCAGGGGAGAAGTAGGAAAAACCTGAATAACAGAATCCTCTTAGGAATATCTCCTTGTTATTTTCACCCACAACCAGTTTATCGCCATGGCTACAGATGAAATTTTTATCCTTTGGAATGGTAATTTCAGTGCCCTCAAACTGAGAAGTATTCATAATTAGCAGGTAGAATAATATAATGGGAATTAATTTCATGTTTTGCTTCCTCCTTAATTAAAATTTTTAATTTATTCTATCCCTTCTTATTTATCGACCTGTCTTATAAGGTCGAACTGTTTTTTTTAACAGAATGGTCATTGAGTCCTACAGGATAAAAGATCAGAATATCTGAATCCTCCTGAAATGATGTTCGTTGTTTTCCTGAAATCGAATATCAATTGTTAAAAACCTGACAACTCAATCTGTAAATTCATCCTTTTCTTTTCAAAATGGTTCGACCCTATAGGGAAGGTCGATAAAATTGCTATTTACTGATATATTTCGATAAATTGAGAGGATCTTAAGGTTAAGTGCACCCGGTCGGGACATCAACCTGATTTCCTTGTAATGAATTAGCCGGCTTGTTTTGTATTTTAATAATAAACTTATTTCCTTTATAATATGATGCATTACTTAATCCGGTTCTTTTACGATTCAATTCAAATCTGTAATAAAATTTGATTTTCATGAAAATATATTCACTCGCCTTTTATCGGCAATTCAGAATATTAATGATCAATTACCGGTTATTTTTATTTTGTCTGTTTATCATTATTCTCATTTCAGTTTCATGTAAATTTCATTCCTCCGACCAATGGAAAGGTGTAACCTGTCCGACTCCTGAGAATTTGCATAATGGGTACTTTGTTGATAATATGTATGGTTGGATTATTTCATATGGTACCGGTGTGTTGCTTCAGACTCAGGACGGTGGTATAAACTGGGACGTGCAAACACAACTTGATCCGATCTACTTTGAAGATATTGTTTTTCTTTCCCGGGATAAAGGATGGATTTGTGGTGAATATGGATCTCTCCTGTATACATTGGATGGAGGAAATACCTGGTTGAAGAAGGAATTGGCTGATTCAAGTGTTGCATTTTATGGAATGGATTTCATATCAGAGAAAACAGGGATCTTGGTCGGACTAAATGTCAAGAACCGCCGACCAATTATTTTTCTGACGGAAGACAGTGGTGAATCGTGGCGGCAAAAACTTGATAATCTACCACTAATTGGTGGGCTGGAACATATTTTGTTCGTGAATGATCATGATTGGTTTATTGGTGGCAGAGGGTATATTCTAATGACCCATGATGCCGGAAGGAATTGGCAGGCCGGAATACTGAGTGAAAATGCTGTGATTAGGGGGCTCTTCATGCAAAATAAATCCGAAGGATGGGCAGTTGGACATGAAGGAATGATTTTTAAAACAATGGATGGTGGTTTATCCTGGCAGAAGGTAGAAAACTTCACGCAAAACAGGTTGAGAAATATCTATTTTATCACTAAAAAGGAAGGTTTCATCTGTGGAGATAACAATGTAGAAAAAGGGAGCTTGTGGTATACTTTGGACGGGGGCAAGAATTGGCAATCTGTTCTGAATGATACCCCAGATTTACACAGAGTGTTTCCCAGCCCTGATCATCTGTGGATAATAGGGAAATCTGGTCATCTAATGAAATTGAGCTATAAATGATTTCATTTTATATTTCATGCAGGTATTTGGTTGTTTTAATTTTGTATTATGAAGTTACCACAGAATTTTTGTATAATAATTTGTGTTGATCATCAAAATTCCTGATAATGCAATCACCAAATATCCCTGTGAATTTTCAAAATGGTTCGACCTTATCAGGCAGGTCGATTAGATGATTATCTTATGATATATTTGATTCTTAGAGGACACTAAAATTAAAAACTAATTAAATAATGGAGGCTAAGATGTACTACTTTCTTATTCCGCTTTCCCTGGGTTTTATCTCAAACCTTGCAAGTGCTTTTACCACAATTTATTCAGAGAAATGGGGAAAGGAATGTGGTACTATTATTACGATGCTACTAAGAAATGCTTTCGGAATTCCTGTCTGGGCATTCGGATATGTTCTGGCAGTGTGGGAAACAAAAGATTTGTTGCTTCAGGTATCAACCCTCAGTCAGATTATCGGCTGGCTTATCATTAGCATAGGTGGGATGGTAATAATTATTGCCTTGTTTACAATTAAGGTAAAAGCTGCAGCTCCAACCACAGAGGATAACCTCGTCAGAACCGGAATATACTCCTTAGTACGTCACCCGATTCACTGCGGAATGGTATTGGAATTTACCGGACTATTCGTCTTATGGCCTTCAGTGACCGTTGGTATTGCTTCATTCATCGGTTTTATCTGGATATACATGCAGTCACGGTTTGAGGAGAAAGATCTTATAAGGCGAATTCCGGACTACAAGGACTACCAGAAGCGGGTACCCCGGTTTATACCAAACTTTAAAAGCATGTCTTATTTCATAAATTCCGGTAATCCCTAAATTGCAATATTCAGTACAATCCGGATTGTGAAAAACGACACAGGAATACAGTGAATTTCAGGGTTTTGTTAAGCCAGTTGTGACAGCTTGAAGCGTTGGCTGCCGAAACTGTTACTTTCCGTTTGACAGAGATGTTAATAAAGGTGGAGATCAGGTTTGGAAGTATAAAAATAACGATATTGTTTTATATATCTCCTATAAAACCAATAATTGCCTGAAAGCAGCAAAATAGCTAACAAAACAAAGGGAGAAAAATGATATGAGACCGGAAAACGAATCAAACATCAATCAAACAAGCCAGAAGAAAGAAACCAAAAGACATCTTATCGAGGCTGTTGTTGCCTACATTGTCTTTTGTGGTCTAGGTTTATTGAGCCGTTTCGTTCCCTCAATGTTCTTGCTCTTTGTGATGTTCGGGATAGTGTTTCCCCTCGCATGGGCTATATTTACCCGTCATTGGAGAGCAATCGGCTTTACAAAGCAAAACTTCAGAAAGGCTTTGCTATGGGGCGTTATAGCTGGGGTGGTGTGGGGAATATACACCTATGTAGTGTTCGGAATGGACAAATCGCTTCCACCTCTTTGGGCGCTTCAAGTGGCTATTGCAGTGCCGGTTTGGTTCCTGATAATGAGCCCTTTCCAGGAATTCTTCTTTAGGGGATGGCTACAACCCAGATTGCAATTAGCATTTGGAAAGCTGGTTGGATTGGTCATCACTTCACTAGCATTTACTTTGTGGCATTTCTTCCCGCAGCTTGAGAGCACTTCAACAACAACATTGCCAATCAGTTCACCGATTGGAATCCTGTCAACGGTTCTGGCAGGTCTCCTGTTTGGCTATATCTATCAACGTACCGAGAATATCATTGCTCCCTGGGTAGCGCATGCTTTAGGGGGAATCGCCCTTGCGTTGATTGGAATGATGAGTTTCATTCAATATACTCCGTAGAAAGACAGGTTGTGAAATGTTAGCTCACAAAGAATGGTTTATTTTCGGTAACCCAGGCAATGGTAAGACTCTTAATTGAAGCTCCTCGCCGCAAGCAGCGGGGAGCCGAGTTTGTGAGTTCGGCGACTTCGTCGGACGCAGCCCTTAGAAATCGGGGCGAAGTCCGAAGCCAATGCGCTCGCCGGGATTCAGAGAATCCCGAAGACAGAAAAGATTTGTTTCAGGAGATTAATCAAATGGTATGACCCCCAGAGCAAGCTCTGGACTCAAAAAACGGTGCAAGCACCGAGGAATTAAACCTGTTCTTCGCGTCCGCCGAAGCTTTACGCGAAGGCGGATTAAGTCAAATATTTTCCCGGGATTTGAATGTTTGCTCGGGAAAGCATTTAATTAATTTGTTTTGTATAATTAAGAGAAGTGCTGAAAAATATGTCTAAGTGTGATTTCTTTTTGTCTTTTCAGCATGTATAATATATTTTGTTCGACTGAAGATCAGGATTGACAGATAACAATAAATGGTATTAAACCCCAGGGCAAGCCCTTAAATTACTGGTGTCGCATTCGAAGCCCCTCCTGCCTTATAGCACACGGGCGAACTATGATATTCATCAAGTTACCCTTGTAATATATACTTACTCAACGGTATAATATATCATTAGCTGTGGTCGCATGATGGGTTCGGGGAAATCGCTTGATGCAAAACGGAATCCGGGGAATCCTTCAGATGGATAAAGCTTAAACAGCATGCCATAATCAGGAGCAGCTATTTCAGCTTCCGGAACAAAAAGACGAGTTACATCAACATCAATAAAATTGATATTACTGATAAATGGATTCATGAAGACCTGGTTAGATTCTGTTGTTTCCGGCAGGCTGTTCCATGTGACTTTCTCCTCTTCCCATGGTTCTGTGATCTGCTGCAAAACACCTCCATACCAGGCAAAACCTGTTGAAGAGTTAGTTATAATTGTGCTGTCCCATGGTATGGGAAGGTCATAGGAAAGTCTCAGGGCGACCTGCTTGATAATGGCTGAATCTGGCAACTCATCCATATTGAACCGGATGAGACTTCTGTTTGAACGCATTACCGTGAGAATTGGTTCAGACAGGAAAGTTGCCTCAAAATATTTGTGTGCTCCGAAATTCCTGTCAGGCTCAAGATTGGAGACCATTGCATCCTTTCCATCTTCAGGCCCGGGTTGAAGAACGAGTACCTTGTACTGGTTACTACCCCATGGTATCTTCAGGACAAGGGGACTATCTTTCGATGTATACATAAGCTCTCTTGCACTGAATTTCATTCTCTGTGGAGGATAGCCCTCTTTCTCAAGGACAAAATAGTAAATATCGGATCCTCCTCTGATAATAAGATGGTTTATAGCTGCTTCAAGCTTAAATGTGTAGTGCCAGTCATTACTGGCGTATACGGTAAGTTTAGCCCGGGTAAGCTGCGTGGGGGCCATTATCAATGGATTATCCAATATACAAATTGCCCAGAAATGAAGGGGTTTGATGATATGCATACCGAAGCTTGCATATCCAAACTGATCAGGCGGATGGTTGCCAACTGCCAGAACTTCAGGTATAATCCTGGTTGTCCTGTCAGGGTAGATGCTGAATATTAAAGGTAGAGGCTTGTTGGTAAGATATGCCAATGGGGAACCTGCCAGCGGTGATGCATATACCACTACCCCTGAAGGATCTATGACCATAAATTTGGTCAGCCTGTATTCACCGTTTCTTATTACAACACTCTCGCTTACATAACCTGATCCGAAAATGTATAGAGGTATCAGCTCATCTGTGAGTGCCGGATTGCCTTCCATATCTTCCACGGAAATCAAGATCTGGAACGATACTATACCGCTATCGAGCGCGGTACCCGATTTATTCTGACTTATTTCATCAGATAAACTGATAGAAAATTCGGCTGTTCCCAGGCCAGTTTCATTGTCCTTTTTCTCACATGAGTAAAAACAAACTACTGCCAGAATAACCAGTATGACCTGCATAAATCTGATTGTGGTTTTCATTTTCTGTAATTTTTGTTTAAGGCAAAGTTATTTCAGTATGCATTCATAACTTTAATTTATCTCAATAAATGTACCAAAATGGTTGCCATAAAAGGATTGAATAAGTCATTAATATTAACTTATAATCTATCTATTTCCTGTACACAAATAATTCCATAGATATTGCTTTCTCCGGACATTTTGTCACACATAATCCACAACCGTAACAATGATCCTCATTAATCACAAGTTTATTGTTCTGAATAGCTCTTGCATAAAATACACAACGATTTATGCATATTCCACAATCATTGCATTTGTTAAAATCTGTAACCGCGATATAATCTGAATGAGCTATAAAATCACTCCTATGATATTTTTTAAGAAGCTGTAAGTCATGGCAACAGCATTTGCAACAACTACAAAGTGCATAAATATATTGCTCCGGATTGTATATTGTCAAATGTATTAATCCGTATTCATTTGCCCTTTCCAGTAGAGCCTTAGCTTCAACAATTGTCACTTGTCGCCCTTCACCTTTCTCAATGTATCTGTCAGCAGCATCATTAACCAAGAAACAAACATTGATAGGATTATCACAACGTTTAAATAAGGTTCTGCACTCACAATCAATCAGTAGAAATACTCTTGAGTTCCGAAGAATCTCAATTGCTTGTGCCGTAGGCAATATCCATTGTTTAGATTCTAATGCATCGCTAATCGGTACAACTTTTGAAGAAAAAGGAATCCTGCCATCCTTTATCCATCTGTCATATCTGACTAAGCGTTCTTCAAGCCAGTCATTGGGACTTAAATGGTGCATAACATTTTGCTATTATTCATTGAGATGCGTTTTTTCGGTTTGCGTAACGTTTCGGCTGTATGGCTAGTCGTCGGCTTTAAGGGATTGTTCTTGTCAGGTTACAAACTAAATTGTAATATGAGCCTAACCCTATCGTAATAAGCATTAGTTGACTATTCCTTTACTTTAAAGATGAAAATATCAACTCCTTCTATGAAATCTTCTTTGCTAATAAGCTCATATCCGGCACCTTTTGCTATTTCACTAATATTACTATTTCTCGGATACGGCCCTCGCATAATCCTTTCAGGTTCAACATCCAGAATTACCAGAGTCGCACCATCCTTTAAAGATGCCTTAATGTTTCCTAATAGCTCATCTGGTTTTTCCAACATGTGAAATACATATGACATAAAAACCATATCCAGTTTTTCCTGAGGGAATAATGGATCATCAGTCTTCCCGAGAATAGTTGTAATATTAGCAACATGTAATTGATGACACCGCTCATGAATATACTCTAGTACATCTTCCTTTATATCGTTGGCATAAACGTGGCCTTTATTTCCGACCCTGTTGGAAATTTTGAAGGTAAAATACCCTTTACCGGCACCAAGTTCTCCGATTATCATTCCCTCTTTAATACCAATGACATCCATAACTTTTTCTGGTTGAAGTATTTCATCTCTGGTTTGCGCAATACAAGGGGTCCCAAAAATAAAATATATACTTACTATTCCCGGTAATAAGAACACCCTTTTGGTTAATGCATTTTTTGTTTTCATTTTCACAGATTTTTTTTAGTTTGTTTTATTGAATCCTCAAATTTATCAACCGATCATCATTTATTCGACCTGACTTATAAGTACGGTCTGATTTGTGCTGAAACAGACAAATAATATTAATATTAGGAGGGCAACAGGTAATTAATAGAGTATAAATGAAGAAATAGTGTTTGTCTGCAAGGAAGAGATTCAGGTGAAACAATTAAGATCTGGTTCCGGCTTCAATAATAGATTTTCTAATTAATTGTTCTATATCTATGTTATGACTATTATAATTTGTTGGATCTACATTCTTCAATTATTTTCGCATCTACCCAGTAGATTTCTACATCTCTGTCCTTAAAAGCACAAAAGAACAGATACTTACCGTCGGGAGAAAGAGTTGGTAAACGTGCGGATTTACAAAGTTCGATTTTTTTTCCCAAGCTGATAGCCAGCGCCCATGACCTGTCCGGTTTTCGAAAACTGACGTATATTTGATTTCCCTTCGGCTCAAGAGTATATCGTGTGAAAAGGATGTAGCTCCCGTCAGGAGCCATATAGGGCCTGAATTCACGATGCTTTGTGTTAACGCTATCCCCAAGTCTCTCAGCTTTTTCAAAAGTTCTATTCACGAATCTGGAATAGTAGATGTCGCCCGTTCCTTTCACACCCTCGCGTTCCGAGTCGAAATAGAGCGATCCGTCAGGTCCGCAGAATGGTGACCATGTCCCTTTGTCAGAGTTCACTGTTGAATCCAATTTAATTGGCTCCCCCCATCCATCGGATGACCTTTTAACATAATAGAGGTTGTAATGATCGGACCGTTCGGAATAAGGATAGGGCCTCCACGAATGAAAGTACAATCGGTTCCCATCCGGTGAAAAAGTCGGGCATCCACCGTCGCTCTCTTTCGTAAACTCGACGACTTCAGGAGCAGCCCATGTGTCGCCTTCCAGTTTGCTGAAGAATATCCTCTCGTTTTCCACACCATTGACAACACAATATGCAGACCAGTAAACCTCTTTGCCGTCTGGCGAAAATGCCGGGCTGCTGTGTTCATGATAATCTGATCTTGAAACAATACCTGATGCAAACACTTCAGGCGTCATTCCCGGAGGATTTTGACCGAGATATGGACCTTTTAGAACGGGAAAATCAAATTGATCCTTTGTGTTTTCTTGTGCATGACATATAACATTTGACTATTAATATCTAAATATACCTCCAATAGGAAATTCAAGAACAACTCTAGCCTGGTAATTGAATTTTTCATTATCCCGAAACTTCAGAGGAGTGAGAAATCCTACCTTAATTCTCAAATTCTTTAATATGTCAATTTTCTCGCTTCGTGCAATAAAAGCACACTCTATATACATATTACGGGGATATAATTTAATTTCCATATCATCATCAGGGTTTCCATATATTGACAAATAGTAACCAAGTAAAACATATGATGAATAAAATGGCCCGTTTAATTCAATACTTCCACAATGGACTCCATATAATAATCTTGTATCAAATATTTTCATCCCTGCTCCGATAAAAAATGATCTGTCTCTTTCGGTTAAATTGTGAATCAAGAAACGATTAATATTAAGCATTGCTTCAGAGATATAATTACTTTGGATTGAATCTCTCCCTAACATTGGAATGTCCATGCTTAACATTGAAAACCACTTGTCAGTATATCTGAATTTTACATTCAAATCAAACAATTCAGATTCCGGAATCACACCATAAACAGATTTTATTGCAGATATCATTAAGTAACTATCATTGGCTTTAACTTTTTTTTTAGTGTATATTTTTACTTCAAATATTTGTTGAGTCTTTTTTGAATCTTCCGGGAATTTATTAATCGTGTCAAAAAATATTTGAAATATGAGGGTTTCACGATTTTTAAGGATGTTTAAGTTCTTAGAATATTTTATTTCGAATTCAGACTTGGTATATTCTCTTTCATTGATCGTATTAGGACTTTGAATAATTTTTATTTTTGCCTCTTTTTTATCACAATTCTCCGTCGTATCAATCAGGCATACTTTAAATGGGACATTATTCTTGATATTGTAATTAAGAAACTTGATTTGTTTAATCAGGTTCCCTCCTTTCACCTCATTATTTTGAGTTAACCTATCAGATCCGATAGTATCATTCAGATTAACGGATAAGACAATATATTGGTCTGATTTTAACGAGTCTTGCTGACCAAAACATATAATACTGAAAAATAATAAAGAGATAGAGATAATTCCATTTTTTTTCATTTGTGAGAATTTGATGTTTATTGGTATTTATAATTCTATCAAGATATTTGCTACAATGGCCATGTAATAATAACAATGTAGATAGACAGATCACCTGTTTTGTCAGGTCGGAAGATATCAGACAGTAATTCAAAATTACTAGTTAAAGCAATACGAGTCAAGTAATTGCGAAGCAATAATGACAAAGTTGTCTTAAACTCCCATTATATGCATAGGCTAGATATAATAAGAATTGAAAATACTTTGAAAACGGTTATCTGTTAGAAATAAAATAAGAGATTCAAAGCCTGATAAATGATAAAAAGAAACCCCCAGCTTATTAGTTAGGGGTATTCGCTGCACGGTATGGAGGGGCCTGGACCATCCAAACGGCAATTACAAGTTATGAATTATTCATGAATCTGTCTAAAGTGGAAAAATCAATAGCCATGACCATTGTTGGCCGGATCATATTGACCACCAAAGGCCAGTGTTAGGTGATTGTTGTTATGTTATGCAGGTTAATCGGGCTGAACCTTTAATGTAAGTGTTTGTTCTTGCGTTAGCTACGTAGTTATCAACGACTTGTATGATTCTACGAATCCTCATGTTCTGTTGGTGGTCGACAGATCGTTGTATGGTTCTGTAGCTGATCATGAGATAGCTACAGGGGGCCATCCAAACTGTTATAAAGCTTTTTCAAAAATTTCAAAGCCTTTTTAATCTTTCAGAACAGAAATTAATTCCTGCAAGCACTGATTCCAGGAAAATTCACTCAATTAGAGAAGTATTTTTATCCTGGTACCGGTTCCGGGTTCCGAATCTATCACAATTTTCCCTTTGTGCATGCTGATTATCTGTTTTGAAAGACTTAAGCCAATTCCCTGGCCGCCTGCTTTGGTCGTATAAAACGGGATAAATACTTTATCCTGGATTTCCGCCGGTATTCCCGGTCCATTATCGGAGACAATAATATATACCCTTCCGCTTCTGCCCCTTCCTGCTTCCAGTACTATCCTGGCTGACTCAGGTTCTTCTGATGCTTCAAGAGCATTCTTTACAAGGTTAAACAAAACCCTGATAATCAGTTCCTCGTCAGCAATTATTGCCATGTTCTCATGATCCAGCAGTGTGCTGACAGGTACTTTATCCCTTTCCCCTTCATTATCAACAGGCATTAGTGATGCTGCAAGGAGCATAACCCGCTCAAATATATCAGCGATCCTGGCCTCTTTAAGTACAGGCCTTGGCAATTTCGAGATACTCCGGTATGAATCAACAAAATTGATAAGACCCTTTCCATGTTTTTCGATTACAGCCAGGCCTTTAATTGTATCGGCAATATTTTTCTCAGACAGGTTGGTTGGTTTAATCATCTTCACTTTTTTTCTAAAGAAACCGGAAATGGTTGAACTTAGAGATACAATTGGGGCAACAGAGTTCATTATCTCGTGGTTCAGTATCCTGATAAGTTTCTGCCAAGATTCTGTCTCCTTCGAATCCAGTTCCTGGCTTATATCATTTATTGCCACGATCATTACATCCCTGTTTCCCATTGAGAGCTGTACGGCTTTCAATGACAGGTATGCTGGAGTGCCGTTTAATATTAAATTAGCGGTTTTTCGTTCTCCTGGTGTTATCTCATCCAACAGTTTCTTCAGATGTTCACTTACTCTCTGTATCTGGTTTATACTGTGCAGGTTTGTTATTGCAAAGAGGTTCCTGACAGAACTATTGGCCAATAGTATACTTCCATTTGAATCATAGGCAATAATCGGTGTTGCAGTATTTTCAACCACAGCCTGGTAGAACTTTTCCTGCACGGCAACCTGCATACGTGCTTCCTTTAGCTTCCTGTTAAGTTCATTCAGTCCCCTGTGAAGGATATCAAAACTTGTGCTTCCGGTGTTTTCTCTGAATACCAGGCTTGAGTCTTCATTTCTGACTGCATCCAGGAAATAAGTGAGTATCTCGTTGGTTTTGTTGAGATACCTTATGAGAGAGATAACTTCAAGAATAAGAGCTGCCACCAGAATAATAAGGACCAGATCAATTCCCCTGTTTAAATAACAAATAGCTATCAACAGACTGGTGGCTGCAAGCAGGATTACCCTGATTATGATGTTTACGTTGAACCGGTTATAAGCCATACTTCTTAATTTTATTGTACAGGGTCTGCCTGGTTATACCAAGCTGTTGGGAAACTGAACTCATATTACCCTTATGCCGTTCAATCGCCTGGATTATCATAAGCTTTTCCATATCATCAAGCCTGTTTGTGCTGTTATCTGTAAATTTATGTGAAGGGGTCCTTAACATCAGGTCAGCCGGACCAATGGTCTTTGAATCAGAAAGTATCACGGCCTTCTCTATGGTATGTTGCAGTTCCCTTACATTCCCCGGCCAGGAGTACCTTGAAAGCTCAACCAATGCATCAGCATTAAGTTTCAAATATTGTTTTGAGTATTTCTCAGAGTATTTTCTCAGGAAGAATTCCACCAGTACCGGGATATCATCCCTTCTTTCTCTCAGTGGCGGTACTTCAATGTTTATTGTATTGATCCTGTACAACAGATCCTCCCTGAATAATCCGTCAATAACCATTTGATGAAGGTCGCGGTTTGTTGCACAAATTAACCTGATATCAACGGGAACCGGATCATTGGAGCCAACCCTGGTTATTACCCTGTTCTGCAGCACAGTAAGCAGTTTGGCCTGCAGGGAGAGTGTGAGATTGCCAATTTCATCAAGGAATAATGTACCCTTACTGGCCATTTCTATCTTTCCCGGCCTGTCCTCATGGGCATCGGTAAATGAACCTTTCATGTGGCCGAAAAGTTCACTTTCAAACAGGGTCTCTGCAACCGCGCCCATATCAACTGTAACCATTAATTCATCTTTTCGTGCCGACCTGCTATGTATCTCTTCAGCCACAAGTTCTTTCCCTGTTCCATTCTCACCGGTTACCAGAATTGTCGCATCAGTTCCAGCTACCTTGCCAATGAGGCCAAGCATATTCATAACAGGTTGAGAAGATCCTACAAGGGTTTTTCTCCTACCCGAAAGAGTACTCTTAATATTCCGTTTTTCAGATTTGAGCTTACTTATTTCAAGCCGGCTCTTTCTCAGTCTGAGGCCCGAACTAATCGTGGCAGTCAGTTTTTCATTCTCCCATGGTTTTAGAACGAAGTCAGTTGCCCCATCTCTCATTGCTTTTACAGCAAGTTCTACATCACCATATGCAGTGATCATTATTACACTTATATCAGGATCTTTCGCCAGGATATTCCTGAGCCAGAATAAACCTTCATTACCGGTGTTGATACCGGCCTTAAAATTCATATCAAGGATCACAACATCAAATCCTTCAGTATCCAGTAATTCTGGTATCCTGTTCGGGTTTGCAATACCGCACACTTTACTGAAATGCTGTTCCAGGAGTAGTTCCAGAGCACTCAGTATGCTCCGGTTATCATCAACAATAAGTATTCTGCCCTCTTCCATATGCAACTGCTTTACTCAACAAAAATATGAATTGTATATAAATTTGACATCATGGTGTAAAAATATTAGACAATAAATAACAAGAAAATCTACATATATATCTGTAATGTGCAGATAAACAAAACATTATAATTTCTGGTATGTGATTTGAAATGAAAACACAAAAATATGGTCAGAAATGAGGACAGGAATTTTACTTACATTCATAATCATCACATGTACCGGGATTGTATCATCAGGGCAGGAGGCATGGACATTACAGGACTGTCTTGATTATGCATATGAAAATAACCTGTCATTAAAACGTCAGGGGATACAGAGTGATCAGTATAAATATGCCCTGGGGGAAAGCAGGGCATTATTGCTTCCCGATCTTTCACTGCAGTCGAGCGGCTCATTGAACTTTGGCCGGTCTGTTGACCCGGAGACTAACACGATCACCTTCAATCAGAATATTTCCAATTATTATTACCTGGGTACCGGTGTAACGCTGTTCAACGGATTTGCCAGGCTAAACAGGATTGCAGCAGCAAGGTACCTGTACGAGATGGGAATGGCGCTCGAGGAGCGAGAGAGGGATCTTTTATCCATGGATATAGTGAATGCCTATTACAATCTATTAATGGCGAGAGGCGTTGCTGAAACTGCTTCAGAACAACTTGAAGTCACCAATCAGCAACAGAGGCGTACAGAGGTTCTTGTAAATACCGGGAAGGAGAGCAGGACTACACTGCTTGAAATTAAGGGTCAGGTATCATCAGACAGGCTTCTCAAAACCCAGGCCAGCAATAATGTTATGCTGGCGCTGGAGGAACTAAAGATGCTCCTGCAACTTGAATCAGGGCAGGATTTTGATATTATGAAGGATGATCAGCTACTCAATGTAAATAGTCATGAACCGGTTTCAGCAGATAGTATTTTTGATGTTGCCAGGGAGATACTGCCCGGGATCCGTGTACTCGAGCTACAGACGATAGCTCGTGAAAAACAACTATCAGCAGTCCGTGGTGAATCCTCACCGGCCCTTGGTATGTATGCAGGCTGGCGCACCGGTTATTATGATGCTATGGCAGGTGGCGAAGATCCTGCCCCATTTATGGAGCAATTGCGAAATAACACTAACCAGTATGTTGGAGTAAGCCTTAACATACCGATCTTTGATAACTGGTTCCATAAAAGAAATATTAAAAGGGCAAAACTGGACCTCGACGATTCAAACCTGCAACTCCGGCAGGAATATAATACCCTTTATAAGGAGATCAGCAGAGCAAGCCTTGAACTGAATGCCGCCCGGGAAGAATATCTTGCGGCCCGGGACAATCTCGAATACAGCAATCTGGTTTTTGAAGCTGTAAACAAGAAGTTCATCACCGGCCTGGCCAATGCAACTGAATATTCTGAGGCCAAAAGGCAGTTCTTTTCAGCCGAGGTAAATCTGCTGAGAACGCAATTGCAGTATAATCTGAAGATCATAACTATTAAATATTACCTATCGGGTAGTTGGGACAATTAAATGGTATTAAACCATAACTTCTCGTCCGCCGTAGCGGAACGCGAAGGACAATTAAAAAAGTTAAAAGAAATGGAGCAGACAGTTGATAAAATGGACAAACCAATTGCCAGGAAAAAGGGACTCAAAAAAAAACATATAGGATATATTATTCTTGGATTATTTTTAATTGTAGTAATATATTCAGCATTTTTCACCGATCATGTTTCAACTTACAGGGTTGAGCAGGACAGGCTGTTGATCGAAGAGGTGCAATTTGGAAGTTTCGATGATTATACCAATATTATTGGGACAGTAGAACCTATTACAACAATATACCTTGATGCACAGGAAGGTGGCAGGATAGAGGAAAAGCTGGTTGAGGAAGGGTCAATGGTCAGAAAGGGGGATATCATACTTCGTTTGAGCAACCCCGATCTGAGAATGAGTATTCTTGACTCGGAAGCACAGCTGGCTGAGAAATCGAATTTCCTCAGAAATACACTTGTGGTGATGGAGCAGGAGCGTCTTCAGATAAAGCGTGAACTTATGAATCTCGGATATGATATAACCCGGAAGAAAAGAGAATACGAACGAAACGAGATCCTCTTTAAAGAAGATCTTATTTCAGAGGAAGAGTATCTGAGCTCAAAGGAGGATTATGAATATGCCCAACACTCCTTTGAGCTCTATTTTGAAAGACAGAAACAGGACAGTATTTTCAGGACCACCCAGGTTACTCAGATGGAGATTAATCTTGAGAATATGAGGAGGAACCTTGAACTGGTACGCCAGAGACAGGGAAATCTTAATATCAAGGCTCCTGTCGACGGTCAGCTTGGAACACTTAATGCCGAGATAGGTCAGTCGATCACCCGGGGACAGTCGATTGGGGAGATAAACGTCCTTACTTCATACAGGGTAACTGCCCAGATCGACGAACATTATATCGATAGGGTTAAGACAGGACTAAGGGCATTTTTCGAGAGAGGCGGAACGGAATATGAATTATCAGTCAGGAGGGTGTTTCCGCAGGTCCGCAATAACAGGTTTGAGATAGATATGATTTTTATATCTGACCAACCTGAAAACATACGTACAGGTCAGAGTTACCAAATCAACCTGCAGCTGGGAGAAGCTCAGGATGCGATCTTAATTGCCAGGGGGGGGTTCTTCCAGGCAACAGGTGGACAATGGATTTACGTAGTTGATCCTTCCGGTGAGTTTGCAATGAAAAGAGCTATAAGACTGGGTGAACAAAACCCGACCTACTATGAAGTCCTCGAAGGGCTTGAACCAGGGGAGAAAGTAATAGTATCCAGTTATGATAGTTTTGGTGATAACGAGAGATTAATATTTAAATAATTGAAACAAGTGAGATGATAAAGACGAATGAATTAACAAAAGTATTTCGTACCGAAGAGGTCGAAACCACAGCTTTGAAAGACATACACCTTGAGGTCAGGGAGGGTGAATTTACTGCCGTAATGGGGCCGTCAGGATGTGGTAAATCTACATTGCTGAATATCCTCGGACTGCTTGACAATCCGACATCAGGCAGCTACATCTTCAATGGTGTGGAGGTTGCTAACCTGAAGGAAAAGCAAAGAACCCTTTTTCGCAAGGGTAATATTGGTTTTGTGTTTCAGAGTTTTAACCTCATTGATGAGCTCAATATCTATGAGAATGTTGAATTGCCGCTCATTTACCTGAGAATGAAATCCAGCGAAAGGAAGGAGAAAGTCCGAAAGGTCCTTGAACGAATGAAGATAGGCCATAGGGCAAAGCATTTCCCACAGCAATTATCCGGCGGACAACAGCAAAGAGTTGCAATATCCAGGTCTGTTGTGGCAAACCCAAAGCTTATCCTTGCCGATGAACCAACCGGTAACCTCGATTCAAAGAACGGGCTTGAGGTAATGAACCTGCTCACGGAGCTTAACAAGGAGGGTACTACCATAGTGATGGTTACTCACTCCGACAGGGATGCCGATTTTGCGCACAGGATTGTAAACTTGTTTGACGGGCAGATAGCAACTGAGAACAGAAAGAGAGTAAAATAAATATTGCAATGTTTCAACTTATTATTCATATGAGGGAAGATAGTGCACAACATGTAGATTATTGCAGTTGAAGGAAACAAATGATTGATGGATTAAAGGTTCAACTGTAATATTATTATGCAAATGAATGCGACTTAAATTTTAATGTACATGGGTGCAAGAAATTTCCTAACGGCATACTTTAGAGTGATAATGAGAAAATCATTCTTCACCTTAATAAATATTTTAGGCTTGGCTTTAGGATTAGCCTTTGCACTATTGATATTTTTTTGGATAATTGATGAGCTCCAGTATGATAGGTTTCATTCAAACAGAGACCGAATTTACAGGGTAAATACAGTTTTTGAACAAAATCCGGAAGTTTATTGGACCAATTCTCCTTTTCCCCTTGGATCTGCTTTGGTCTCAACTTATCCTTTCATAAACGAGTATACCAGAATCTGGGAGTTCCCGGCGATGCTGGAATATGAATCTGTTTCTCATTTTGAATCCGGTGGAATGTTAGTAGATCCTGGATTCTTTCAGATGTTCTCATATCCTGTCATTAAAGGGTCGATTCCAGATTTTTCAAAGGACAAACAATCAGTCTTGATCACCGAATCACTATCCACTATGCTATTTGGACAGGATGATCCAATTGGAAAAGTAATAAAGGTGAAAGATGAGTATTTACTTATAGTATCCGGAGTACTATCAAATCCGCCAAGAAAATCACAGCAACAGTTTTCCTTCCTGGCTTCAGTCGAATTATTGCCCTCTGGCAGGCTGACAAGTGGTTCCTTTGATGTTCCCCTTTATATTATGAGAGATACCAGGGTAACTATTGAAAATGCGCAATCTCAATTAAAGGACTTCTATAAGAACTTAGATTCTAACAGTACTGCTGAGATAGTACTTCAACCCTACCTGGATATTCATTTGAATGAAACCGTGAGTTCAGGTATATCAAAGTCGCTTAGATTATTTGGAGCTGTTGCTGTCATGCTAATAATTATTGCCTGTATCAATTATATGAATCTTGGAATTATCAGGTTAATTGACAGGTCAAGAGAGGTAGCATTGAGGAAAATTGCCGGAGCCAGCTCAAAAATAATAAGAAGACAATTTCTCATGGAGACTTCTCTTACTACCGTTATAGCTCTGTTTATTGCTATTGTTTTAGTGGAATTATTAATAACTCCATTTAATAATCTAACAGGTCGATCATTGCAAATTGATTATGGTGATTTTATTATATGGCTTGTACTAATAGCTGTCTTTATCGTAACTGTAGGACTATCAGGGATATATCCGGCTTTTATATCGGCAAAATTCAATCCGATAGAGATCTTATACAACAGGTTTCGTTTAGGGAAAGGTAATTTGAACCTGAGAACCCTGCTTGTAATAATTCAATTTACAATTTCCACAATACTTATAATAGCTGCCATAACAGTTAACAGACAAATGCGCTTCATCTATAATTCAGATCTGGGGTATGAAATGGAGAACAGACTAACAGTGAATATGGGATTTGATTCACCACTAATTGGAAACTATGATGCATTAAAGCAATTATTATTGAATAATCCATCAATAACATCTGTCTCTGCATCATCATTATTACCAACCAATGTGAATTGGCAAGTTCGATTAGATTGGGAAGAAAATGAAACTGGGGAACTCTTACCTGTAAGATATTTAATGGTAGACTATGACTTCATAGAAACTATGGGAATGGATCTATCAACAGGACGCTCATTTTCAAAAAAACAACCTTCTGATGATTCAATATCATATATGGTAAATGAGGCAGCCATAAAGGCTATGGGTATTTCTGAACCAATAGATCATACAATCTATTTTGCTCATCAGGATTTTCCTGAGAGACTGCGGAGGGGTAAAATTATCGGGGTTGTGAAAGATTTTCATTCAGGTTCATTTTATAGAAGCGTAACACCACTCGTCATGAGAGTATATAAACCCTGGTTCAGCTACATAATATTAAGAATATCTCCAATTAATATGTCTGAGACTGTTCAATATGTTAAGGATGTTTTTGAGGAAATGGCAACAGGTTATCCATTTGAATTTTTATTCTTTGAGGATGCCTGGCGTGGTTTATATCATGAAGAAAATCAGATGAATAAACTTATACAAATATTTGCATTACTAGCTATCATTATATCAATCCTTGGAATGATTGGTTTATCATCTTATTCAATTCAAAAAAGGATTAAAGAAGTCGGGATTAGAAAAATCAATGGAGCAAGTAGTGAGGGAGTATATTATTTTTTGATTGTCAAAAATATAAAATATGTATTTATCTCAATAGCAATTGCGACTCCAATTGGTGGGTTCTTGATGAGAAAATGGCTAATAGAGTATGCTTATAAAATTGACTTATCTGTCTGGATTTTCATTGCAGCCGCGATTATAACGTTAATCATTTCATTATTAACATTGATAATTCTAGTTACAAAGCTGGCAAACCAAAGCCCACTAAAACACTTAGGGAATGAGTAGTGAACTCAAGAAAACATACATGGTTATTATAGTTATTGATTTTATAAAGCGTATTAGACCAATGAGCGTTCATTTGATCCCTAAGACCAATTATAAAGAAGGTTAAGTGCGGAAAAATAGTCAGAACTATTCTTATTTAATATATACACTTTCAAAAGTGATCCACTAATAGTATAACTAGTATTGTTTAGTAATGCCAAAAACAGCACTGTTGTAGGGTTTTACTAACATGTTGTAAAAATTAATGCACGATAATTATTCCAACAGCAATTTAACACTTTAATATTAGCAAATCAAAACCCCAGCTATTATAAAATGAATAATTATGATATCTAACAAATATGATAAAAGGCCATAGATCATCAGTTTTTTGGCCACGCCCTATACAATAATAACTATGCTATGTCGGATTTAGGCGGACAGTGGTCTTTTATATCTCTAATAACTCTTAAAGATCACAAAAGTTACAAATTAATTTATTCTTTATTAATCCATGAATAAAAAATCTCTTCTCCGTATAATAGATAAAGCCCCCTGATTTTTATCAGGAGGCAATGTAAAATAGAACAAATAACTAAAGTTTTATGTCCGCAAATTTAATTAATTCTAAGAGCATTTGAAGGATTGTAATTAGCTGCCTTAATTGTTCGATAACTTGTTGTTAACCAGCCTATAACTAATGTAATTAAGGTTGCAAGAATATAGATAAACGGACTCACATTCACTTTGCTCGCAAACCCCTCAAGCCAGTATTTTGAACCAAAATATGCTATGGGATACGCTATTAGTGAAGAAATCAGGATGAGAAAGACAACTTCTTTTGATAAAAGTCTCAGCACGACCTGCATGGAGGCCCCGTAAGTTTTTCTAATACCAATTTCCCTGGTCCTCCTATAAGTGATATATGTTACAAGTCCAAGTAGGCCCAGACAAGCAAGAAAGATCGCCAGGAGAGAGAAAATGATAAATATCTTTCCGGTTTTCATTTCTGATAAATAGAGATTATCCCATGTGTCAGAGAAAAAATCATATTGAAAAGGTTGCCTTGTGGTAAAGGTTTGCCATGTTTCTTCTAACGCCCTTATCGTCGCAGGAACATCATTCCCTGTTAGCCTCACTGTGGCAAACTGGTCTCCGCCACCTGGTCCCATTACAATAAAACATACAGGTGTGATCGCTTTATGCATTGATTCAATATTAAAGTCCTTCATAACTCCGATAATCTGAAGCTTCTGGAATTGTTGTGGTCCTACGGGCACGAGGATATATTTCCCTACAGGATCTGTCAATCCCATTGATTTTACAGTTGCTTCATTTATTAGGATTGCTGTAGAGTCAGTGCCATATTCCCGAGAGAAGAATCGACCTTCAACGAGTTGAACGCCTAAAGCCTGGGGAAAGTCTAAACTCACCTGTGCCTGATTTATAAGATAGGTATTTTTTTCAGGATCCTCGTCTTTGAGGAAGGCGTTATTACTAAAAATAGTTCCTGGAACTGCCCGTGAGATACCAATCTTTTCAACACCCGGAATCTTTAAAACCTGATCTCTGAATGATTCAATCTGTGTGAAGAATGCATCCGGCCTACGGATTATTAAGAGATTCTCTTTCTGAAAACCCAGGTCCTTTTTTGTCATGAAATTCAGCTGGTTATACACAATTATTGAACCAATAATTATGACTATGGAAACCGTAAACTGGAACACCACCAGTAAGCCTCTTAATCTTTTTGACATAGATCCGGGATTTAAAGTACCCTTAAGTACCTCAATGGGATTAAATGATGCCAGAACAAAAGCCGGATAAAAGCCGGCAGATATTCCCACCACAATAACAAGTGCAATCAAAAAAAGGATCCCCGTAAAGTTATCAAGTAAGCCAAGTGAAAGATCTTTACCAATAAGCTGATTAAAAGATGATGTAAGGGCATATACAAATAATACTGCCAGTATTGTTGCAAATGTTACAATTATCAGTGATTCTCCAAGGAACTGGAAAATAAGTCCGGATTTATTGGCTCCGGCAACTTTCTTAACACCAACCTCCTTAGCCCTGGCGGCTTCCCTTGATTATTTAATGAACCTGGGACGAATGCATAAACAGGAATCGTATTGACCTTCATCTAACAAATTCCTAAATCTGTAAATAACAGTGGCTTGATTTTTGCGTGAATACATTTACACTAAACCTAAACTCATGAAAAAGATAGCATTGATGTTTTTCTGTGCTCTAATGTTATTTTCATGTAAAAAAGAGAGTGAAGAACTTCCCACAAATCCAGATTGGTTAACAGCAAAGATTTCTCAAATGGAAACCCCTGCCGAGTACGCAGGTACAACGGTTTATGCATACCAATGGAATCAGGGCTATTATTATTTTATTCAAATCCCATTATCAAATTGTGGGATGTGCGAATTCTATAATTACAAAGGAGTAAAATATGTATGGACAGACGAGAAACTTGGTGATTTCCAAAAAAATGCCAAAATGATTAAAATTGTCTGGCAAAGAGATATAATTTAATCTTAGAATTGGAGTGTTATGAAAAAATTAGCATTGTTATTTTTCTTTTCTCTCATTCTCTCTTCATGCGAAAAAGATAAACAATTAATTGTTGAGAATACTGATATTCCATTAATCAGTAAAGTTCTTGTGGCTGGTTTACCGTATTATGAATATAATTATAATGATGCCAATTTACTTATTGAAGAAAAAAGTAAATTCCATTACACCAAACACAATTACAACGACAATAACCTTTTAACAACTTCTGATTTTTATGTTGACCCTGCCATGTTCAGCAGTGATAGTCGTGTGGTCGAAGCATCCATGAACAGGAAAGAATGGGTTAATCCTGATAATACAGCAAAAAGCCTAACACAGACATTTGAGTATAATGGTGATGGACAATTAGCCAGAAAAACTTATACCCGACCTTCAGTCACCGATTCAGAGTACTCAGAATTTTCCTTTGAGAATGACAGAATAAGCAGGCAAACAATGTATTGGCAGAATATAATGTCCTTCTACATTGACTTTATATATGATGAAAAAGGGAATGTGATTAAAGAATCTAAATACCATGTGCCTTCAACTGGAATTGCTGAATTATGGACAACCAATGAATATGAATATGATAACATGCATAATCCTTTTCAGGCATTTAAACGTTTAATGTCTCCAAGTAAATTTACCAACCCAAACAATATTACAAAAGAGACATATACAATTTATTTTGAAGTTGACCAGTGGACTCAGAAAGTGCAGATAGCTAACAACACATATGAATATAATGACTATGGCTATCCAATAAAAGTAAACGGGGAGGCTGAATACGTGTACAAATGAAAACAAGACGATGACATTCTGACTATAAAATTTCGGCAGCGTATTCTTATTTGGTCTTAAGTCAAAGAAATGACATTCATGGTGTAACTTATCCCGGCGTAAGAACTGATTATAAAGCAAATAATATTGTATTATTCCCAGAATCTGTAGAACAATTACTGGAATTAGAGATGGTTGGAATGTTTAAAATAACTAAGAAAGGTAAAAACTCATTTGACCTATAACCATTAACTATTAATAAAAACTTAGGTTCTGTCGCATCTGATCATAAATAAGCTTTTCTCATGCAAAACCAAGACAATCCAAAATCGTAAAACGCTGATTTTCAACAAAACAAATTTTGGTTTAATCAACATAATTGACATAAAATGATTGTTTTTTCACAGATGCGACAAAACCGAATCAGTAGGTATATAATTTCAAAGCAAATAAACGGACGTTTTTTGCTTTATTTTGAAGTTAGGCTCTTGACCTTTCCCCGGTTTTTGCAGCTAGAGTGTGCTTGACGGAAAATCAGACTTATTCCAAGTCGTTTGATATTCAATATCCATAATCTCCTTCCTTGATCTGACATCAAGTTTTGAATAAATACTGTTAACATGTGATTTTATTGTACTAACACTAACGGAACATTCTTCAGCTATTTCCTTATTTGACTTACCCTGTTTGAGAAGGTCCAGAACTTTTCTTTCCTGGATTGTGAGTCTGGAGATGGGATTTTTATTATTCTTCTTTTCCCGCTTGTAATATATTGCCATAGCTACGATTATAATCAGTATTACAGACCCTCCTATGATTGATATTATACGGGCAGGTTTTATTTCGGCCCTGATACTGCTTCTGAATTCCCTGAAATATGATGATTTCTGGGATCGCCACTTATGCAGGTACCGGCGATAAAAAGCCGGATTGTTATCATAATCTTCTGAATAATTGATATTATAAAGTGCATATAAAGAAAGCAATGGAAGGGAGCAGGTATCAGCATATGTCTTTATTTCCTCATTAACCGATTCGATGGCATATTCCCTGTTAACAATATTTCCATTTTGACCAATTGAGTCAAGTGCTTCCAGACTGGCATTAATGATCCAGAGTGCTTTATTCAGGCTGTAACCCTCGAATTTTAAATCATTTATAAACCCGTTTCCCCTGTTTACTGTAACTGATACTTCACTGTTTCTTGCAGCAAAGAGGAAAAAGTGATTATGATCCTTCCCTCCGATAATAAGGGAAGCAGGCGAGTCGCCTTTTTTTGAGAAATGTACACGATACAGGTGTTCTTCTTCAGGAAGATACCCGGTGCTGAACTCGCAAAGCCCTTCTTTGCTTATCTCTGATTGTTCAATTATTTGACCGTATGAAATTGTATTCATATTGTTAAAATCAGGTATAAGTGAAAGGTAGGCAACTGGTGCCCATTTTGTGGTATCTATTTCAATATCAACAGTGATATTATGTTGTGCAAAAGATGTTGATACGAATCCCATCAAAAAGAGCACTAGTGCTAAAAATACCTTATTCATCGTACCTCCCTAACCAATATGTTCATCCGTGTCCTTTTCAATCTGCTCCAGTTCTATTAGATTAGTTCTTGGATTATAGATCTGTAAACTGTAAATCCTTACCTGTCCGGTAGCATTTTCAGCCCTGATACGTACGGTCCAGTTCCCCCTTTCGGGCTCTCGGTATGATTTTTCTATTTCGCTGGCAACATAACCTTTGTCACCAAGATCGATACCTTCTGCTGCTGCACTCCCGGCTTCGATTTTAAAATCGCGTTGCACCTCGCCATCAGGATCTATGAGTTCAATGAGGATATCACCTTTATGTATTTGTCCCTGGATTTTTACTCTCAAATAATTGTATTCCACTGTAACTTTAATTGGCATCTCTGTTTTTTCTGAATTATTATCAAGATGCAGGGTTTTTGAACGCTCCAGTTTAATGTACTCCTGTCCTGAGCTGGTTACACTTACTGCCATCAACATCATTACCGGAAGAGCAGCATTTCTAATTAATTTTTTCATGACTGTAAATTTAGGATTTTGTGACAATAATGTCATTACAAATAAAAGAAAGACCTCATTATCAGTCAAGAAACGGGAGTCTGAAAAAGGATGGATAAAAGGTTGATTTAAGGCTGAATGTTATATTTAATAACGTGTTGTGCGGTTAAGAAGCCAACGCATATTTTAAGTGATTTATTGGTTTATCGTTCTTTGAATTAATGTATTGCAAGAGAGTTACGGCTGTGATCTTTGAGAGAATGCGGATAGATAGTCCT
>Ga0307378_10001746_pt1 | contig 34588 bp, 21 predicted proteins | sample UN1MG_FD_202238 | JGI IMG/M metagenome (GOLD analysis project Ga0307378, IMG submission 202238) | Soil microbial communities from Risofladan, Vaasa, Finland - UN-1 | ecosystem: Environmental > Terrestrial > Soil > Coastal area > Acid sulfate soil | place: Finland: Risofladan, Vaasa | collected... | reverse complement strand
GGATAGCTACCTGTGTCGGAACCGAATGCACGGTCATCACCTCCAAGCTCCGGATCCATTCCTGAGTACTTGGTAAGCGTGAAGAGGTTAACGGTCTGCACATATACCCTGAGAGATTTTACATTGATCTTGCTCATAAGGCTCTGCGGGAGTGTATAACCAAGCTGCAGGTTTTTCATCCTGAGGAATGAACCATCCTCCATGTAATAGCTTACGACCTGTGTGTTGGTTGAGAAGGTCGATTGGTTGGAAGCCATTGGAACATCTGTATTTGTCCTGTCAGGTGTCCAGCTCTCGTACAGCAGTCTTTTACTCTTCTGTCCCTGGAATGAAGGCCAGAAATCGATCCACCATTTGTTCCAGTTAAAAATGTCATTTCCCTGTGAACCATAGAGATATGTGGTCAGGTCAACACCTTTAAAGTCAAATGACAGATTAAACCCGTAGGTAAAATCAGGGTTGGGATCGCCGATAAATACCCTGTCAGTAGTGGTTATTGCTCCGTCACCATCAGTGTCCTGATACCTGAAGAAACCTGGTGCTGCACCATCCTGTGTGGGAGCATCGTCTACTTCACCATCATTCTGGAACAGGCCTATTACCTGGTATCCGAAAAATGCTGATATCGGGTGTCCGACCATGTTCCTGTTGGCGGCTCCAATCCTGGTAGTACCACCTCCCTGGTCAAAGTATTTAACGTTCTCGGCAATTTTCGTTATCTCATTCTTATATGTAGTTAATGTGAGATTGGTATTAAAGCCCAGATCGCCAAAGTTATCCCTGTAACCAACCTCAAGGTCAACACCTGAATTCTGCATTTCTGCAATATTGACATAAGGATTTGTTGCGCCTCCCACTGTTCCCGGCATTTCAAGCTGGAATAACAGATCCTTGGTTTGCTTGAGGTACCAGTCGAATACCAGCGTCAGTTTATCGTTCAGCGCTGTAGCTTCAAAACCTACGTCGGTTGTAATGTTGGTCTCCCATTTTGCATCGGCGTTGCCGACTCGTGTCGGGCGGAATCCCTGCAATGAAGAAGTCATTGCTCCGTTAAGGTCATAGAATGACTGGTTAGCGGAACCGCCATACAGGTAGAACTGGTTCTGTGTTGAAAGGGCAAGCTGGTTACCCATGGTACCCCAGGAACCTCTTAATTTCAGATCTGAAAGCCAGGACAGCCCTTCTAGGAAAGGTTCGTCACTTATACGCCATGCAGCTGAAAATGAGGGGAATATACCAAATCGTGTATCAGGTCCGAATTTGGATGAACCATCCCTGCGGATAGTGGCACTTACCAGGTATTTATTCCTGAACCCGTAGTCAGCTTTTGCAAACACTGAAACCAATGCGACCGGTGTGTAATAATTGGAGGTTGCAGCATTAATTGAGGCGCCGTTTGACAGTGTACGATAACTCACGTCATTGGAGTAGTAACCGCCTCTTGTTGCAGATAAGCTACGACCCATTCCGTCTTTAATTGCCTCATAACCGGCTGTTGCATTTATCTTATGATCTCCAAATACTTTATCAAATGTGAGCTGGTTAATCCAGATCCAGTTCCATCCCCAGTTGGTATTTTCATTAAGGCTCGGAGTAAGTTGGTTTTCTGCGCTTTCATAGGTGGCAAAATTGTAGCCTACTTCGTAATAGCTGTAATACCCGCCTCCAAGTGTGGATCTGAAGTTTAATCCGTTCAGTATCTTTACATCTGCATACACATTCCCCATGAAATTGATGTTAAATCCATAGTTATCATTGCCTCTTTCAAGGTCTGCAACGGTATTGCCTGAATTACCAAGCCTGGAGGCAATTCCTGTTCCGCCGTAGTCGCCGGCTATGAAATCATGTGATAATCCTTCAAAGTCATCGCCGGTCCATCTAACCGGTATTATAGACTGCAGCCTGTAAGTTGTTGAATTGATCGGGCTTCCCTCGTCAAGTTGTCCTACACCATGGCCTTTTCGGAAAGCAAGTGTGAGATTCTCTCCCACTTTCAGCCTGTCCTTAAGGATTGTGAATTCGGAATTGAAGCGTCCGGTAGCTCTTTTCTGATAGTTGGTAATTATTACACCTTGCTGGTCCAAATAGCCAAATCCGGCGAAAAACTTTGAGTTATCAGAACCTCCCGAAAGGGTAAGGTCATGATTTGTAACCGGAGCATTACGGGTGACTTCAGCCCACCAGTCAGTATTTGCAGCCCAGCTGGGCATCGTGGGGGTTGGATTGCCTGAAGGCCCGTAAATCGGGTGGGTTTCCTCTGTCCCGTCATTGGCATAAACAAGCCACTGAAGATCTGCATATTCCTGTGCTGTGCACACATCTCCTGTTGCTCCCTTTCCGGGCAGGTATAAACCTGTGTACATGTCATAAGTGACTTTAACACCCTTGGTGCCTTTCTTTGTGTTAACAACGATAACGCCGTTCGATGCTCTTGATCCGTAAACGGAAGCTGCACCTGCGTCTTTCAGCACAACCATTGTTTCAACATCGTTCGGATTCAGGTATGCAATATCCGTGGTCGGAACGCCGTCAATAATGTAAAGGGGGCTGTTATCCTCAAACGATGAGAATCCCCTGATCCTTACCCTTGCTGCTTCTCCCGGCCTTGCATCCGTGATTACTGTAACACCTGATGTACGTCCCTGCAGCTGGCTGGTCAGCTGGCCTGTAGGAACAGCGGTCAGCTCGGATGTTTCAACAACACCAACTGCACCGGTCAGATCCCTCTTTCTTTGTGTGGTATAACCTGTAACCACAACTTCCTGGAGAGCCTGCACATCGGAAACAAGGACCACATCTATCACGCTCTGTGTACCGACTGTAACCGGTTGCGTCACATAACCGATAGATGAATAAACAAGCACTGAGGTCGGGCCCGGTACTGTGATTGAGTACCCGCCATTAGCGTCAGTGATCGCTCCAATCGTAGTTCCCTGGACTGTAACGTTTACGCCCGGTAGAGGTCCTTCCTCTTCAGCAGAAACTCTCCCGGTGATGGTCCTTTCCTGGCCAAACAGAATGCCTGCAGAAAGTACCATGCTGAATACAAACAGCGCAATGCGCCGCACATTGGTAGAAATTTGCATAGTCAAATTTTTTAAGGTTAGTTAGGTTCTATATTTATTTATTTTAGCAAGCTTCCGCTAAAATTCTATCAAAGATAAGAAAATATAATCCTAAACAAACAAAAAGAAAACAATTTTTTTATGATAAAAATTTATGAAACTGCTTTTATTTGTTGCAAGATGTTGCATATAAGTAATTTATGGATTTAAAAAAATCACTTTCTTACGATTTACAGCCGGTTTTAGCATTCCTTAATATTCATTCTCCTATCCCGAAAGCTTTCGGGACCCCCCAAGGGGGACTTGCAGATTTTCATTTCAGGTTTCAGCCAGAAATCTTACGGACTGAAGTCCGTAAATGTCTCATTTTCACTAACCCCAGGCTTTCCGCGTGCCGCCGAAGCTTTAGCGGAGGCGCAAGCCTGGGGTTAGTAGGCACCTCTTCACTAGGGGCTTCAGCCCGGAACTTTTAACATTATCAGACCCAAAACCTGATTTATTTATTACTTTTGGAATTCCAATATGTATTATTTATGCGGATACTGATAGTTGAAGATGAACCAAAAGTGGCATCATTCATAAAGAAGGGATTTGAGGAAAATCATTTTGATGCTGATACGGCTTATGACGGATTATCAGCTGAAAAGCTTGCACAACAATATAAATACGACCTGTATATACTCGATATTATAATCCCCGTGATAAACGGGCTTGACCTGTGCAGGAAGCTTAAAAAGATTAATGCCAATATACCGGTATTGATGCTTACGGCACTGGGTACTACTGACGATAAGCTCTCAGGTTTTGATGCGGGAGCAGATGATTACCTGGTTAAACCTTTTGAGTTCAGGGAACTTCTTGCCAGGGTTAAGGTGCTTCTCAGGAAAACCAGCCAGCCGGTGGAAACGGCTAATAAAATCGTGGCCGGCGACCTGGAGCTTGACCTCGATAAAAAGGTAGCCCGCAGGAGTGATGTTCCTATTGAACTGACTGCCAGGGAATTCTCTTTGCTTGAATACTTCATGAGAAACAGCGGCAGGGTACTATCCCGTAACGACATTGCAGAAAAGGTTTGGGATGTTAATTTTGACTTCGGCACCAATGTCGTCGATGTCTATGTCAACTTCCTGCGCAGAAAAATTGATAAAGGATATGATAAAAAGCTGATCCATACAAAGGTGGGCTTCGGATATATCTTTGGAGAAATATAAATTGCGGATTGCGAATTTGCGATTTCGGATTTCAATCCGCAATCCGCAATCCGAAATCTCAAATCCGAAATCCGAAATTGAATATGCATGCAGATAAGAACTAGATTAACGTTGCAGTTCCTCCTTCTGGGAGGAGTGATCATGATAATTACCTCTGTTGCAATTTATTATTCCTCAGCCACTTATCGTAGAGAAAATTTTTATGACCGGCTTACAAATAAAGCCTGGAGCTTATCCAAATTACTGCTTGACACATACGGATATGATGCTGAAAGGGTAAGAATGGCAGAAAGAAATAACCCTGTTAAACTGCAAAATGAAAAAATAATTGTACTCGATTTTAAGAATGATATAATATATACCTCGGATGAGAATGGGGAAATAGAAATAAGGAATGATGTTCTTGAACGCGTAAGATCAAGTGAAAGAGTAAGGTACAGGCAGGGCTTCTATGAAGTTCTGGGTGCTTTGTATGTTTCTCAATACAACAGGTATGTGGTCGTTGCTGCCGCAACCGATACTGAGGGGCTTTCATATCTCAATAAATTAAGGCTTATAATGATAATTGTATTCCTCATCAGCCTTATCCTGTTTTTTATTGCAGGCTGGCTCTATTCCGGAAGGGCGCTCAAGCCTATATCCGAAATGGTGAAAGAGGTTGAGGACATTTCGATTACCAGCCTGAACCTGAGGGTTCCCGAGGGCAATGGAAAAGATGAAATAGGCAGGCTTGCCAGGACATTTAACAGGATGCTTGAGCGTCTTGAAATATCATTCTCAATGCAGAAGGATTTCATCGCAAATGCATCACATGAGCTCAGAACGCCTCTCACGGCAGTAAACGGACAGCTTGAGGTCCTGATGATGAAGGACCGGTCAGCTGATGAATATAAACGTGAACTGGCCTCCGTACTTGATGATATCAGATCCCTGATCTATCTTTCAAACAGGCTGTTGCTGATTGCCCGGACAAGTGCTGAAGGCCCGGTAAATTTCAGCAAGAAGATCCAGCTTGACGAAATACTGTTGCAGTCTCGCGATGAAATGATAAGGTTCAATAACAAGTACAGGATCAATATCTTTGTTGATGAATCACTTACAGATTCCGACCAGATGATCATCACCGGAGATGAGTATCTGATAAAGACGGCCGTATCAAACATCATTGACAATGCATGCAAGTACTCGCCTGATAATACGGTCAGCATAACTATACAGCATAGAGGGAATCTGATTGAGGTAGTCTTTGAAGACAGGGGCATCGGTATACCTGAAGAAGAGTTGCATAAGGTTTTTGAACCTTTTTACCGGAGCTCCAATGCCCTTTCCATAAGGGGAAGCGGAATAGGGCTTCAGCTTGTAAGCCAGATAATCAGGAACCACAACGGCGAAATAGAGATCACCTCAAAGGTCGGCAAAGGTACCATTGTCACCATTAAACTGCCTTCGGCATTATAAATGATTAAGAATTCGATGGTCTACGACCATCAAAAACATCTCTCCAATCCCGTTCTACTACTACAATAATTTGATGACCTGCGATCATCTGCTGTCATTAATGCGATTAGCATTCCCTTGAAAGATCCTTCTAGAATATCTGCTGCCAGTAATGTGATTACCATTCTCTTGCAATATCCTCGCAGAGGATCAAATAATTAAAAACTTAATTTTAATCGTTTTTTAATTTCCTTTTAATTCAGGTTTAATAGCAGGTGTTTATCATTGCACCGGTTAGTTTGCATAGTCAATTTTTTTTAATTACCCTGGAATCTGCGGAGTACCGGCAGGTGGCTCTAACCTGGAATCCGCAGGAAAATCAGGGAAATTTTTTTGGTATAATCTGATAAAGTGATTAGAGTATTAGTTAGAATAAGAGAAAAAAATTAATTGAACTATCTGCTGATAACCTCCTCCTATGAAAAACAATCTGGTTGTAAATTATTATCGGATATCACATTCTGATAAACTCAGGTATTTACTTTATATATTCATTTCTCTGCTGATTGTCTCCGGCTGTAAGTCTGAAAAGAAACAGGCTGACATAAAAGTCCCCACCCCCAATGATGATTTCTATCAGGAGATCGGACTTGATATAGGACTCGATTTCATTCATTCCATAGGCGACAGTGAACTGAATAATATTGTTGAATCAAGCAGCGGCGGCGCTGCATTCCTTGATTATGACCGGGACGGTTATCTCGATCTGTACATAACCAGCGGCACATGGATTGAAGGCCTCAGCGAGGGCAGTCAGCCGGAGCAGATGCCCGGAAACCATCTCTACCGGAACCGTCGGGACGGCACTTTCGAGGATGTCACAAAAAAAGCAGACATCGGCGGCCCATGGTACAGCATGGGCATCACAGTAGGTGATTTCAATAATGACGGTTACCCTGATATTTTTGTAAGCAACTATGGACAGAATGTCCTGTTGAGAAATGATGGCAACGGTACATTCACTGACATCTCAAAACGCGCCGGGGTGGACGGCGGACAGGAATTCAGCGTGGGAGCAGTATGGCTCGACTATGACAATGACGGATTCCTTGACCTTTACGTCGGAAATTACCTGAATTTTGATCCTGAATATAAATATTATTATGCACCCGACGGTTTTCCGGGCCCGATGGCCTACGACAGCCAGAAGGATGTTCTTTATCATAACAAAGGTGACGGAACCTTTGAGGATGTTACAGAAAGCATGGGGATAGCTGACGTTGACGGAAGAGCAATGGGCGTGGGCGCTGCCGATTATGATGAGGATGGATATATGGATATTTATGTGGCTAATGATCATACATTGAATTATCTGTTTCATAATGAGGGCGGAAAGAAATTCACTGACAGGGGAACCATGACAGGAACCGCTTTCAGCCAGGCAGGAGAAGCAACAGTCAGTATGTCGGTCGATTTTGCTGATTTCAATAATGACGGACTTCTCGATATGTTTGTTTCTGATGATACCTATTGTTCGCTCTATGAGAATGAAGGCAATGGACTTTACAGAGATAAATCTTATACCTCCGGCCTCTCGACAGTTTGTGCGCAATTTGTAGGATGGTCATCTTCCTTCGTAGATTATGACAATGACGGAGATGTTGATATTTTCAAGACCAACGGTGCATTGAAACACCTCTACGGGCATGAAGATCAGCTCCTTGAGAACATAGATGGCGGGAAATTCATGGATGTATCCCTGCAGAGGGGAGAATACTTCAGCAAGGAATATGTAGGACGCGGAACATGCCTTGGGGATTATGACAACGATGGTGACATGGATGCGCTTATTGTTAACCTGAATGATCATTGCCGTTTCCTGCGCAACAATAAGGGGAATCAGAATAACTGGATTATCCTTGATCTGGCAGGAACATCAAGTAACAGGGATGGCGTCGGAGCAAGAGTTAAAATAAGCTCAGGAGGCAGGGAACAGATAGCACAGAAAAAAACCACAACCGGCTACCTGTCACAGAATGATCCCAGGATACACTTCGGCCTTGAAAAAAATGAAGTGGTCGACAGGATAGAAATTAACTGGCCGTCAGGTAAAGTGCAGGTCCTCGAGAATATCAAAGCCAACCAGATTATTGAAATAAAAGAACCGTAAAGAGAATTTTTGTGATCATCAGAAAAACTGACATCTTAAAAATACTGATAATATGCTTTTTATGCATATCATTGATATCGTGTAAAAACAAGTCTCCGGAAGAAATGCTGCTCATTACGGAGGTAACAGGAGATGTTCAGAATTTGAATTTCATTACAGGTGAGTCATGGCGTTTTGTACCAGAAGCCCGGATCATAACTATAAATCCTGAAAAACCAGCGTCATTGAAAGTCCTGACCGGGGATTTTTATTCCGCGTGCTATCCTGAAATCTCTTATGACGGCGAATATATGCTTTTTGCTGCCCAGCAGAAGGAAGGCGATAATTGGCAGATATGGGAGATGAAACTGGACAACCAGAATGCCAGGAAAATAACATCCTTCAAGGGTAATTGCATCGATCCGGCATATCTTCCCGGTAACCGCATGGTCTTTACCAGGCTTATTGAAAATGATACTGTTAAAAAAACATATGGCCTCTGTACCTGCAACCTTGATGGTTCTGCCCTTCAGCAAATCACTTTTGGTCCATCTGCCGGATTTGCCGCTTCAGTTTTAAAAGACGGCCGTCTGCTGGCAATCAGCAGGCAATTATTGCCTTATGAGGGAAATCCCATGCTGATGGTATTACGTCCTGACGGAACAAAGGCAGATATATTCTATAAAGGTGCGGAAGGGAGCGTGTTAATGAGCCGGGGGAGAGAGACAGAGGACGGAAGAATATTTTTCATTGAGACAGAAGAGAACAATCCATTGGGGGGAGATGTGATTTCCATAGCATATAACCGGCCTTTGCACTCCAGGATTAACCTTACTTCCGGGACCGGAAGTCATTTCAATTCGATTTTGCCCCTTAAATCCGGCAGACTCCTGGTATCATGCAGGAAGCCGGATTCAGATCATTTTGCTCTTTATGAATTTGATCCTGAATCAAAGGAAGCAGGCAAAAGTGTTTACGACAATCCGCGGTATAATGTGCTGGATGCTGTAGCTGCACTGAAATATGAAAGGCCGAAAAAGCTGCCGAGTGAAGTGGATATGGGAGTTAAAACCGGATTGCTTTTATGCCAGGATATTAATTTTTTGTGCAGGCCGCTGACAGGAAATATACCTTCTTTATCGGAAGCAGATAAGATTGAAGTGCTTGGAATAGATTCAACATACGGAGTGATGGAAGTTGAGAAAGACGGGTCATTCTATCTGAAAGTGATGGCTGACACTCCTTTCAGGATCCGGACTCTTGATAAGGAAGGCCGTGTTCTGAACGGACCATCCTCATGGCTCTGGTTAAGGCCCAATGAGCGACGCGGCTGTGCAGGCTGCCATGAAGATCCTGAACTGGTGCCCGTGAACAGGGTTGTGGATGCGGTAAGAAAGCAGCCGGTGATAATCCCTGTACATATCCCGGAGGTCAGGGAAAAAATTGTGGAACTGGAATAAACATGAAAAAGATTATTTTAAAATTAACCCCTGTTGCGGTTCTGGTTCTTGCCGGACTTTTTCTTTATTCTCCTGCACACAGGTGGTCAAGAGCACATGTTAATTATATAACAGCTACAAATGATCATCCGCTGAACTGCTTTTCATGCCATTTATATACTCAAAAAGAGGGCTTTGTTGCAAAGCTTATAAATGCAGATTATTATTCACCTTCCAATCTGGCTGTTTCCGGTGATGGCAAGAAACTTTATGTTGTAGCTGAGGAAGGAAATGCGCTCCTGATTGTTGACAATGAAAAAGGAAATGTTTCAAAAAAGATCACTGTCGGTAACCGTCCTCACAGCATAGTGCTGGATAATGGTGAAAATAAAGCCTATGTCAGCAACCAATGGTCTGATAATGTATCAGTTATCGACCTGGAAAAAATGAGTGTAATAAATACACTTAAAACAGGCAACGGCCCGGCAGGACTTTCGCTCAGCTCAGACGAGAAATGTCTGTATGTAGTCAATTCATATTCATCCGATATATCCGTCATAGATCTCCGGTCAGGATCAGAAATAAAAAGACTGGCTGCAGGAAATAATCCGACCGGCATTCAGATGTCTCCCGATAAAAGTAAGTTATTCATAACAAGCCGTCGGGCACTACTCGCTCCATACGGAAATCCTGTGACCTGCGAACTTTCAGTAGTTGACGACAAAAGCCGCAGGATTTCTGAACGCAAGGATATGGTATCAGCATATATGATGGAAAATATAGCCTTCACGCCCGATGGTGACCTGGCAATAACCCCCCTTATAAGACCAAAAAATCTTGTCCCCTCAATACAGGTAGAAAAAGGTTTCATGATGACAAATGGTTTTGGAATCATAGAACAGGGCCCGGATGGAAGGATTATCCAGCTGTTAATTGATGAGCCAAATCAATACTTCGCCGATCCGTTTGATATAGCCATCACACCTGACGGAAAAAAAGCCTTTATATCCAGTGCCGGTGTTGATCTTATTTCGGTAATTGATATTGACTCTGTAAGGGCGCTGATAGCTGAGTCCGGCACTGATATGCTCAATTACTATTCAAATCACCTGGGAATAAGCAACCGGTATGTTATCAAACGGATTCCGACAGGTGCCAATCCGAAAGGGCTTGTGCTTTCACCTGACGGCAAACTGCTCTATGTAGCTGAGCACCTGGAAGACAGAATTGCTGTAATCAGCACTGAAATCATGGAGACTATCCGTACCATCGACCTGGGCGGTCCGCGCAGGATAACTGTTGCAAGATACGGGCGGAGGCTCCTCAATAATGCGGGTGGCACATTTCAGACCCAGTATTCATGCTATACATGCCATCCCGATGCGCATGAAGACGGACTGATATACAATATGGCTTCAAAGGAAATGGGCCGTAATCTTACCAATACCCAGTCGTTACGCGATATTGGTGAAACTGCTCCCTTTAAGTGGAACGGAAAGAACCAGACAGTATATAAGCAGGACGGAATGCGATTCTCCACAGTGCTTACCAGGACAGAACCTTTCAGTTACAAGGAACTTGATGCATTAGTCGCTTATATCCTGACAGACATACCCTACCCTCCGAACCTGCTGTATAATAAGGCCGGTGAACTCAATGAAGTACAGATGAGAGGCAAAGCAATATTTGAGCGTACACATGATGCCAGAGGAAATGAGATCCCTGAAGCAAACCGTTGTATAACCTGCCATCCTTCTCCATATTATACTAATCTCAAGCTGGCGGACGTCGGAACTCTTCTGGCAAGCGATGATTCAATGTTATTTGATACTCCGCATCTTAATAACATTTATGCTTCACCACCATATCTTCATCATGGGCTTGCCATGTCTCTTGAGGAGATATGGACAAAGTTCAATCCTCACGATCAGCATGGTGTGGCAAACGATCTGACAAAGATCCAGCTTAACGAACTTATAGAGTACCTGAAGTCTTTAAGCGGACCACAATATTACCAGGAGAATAAAAAGAAGCTCCAGGCACATGCTTTTAATAACTAATATGAAACGTATGAGAAAGTTTTTCGGTAATAAACCGGTAATATATTCCCTGATTATAATAATCGTCACGGTATTGATTATCCTCCTCCTTGGCAGGAATAAAAACCCTGCAGATGATCAGGAGATATCCGTTGCAGTAACTGGCGCTCCGGATTTCACAACTCTGGAATCGATTGAAAAACTTGCCAGGGGACCAGAACTTGCCAGAGGGGCTGAACAGATGCCGGTATATGGAAACTGGAAGACCTTTACTGAAAAAGACGGCCTGCCTTCTGACAAAGTATATACAGTGCGTATCGACGGTGATCGAGTCCTGGCCGGAACTCACGATGGCCTGGCTGTTTATGAAAACGGAAAATGGCGTACATATACAACAAAAGACGGCCTGGCTCACAACGGAGTTGTTTCAATTGACGTGAGCGCTTTAACAGGTGATGTATGGCTGGGGACCTTCGGCGGGCTAAACCGGTGGTCAGGAGGGAAGTTTGAGACCTTTAACCAGTTCAACAGCGGCATGCCGAACGATTTGGTTTACAATGTTTTCTGCTATGGCAAGGATGTATGGGTGGCAACAAGCGGCGGTGCCGGCCATTATGACACCTTCACCAGGGAGTGGGAAATTTTCACCGAAATGAACGCACCCATGCATGAGCCATGGACATATGCCATTTCAGCCGGTGACGGAAAGGTTTGGATAGCTGCCTGGGGCGGCGGAGTGATTGAATACAATACCCTGACAAAACATTTCAGGGATTATATCGATCCGGATGGCTTTATGGAAATTGACCTTCAGCCTGATGACGGGATTATTCATGATATTACAACTGCAACATCGTATGCCGACAGCATACTGTGGGTTTCAACCTATTTTGGAATGAGCCGGTACGATGGTAAGAACTGGAAAGGTTATTTTAATCACGACAGCGGTCTGGCAAGCAACTTCATTAACTTCCTCAGGGCTGAGGGCCCGGTTGTATTTGTATGCAGCGATAACGGACTTAGCAGTTTTAACGGGAAAACATGGGTTACCTACTTGAAAAATGACAATAGCGCTGACGGAATGGCAATTGTAAAAAACGGTAATGCCCTGGTTAAGGAAATACCCCTCTCCCCTTCCATTGCGCATAACTTCACGATCGGCGTTGATGCTGAGAATGATGTACTCTGGGTTGCCACATCCAAAGGCATCTGCCGCGGAGATATGATCAGATAAATAAAATACTATAATGATTATCAAAGAATGAAAGCTAAGAACATGAAACCTCTGTACAGGATAATTAGTATTGCAGTGCTTTTTTTGATGTCGTTATTTTGGATGCAGGGACAGGAAAAACCGGCTAACTATGGCAATATTCCGGATGAACTGGTCGCTTATGAAAAGTTTCAGAAAGCATATAAGTACCATTTCCTTGAACCCGTCCTGTTTTATGGTGCAGGCAGGGAGAAACTGCCTCCAACCGATTTGAAAGAGGTTAGGATCGGATTCCTTGGACCATTGGAGGGTTCAATCATTTCCGGTCTGGGCAGACAGATGCTTCAGGGAGCAACACTGGCCATTGAAGAAGCTAACAAAAAAGGAGGTTACCGGGGCATTCCCTACAGACTTATGGCACATAATGATGTCGGCCTCTGGGGTGCAGCTGCAAATGAAGTGGTTAAAATGGACGATGAGAAAGTATGGGCATGGCTGGGTACTATTGATGATGTCAACTCCCATGTGGCAATCAGAGCCACGTTTAAACTCGAAATAGTAAATGTTAATACAGGTGACCCTGACCCTACTTTTACTGAAACAGCCATACCCTGGGTTATTCGAAACATCCCCGATGACAGGCAGAGCTGTTATATTCTTGTAAACCGGATATTCAGGGAAGACGGACACTCAAGGGTAGCAGTTATAAGAACCAACCACCGCTACGGACGCGTTGGCACCCTTCATTTCAAACGTTCATCAACCCGTATCGGCTATCCTATTGTAATTGAAGAAAGCTTTAATGATGGTGAGACTGATTTTAAAGATCAGATTGAACGCATAAAGAAAACCTCTCCGGAGGCAATACTGATCTGGGGAAATGCAAAAGAATCAGGACTGATCCTGAATCAGGTACGTGAAATGGGAATGGATCAGCCGGTTTATGGCTCCGACCGAATGGTTAACGAGGAGTTTCTAAGAATTGCAGGTAAAAATGCCGAAGGTGTTGTAACAACATGCCAGTACAATCCTGATGCGGATGACCCGAAATTGAAAGCATTCAAAGCAAACTATGTCAAAAGATTCAGTCAGGAACCGGATGTGTTTGCAGCACATGCTTACGACGGGATGAACATGATTATTGAAGCTGTTCAGAAAGCTGGTTTGAACCGGGTGCTGATACGTGATATACTTCTGGACCTCAAAACATTTCAGGGTTATAAGGGAGTCACCGGACCGGTTCTCTTCGATGCATCATGGAATAATATAAGACCCATTTTCCTGGCCGAAGTAAGTAACGGTAAATTTCAATTTTCCCCTGCTCCTCATTTGCAGCGCGATAACTATATATATAAGAATGTCAATTTGGGATATTAATTTAATAAAAACCAAATCATGGATACAAATTCAGGCAATAATCCGGTGAATATAGGTTTTTCTGTTCCTGTGATAGCAGGTCATGAATCCAAAAAGGAAAAAACTATAGTAATAGTTAACGGAGTTGAGATCGGAGGAAATGAAGCTGTTATTATAGCGGGGCCCTGTGCTGTCGAAAGCAGGGAACAGTTATATGAAACTGCCAGAGCAGCCTTGAAGGGAGGGGCAAAAATATTAAGAGGAGGCGCTTTCAAGCCGCGTACTTCACCATATAAATTCCAGGGTCTCGGCATTGAGGGATTGAAATTACTCCGCGAAATAAGCAGGGAAACAGGATTGCCTGTAGTTACGGAAGTAATGGATACACGACAGGTTGATCTGGTTGCCGGATATGCCGATATGCTCCAGGTAGGTTCGCGGAACATGCATAACTACTCGCTCCTTAAGGAAGTAGGCATGGTTCGTAAACCCATATTGCTTAAACGCGGCATGATGGCAACTATTGAGGAGTTTTTGCTTGCGGCCGAATACATTCTTAATCAGGGGAATACACAGGTGGTTCTCTGTGAGCGGGGTATCCGCACTTTTGAAACCTGTACAAGGAACACACTCGACCTGAGCGCCATACCAATGCTGAAGCACCTGACAAATCTGCCGGTAATTGTTGATCCCAGCCATGGCACAGGCCTGAGATGGATGGTTCCGGCAATGGCCAGAGCGGCAATTGCTGCAGGAGCTGACGGACTGATAATGGAAATACATTATAAACCCGAAGAAGCATTATGTGACGGACATCAATCACTTTTTCCTGATGAGTTTGTGATGCTGATGAACGATCTTAAGAAAATTGCCATCGCAATCGGCAGGGACATTACTTTGCCTTCCGGTAAATGAATATTATAACAGACCAGCCTGTGAAATATTCAAAGACAATATTTCAGGCTCTCCTGATTTTCATCTTTTTATCCGCTGCCAGGATTCCAGGGGAACCCGGTCAACCGGTAAAAATAGGGCTGTTAATACCTGATTCTAAATCCGTTGCAGCTAAACAGGGTGCAGAGCTGGCTGTCCTGAAAGCTAATGAGAACGGCGGCTTTCAGGGACGTCCCTTCCAACTTGTCGTAAGGTCAATGGAAGGACCGTGGGGAACAGGCTCCAAACAGGCAGTTGACCTGATCTTCGAAGAAAAAGTATGGGCACTCCTCGGTTCACACGACGGACGAAATGCCCACCTCGTTGAACAGGCCGCTACAAAAGCAATCGTCCCATTTGTTTCAGCATGGCCCGGTGATCCCTCCCTCTCCCAGGCTTTTGTACCATGGTTCTTTAACTGCGTACCGAACGACATCCAGCAGGCTGAAGCTCTTACTGAAGAAATCTATAACAAGAGAAAGATCTGTAAGGTTGTTACTGTTCATGATGAAGATTATGACTCAAACCTGGCTTTCAGCAACTTCCTGAAAAAAGCCGGAATGACGAAAAAAGCTGATCCCCTGCAATTCAAATATGAAACCTATATCGGGAAAATAAACGATTTGGTCGATCAGATAATAAGCACCAACGCAGAATGTATAGCCTTGTTCTGCAATCCGTCAGTTTCTTTGAATATTTACAGACAGATCAGGGAAAGAAAAGTGAAACAACCTGTTTTCAGCACACATTATCTCCTGAATGAAAATGAATTATCAGATCAGGAATTAAAGAATTATGATAACGCTCTTTCAGTTCCTTCGGGAAAATGGTCTGGTTCAAAATACAGAGATTTCAGACAGGAATACGAGCAAACTTACGGAGAACCTCCAGGGATGGTTGCATCTTATGCATACGACGGCATGAACCTGCTCATTGAAGCCATCCGGCATGCCGGCACCTCTGAACGGGAACTGATCCAGAAATCTCTGGAAAAGATCTTTTACGAAGGAGTAACAGGCCCAATAAGCTTTGATAAGATGGGCAACAGGAAGGATTCATTTTTTTTAACCACTGTAAAAAACGGGGTTCCCGTTATGGCAGATAAATAGTATATTTATGGGCTTGAGATTTAAAACCTCCACAAGCAATAATATGAGAACATATTTTGAGGGGCTTATTTCAATAAGAGTATTATACTGCTTTTCCATATTGATCGCCACTCTTTACGGTTGCAGCAATTCACCGGTGGCAATAACCGGAAATTCCGGATCTCCCGGAGAATTTACTCACCGCATGACCCTGACAGAAGAAAGATTGACCGGCGACACATATGAACCGGTGTTTACTAAAGATTTCATTCTGGCAGACGTCAATCTGAACCCGGATAATCCTCGCAGGTTCCGGAATTACAGCGGTGATCTCTCGGGCAGATATGTTGAAGCATTGTCGTCATGCAGCGAAAAGTACAGCGACAAGCTGGATGAAATAGTGAAAGATATCCTTCAGTTCCAGCAACCGGATGGGCGCTTTGGCGATCCTCTCCTGGTTTTTTCGGAAGATCTTATCAATAAAGAACATATGCCTCTTATGTGGGGCAACGGGAGGCTCCTGGCAGGACTCCTCGAGTATTACAGGAAGACCGGAAACAATGAGGTTCTGGATGCTGCTGTAAAGCTTGGCGATTTTTTTACGGGTTGTTACAAGGAAGTGACCCCTGCAGTGGTCAGTCGGCTGGAGGGACTGGGAGCTGATGGTATTATTTGTTTTACCCAGTATGTTGAACCTCTTGTAATGCTTTCCGAAATTACCGGCGATAAAAAATATGCTGAGGTTGCTTCACAGGTATATCCTGTTCTGCCTCAGAGAGGTACGCTGCATTCGCACGGATACCTGACAACCCTGAGAGGTGTGCTTGACCTTTATGAATACGATAAGAATCCGGTTCATTTTGAATTTGTAAACAGGGCGTACGATGATCTCATTAATTCCGATGATTATACTGTCTACGGAAGTGTGAAGGAATACTTCGGCGGAAAGGGAGAACGTGACGAAGGCTGTTCAACGGCTGACTTCATAAGGCTGAGTCTTCACCTTTATAAACTGACAGGTAAACTGGATTATCTTGAAAAAGCTGAATTTGCTCTGTTTAACTCCCTTTATTTCAACCAGTTTTTCACCGGTGATTTCGGCCATCATATTATCAATGATTCTGAATCAACTCCCGGCATAATGAATGCAGCCTGGTGGTGCTGCACCATGTCGGGACTGAGGGCTATGCAGATAATACAAAATGAGTTTTTTGTGCAAAATGATGGTGACCGCATTAAGATCAACCTTCTGCTGGATACATATTATTCAGATGATAATGTTTCTATCGATCTGAAGAAAGGGGGAATTGACAACGGATATCATATTTTTGAAATAGATGTATTGGTAACAGGAAATGACCACCGGCCACTCCTGATCAGGCAGCCTTCATGGACAACTGAAACGGAAGTACTTATTAACGGCAAACGGATTGATTTTACAACTGAAGGTGATTATATTTCCGTTCCCGGCGGAGTTGAAAGCGGGGATAAGATCCTTCTCAGGATGAATTACCAGACAAGAGTTATCATTCCTGGCAAAGAGAATATTTTGAAAAGCGAGGTGGCCGCTCCTGTCAGGGGGACTTTGTGCTATGGTCCTTTTATTATGGCTGTTGATAACAGGACAGGTTACACTTTCCTTGCTGAACCCAATGATAATATTGTCTATATCAACACTTTAACAATTATGTCTGAAGAAGCCGGCAATGAGGGCAGGCCTTATCTGACCGCATGGTACAGCCATGATGGTTATCCCTCACGTTCGCGGGTTGTCTTCAGGCCGGTTTCCGAGATGACCTTCGATGGTCATCCCTATATGATGGTTTCTCTGAAATTTGTTCCGGAAAAAAATCTAAAATGAAAACCAGGATCGTTTTTTTATTGGCACTAATCTTAATTCCCTTATTTTCAGGCTGTAAGGGCAGGACTGAAAGAAGAGATAAGAAGCCGGCAGATCTGATATCGACCAGAACCCTGGGGCTCGCATATCTTGAGGAGTTTAAACTCGAGGAAGCTGAAAAGGAATTCCTTAAATTCATTGACCTTGCGCCAGAGGAAAAGCTGGGGTATGCCAACCTGGGTCTCACCTATTTAAGGATGGGAAACTATCCGGAAGCTGAAAAACAACTGCTCAAGGCTATTGCTATTGATCCGGTTGATGCAGATATCAGGCTGATACTGGCAACAGTATACCAGATGGATGATGAACGGGACCGTGCCATATCTGAGCTTAAGAAGGCCCTGGAATTTGCTCCGTCCCATGTTAAGGTATTGTATTATATTACTGAATTGTACTCGGCAGAATCAGGTCCTGATGCTCTTAAACAGCGTGAAGATTACCTGGTGAAGCTTGTTGAAGCCGCTCCCGGGAATCTGGTTCCACGCCTGAACCTTACGGATATTTACATAAGAAAGGGAGAAATTGATAAGGCGCTGGAGAATATTGAAATAATACAGAAACAATTTCCGGAATTTCCGAAAGAAGCTGTTGGTTATTATGATAAAACTTTTAAATCCCTGAAGAGCTCAGATAAAGAAACTGCAATTGTGAATTTTACAATTTTCCATAATTATCTGAAGGTTACTCCTCCCTACCAGGCTGGCATCATGGATCTTAAAGGTCCCGGCGGATCACTCATCGGTTTTCCGCTGATCACTCTGGACCAGCAGATCTCTTCACGGACTGTTGAAAACGAATCCCTCCTTGATGTTCTTAAATATACCGATGCAACAGAAACTGCAGGATTAAATATTATTCCCGGCTTCTATGAGGGGGAATGTATTGAATATAAGTACTTTACAAATGTTATTTCAGGTGACTTTGACGGTGACGGTGATGTTGATCTTTATGCGGGAAGCTTCGATCCGGTATCTTCAAAATACAGGTGTTATCTCTTCAGGAATGATATGGGAAAATTCCAGGAAGTATCGGAACAGGCAGGCATCAATCCTTCGGGAATAGAATCGAATGCAATATTTGCCGATTATAATAATGACGGATTCCTTGATCTTTTCATTATGAAAGAAGGCGGTGATGTTCTGTACCTGAATAGCGGTAACGGATATTTCAGCGATGTTACCGGCGCTGCCCATATAGGAAGTGAAAAAGGAGGCAATAAAGCTTTGTTCTTTGACCTTGATCATGACGGGGATCTTGATCTTTATGAAATGACCTCCGATAAGAACCTGCAGTTAAGAAATAATGCTGACGGCACATTCACTGATCAGTCAGAAAAGATGGGTGCATCAAAAGGCGGTGTTATCAGCCGCGATGCTGCTTTCGGGGATTTTGACGAGGATGAGGACATTGATCTTGTGGTTGTCAATGAAAATGCAGGAAATATTTTTTATTCAAACCGGAGACTCGGTGTTTTTAAGGATATGACGGAAGAAACAGGATTGAAAAGTGAAGGCGGTTCGACTTCAGTAACAGCAGGCGATTATAATAATGACGGCTTTCTTGACCTGTTCATTACTTCACTTAATCCGGGAGGTAATGAATTATTCAGAAATAACGGCAAAGGATTTTTTGAGCGTGAAAAGAACATGAAGGAGATGTTTGGTTCCCTTCAGGATGTCAAAGCATATGATGCTTCATTTCTTGATTTTAACAATGACGGATTCCTTGATCTGCTGATTGCCGGGGAATCATCGGAAAAAGGCGGAAGGGGACTTCTCCTTTATTATAATAATGGTAAAGGGAATTTTACCGATGTTTCGGATCTGCTGCCTGCTGAATTGAAATCAGGCAGGCAGATAGCGGTGTTTGATTACAATGATGACGGAGATCTTGATATTGTAATTGCAGGACTTAACGGGAAAATATCTCTTTTACGCAATGACGGCGGAAATAATAATCATTTTGTGGGCATTAAGCTTGTAGGGCTGAGAGCAGGAAGCGCCAAAAACAATCATTTTGGCATAGGCGCAAAAGTGGAGATACGTGCAGGTGAGCTTTATCAGACAATGGTAGTATCTGATCCGAACGTGCACTTCGGCATCGGCAGACGTCCGCTGGCAGATGTCATCAGGATAACGTGGACAAACGGAGTGCCGCAGAATATTTTTTACCCCGTGACTGATCAGGCAGCCATTGAAGCCCAGACACTGAAAGGCTCATGTCCATTTCTGTATACCTGGAATGGAGAAGAATATATATTTGTTAAAGACATCCTCTGGCGAAGTGCCCTCGGCATGCCGCTTGGCATAATGGGAGGTACCACCGCCTATGCATTTGCCGATGCATCAGATGATTATATAAAAATACCGGGTGAATTGCTAAAATCGAGAAAAGGCCTGTATTCAATTCAGCTGACCGACGAGCTATGGGAAATCATTTATACAGATAAGCTTGAACTGCTTGCAGTTGATCATCCCGATACAGTTGAAATATTTGTTGACGAGAAGTTCTCATCACCGCCATTCGCGGATTTAAAAGTGTACCAGGTACACTTAAAACGATCTCCGGTATCGGCCATGGATTCAGAAGGAAATGATCTTCTGTCATGCATTACTGAGAAAGATGATATATATCTCTCTGGCTTCAAACCTGATAGGTATCAGGGCATTACGGAAATGCAGGATCTTATCCTGGATCCTGGTGAGTTCGACGAGACAAAGGGTATTGTCCTTTTCCTTCAGGGCTGGATCTTTCCGACTGATGCCAGTATTAACTATGCACTTTCCCAGTCAGATGCTATTAAAGTTGTTTCTCCTTTTATCCAGGTGCAGAATAAGGATGGCGAATGGGAAACAGTAATTGAAAACCTTGGCTTCCCTATGGGTAAGGATAAGACCGTAATTGCCGATATGACAGGCAAATTCCTTTCCTGTGACCACCGGATAAGGATACAGACAAATATGGAGATCTACTGGGACCGGATATTCTTTACTGAATCACCTTCAGAGGCGACTGTGGTTAAATCTGCATTAAGTCCTGTTTCAGCTGATCTGCATTACCGCGGGTTTTCACACACCTTCAGAAAGGGCGGTAGATACGGGCCTCACTGGTTCGACTATTCAGTTGTCGATAAAGAACCGAAATGGAGAGATCAGCCGGGTAATTATACACGTTATGGTGAGGTTTTGCCTCTTATTACGGAAACCGACAATAAATATGTCATTTCAAATGCCGGAGATGAATTAACTGTCGAATTTGATGCCGGAGGATTACCGGAGCTGAAAAAGGGGTGGAAGAGAGATTTCCTGATCAGGAGCGTGGGCTGGGTGAAAGACGGCGATATGAATACGGCATTCGGGAACAGTGTTGAGCCCCTTCCGTTTCACGGAATGAAAAGCTACCCTCCTTCCGAAACGGATATCTATCCAAATGATCCTGATCTTCAGGAATATAACCACGAATATAATACCAGGATTGTAACAAAAGATGCTTATGTGAATGCAATAAAAGATTATGGCAAAAAGAATTAACCGCAGAGTTCGCAAAGTCCCGATAACTATCGGGAGCGCAAAGAACGCAAAGCCAAAACACTGTTATTCAAATCTTTGCGACCTTTGCGGTATTTCTTTGCACCCTTTGCGGTTAAAAACGTTCGTCTCTGTCTGCCTTATAACTGTCTTCTTTCAGCTAACAGCCCAAAATCCCAACGTAATTTTTAAAGACATAACAAAAAGGGCTGGTATTGATTTCATATACACCTTCGGAGATTATCATTATGAGAATATACTCGAAAGCAGCGGATCGGGAATAACCGTCTTTGATTACAACAACGATCAGATGATGGATGTCTATATGATGAATGGCACATACATAAATGGAGTATCAGATAAGGGAGGGATTCATTTTAAAAACACAAGGGACAAACTATATAAGAATAACGGCGACGGCACCTTTTCAGATGTTTCAGATATGGCGGGGGTGAATGACACAACATGGAGCATGGCTGCCGGTGCAATCGATTATGACAACGACGGGGATCAGGATCTTTATCTTCTGAATTACGGCCCAAACATTTTTTACAGGAATAACGGTAATGGCACTTTCACCGACATTACAGATAAGACTGGGCTCAGAGGACCAGAAAAGCTAAACGGTTTTTTAAAATGGAGCATAGGTGTTTCATTCTGGGATTATAATCGTGATGGAAGACTTGATGCCATGGTCGGTAATTTCCTTGCGTTTGACCCTGCTTATGTTTCTGCCTTAACACCCGGACTTATGCCTCATCCTTCCGAATATATGGGACAGGCTTCAATGCTTTATGAACAGCAACCGGACGGAAAATTCATTGATGTCACGGAGAAAAACAACCTTTTTTATCCCGATTCAAAATGTATGGGACTTACAGTATTTGATTATGATGATGACGGTGATATTGATATATTTCAGGCTAATGACCATCAGCTGAATTTCATGTTCAGAAATGATGATGGCGAATTCAAAGAGGTTGGAGTACAGACAGGAGTTGCCGCGAACAGCCAGGGAAAAGGCAGCGGTTCGATGCATGGAACAATAGGCGATGTTGATGGTGATGGCCTGATTGACATACTGGTTGTCGACCTGGAGCATGGAGCCCTGTACCGGAATCTCGGCAATGGATTGTTCGAGGATATTACTTCATCAAGCGGTATCATTGGTCCGCTTGCCGGGAAAGGCTCATGGTCAGCTGCCCTGTTTGACTATGATAATGATGGTGATCTCGACATCTTTGCTGCAAACGGGACAGCCGAGGAGCTTATCCTACAATACCCGGTGCTTCTGGAAAATGACGGAAAGGGACACTTCAGAAATACAGGTCCTGAAAAGGGTAAATACTTTTCAACCAAAAGAAGCGGAAGAGGCAGTGCAATCTGGGATTATGATAATGACGGGGATCTTGATATTATTGTTTCTCATGTCGACCTCAAAGCGACAGCTGTCTTGCTGAGGAATGACGGAGGAAATGCAAATCACTGGCTGGGACTGACACTGAAAGGTAAAAACGGACCTGCATCAGCGATAAGTGCAAAAGTAATAGTGACAGCAGGGGGCAAAAAACAGGTCCTGGTTAATCAATGGGCGACAAGCTATCTTTCAAATAACGATCCCCGGCTCCATATAGGACTCGGAAAGGAAAGACAAATCGACATAATGGAAATTTACTGGTCTGATGGCGATAAAGAGGTTTATAAAAACATTGCAGCAGACAGGTATGTCACCATTTTACAGGGAAAAGGAATAATTATAAAATAATAAATTAAAAATAATATTATGAAGAGCCAGTATGTTGAAAGGATCATTGATCTTACAAGCCCTGAAAAAAATGTCATCTATAACATGACTCATGAAGAGGCCGTGAAGGCTGTGAGATCAGGCGATGTTGAAGCTGTCCGCAGGATTGACGGGCAATTTTCTCTTGTGTCAGTTGATGGAAAAATAATACGCATGGCAAGGTCTATAGGACGCCCGATCCGTTATTTTATCGCAAAGCGTCCGGAAGGACCCAACCTTATAATCGCTGAACGTATCGATGAAATATTTGATTATCTCAAAAAAGAGGGCCTTGAAAATCAGTTCCACCCTTCCTATACAAGAATGGCTCCCGCTCACTATATAACCAGAATTGAGCTGCTCGGATGTCCTGATCCCAACCCGGTGTATGAACGCTTCTTCAAACCGCAACGAAATAAATATTCGCCGGAAGATCCGGCAAAAATCGGGGAACATTATATAAGGACCTTATACCTTGAGATACGGAAGTGGCTTCAGCATCGCGCAAAAACAGGTCCAATAGGTGTAACTTTCTCAGCCGGCATCGACAGCGGGGCAGTATTCATACTGACCTATTATGCCCTCAGGGAACTTGGTGAAAATCCTTCAAGACTCAAAGCCTTTACTCTGTCAGTTGACGGTGGCGGCGAAGACCTGATCCAGGCAAGAAAATTCATTGAAGCATTGACTCTTGAATTATTCATTGAACCCGTTGAACTCGATTACTCAGCACTAGACTGGAAGAAAGCTGTTAAAATGGTGGAAGACTATAAACCTCTTGATATACAATCAGCTACAATGAACCTGTCGCTTCTGCAGGGAATACGCTCGAGGTACCCTGAATGGAAACATATTTTTTACGGTGAGGGTGGCGACGAAAACCTTAAAGACTATCCGATTGAAGAGAATCCGGAACTTACAATAAAAAGCGTACTCAATAATATGATGCTTTACCACGAAGGCTGGGGTGTGGATTCCATAAAACATTCACTGACTTATTCGGGAGGGTTGAGCAGGGGCTATATGCGCACCTATGCACCGGGAGACAGCCTGGGCTTTGAAGTGTTCAGTCCTTATACGCTGCCTAACGTGATAGAGATTTCTGAAGGAATACCATATATCGAAATGACAGGATGGGATCACCAGAAACTGTATGACCTTAAAGGAGAGATCGTTTCACGGGGCATTAAGGCTGTTACAGGAATAGATATGCCGGTATTCCCGAAACGACGTTTTCAGCATGGGGCAGTATCATCAGATATTTTCAGGAAACACTTCCCGGAAAAAGAAATAATATACCGGAAAGAGTTTCTGTCACTTTATGAATGATCATTTGGATTTTGAAATCACCGAAAGGTGGATCTTAAGCTCCCGCGGAAGGAAAAATCGTGTTAATCCGCACAAGCCCTATGCCTTGCTGGTTGAAAAGGAGCTTACACCATCCGGTCAGGTTGAGGATGCGGGAGTCATCTTTCTGACAAACAGGGAATGCCCCTTTCATTGTCTGATGTGCGATCTGTGGAAAAACACAACCGATGAACCTGTCCAGGCCGGAGCTATCCCAAACCAGATAGAATGGGCTCTGAAGAAAATGCCCGGTGTCAAACACCTGAAGCTGTATAACAGCGGAAGTTTTTTTGACCATATGGCTGTCAGGAAAGAAGATTATAAGAAGATCGCTTCCCTGCTGAATGGCCTCAAAACAGTCATAGTTGAAAGCCATCCTTCGATGATAAATGAGAAATGCCTGGTTTTCAGGGATATGCTTAAACCTGATCTCCAGGTTGCACTTGGACTCGAAACTGTTCACACGGAGCTCCTGAAGAGACTGAACAAGAAAATGACTCTGGAGGACTTCAGAAATTCAACAAGTTTTCTTACCGGGAACGGGATCCTGACAAGGGCATTTATCCTTCTGAAGCCGCCTTTCCTGTCCGAATCCGAGGGAGTTTACTGGGCGGAAAGATCAATTGATTTTGCATTTGATGCCGGAGTTGAATGCTGTATTGTTATTCCCGTAAGAGCTGGCAACGGTGCGATGGATATTTTAATGGACAGAAACTACTTTTCGCCTCCTGATATCAGATCACTTGAAGAGGTGATTGAATACGGTATTAAGCTTAAAGCCGGCCGGGTATTTTCTGATGTATGGGATTTGAGCCTTTTTTCAAAATGCAAAAAATGTATTGATAAAAGGATCGACCGGCTGACAGAGATGAACCTGAACCAGAAAATTATCAGAGAGGTTGTGTGCGCATGCTAATGATCACAGGCTTCGTTTCCATTCTCTCAGCCCCACAAATGACATTCCACAATATATTATATAGAGAACGACCGTTGGGTAAAGCCCCCTTGTATAAAATAAAATAACTGAAGCAGTATTAACTACGATCCACAGGTACCAGTGTTCGTAGATCTTCCTGGCAAGCATCCATGTGGCAATTATTGAAAGGGCGGTAATAAATGAATCCCATCCGGGGACAGGTGAATCTGTAAACCTGTCGAGAACCAGCCACATCACCGCGATCAGGATTGAAAATACCGTTGTAAGAATAATTGCAGTTTTCAGATTTATTCTGGTCACTTTAAGCTTCTGGGTTCGCGGATTTCCTTCATAAGAAACACTCCCCTGCTCCCCCTCAAGGGGGGAATTATTAGGTCCCTGCTCCATGCCCTGTGCCCTGCGCCCTGTGCTCTTTACTTGATGCCGGGCACCTCGGATCCACCAGTACCAACCCAGAATACTGATCACCAGATAATACCCCTGCAGGCTCATATCCGCATAGAACTTGCTGGTAAAAAAGATCCATATATAGACTGCAGAGGTTGCGATGCCTACCGGCCAGAGCCATATATTCTGCCTGATCTCAAGAATAACGTATAGAATACCGGCAACCGCTCCGAAGATTTCAATATAATTATCTGATAACCAGTCTATTAATCCCATAAAACCTGGTTCTTAGAAGGAGAGACCTATTCTGAATATGAAATTTATGCCCGCCTGAGGAAAAAAGTATGACCAGCTTTGTTCAATCCCGTCTTCGTACCAGTTTCCTCCGTATGCATTGCTTTCATACATGCTGTTGAAAATATTATTAATGAAAAGCTGGAATTCTGTGTCTTTGATTTTCGGGATAACAGGTCTGAAATCGATTCTCAGGTTATTTACTAAATAAGGATCGAGTTTTCTTTCATCGCTCCTGGTGTTATCAAAATATTGTTTGCCCACATATTTACTGATAAAATGCATCTCGAGATTTTTCAGAATTTTTAAATTTATATCACTTGATCCAATAATGGAAGGAGAATATGCTATATCAGTATTCCCAAGGCTTTTGCTTTTATATTCTTCTGTCCAGTCGGTTGTGTTATAATCAATATAATACTCAATAAAGTCTCTGATCTTATTCCTGCTCAGCGTTGTACTCATATCCCAGTTGAGGAATCTGAATGGTTTCAGCCCGGCACTTATTTCAGCCCCGAGCCGGTAGCTGTTGTCAACATTCGTCATAATTGAATAACCGGTATTGCTCAGCTCACCTGTCGGAACCAGCTGGTCCCTATAGATCATCCCGTACATGTTAACTGCCAGTGAATATTTTTCGCCTCTTATCCTGTAGCCTGCTTCAGTGTCATAAAGCGTTTCAGGTTCAGGTGTTGCATCAGGATCACCTGTTGCTTCTTTGAAGTCCGTCCGTGTCGGTTCACGGTTAGCAACCGAGAATGATAAATAGGCATCCTGATTAGGCGTCAATGAAAGGAATAAACCAGCTTTGGGATTGAAAAAATGGAACCTGTGTTCCTGTGAGATATCTTTCATATCGTCATCAATGCCGGTCAGTTCATAATTTATATACCTGTACTGAAGATCGCCGAATAATGATGTTTTTGCTGATATTGAATAATTTACCTTGCCATAAATATTGACTTCTCCTTTGATACCTTCGCTGAAGTACCATTGATGATTCATTTCCGTACTGCCGGGATATTTCATCCAGATTATCCTTCCGTAATGGTCGCCTGAATAGAGGTTTATTCCTCCGCCTGCTGTCGCTTCAATCTTCTTCTTATCATAATTGAGTGACCATACGAGGCCGTAAAAATCGTTCGACATCCACTTTCTCCTGATCAGGTCCGATTCGGTTATCTCTGTTCCGCCAATGATAACCGGAGGCAAGCCATAATCATCAAGCTCATTGTCTTCCCTGTATTCCTCATAATATCCCTTCCCCCTTGTATAATGGAGTGCCGAATTAAGTGAAAGATCATTATTGATTTTCAGGCTGTGTATCAGCTGATAATGATTCTGAATATAATTGTCGCTTTCATTATCATAAAAATAAAAAAATCCGGGTTCTTCCTGGTACATCCCTGCCGGATTAAAAGTTCTGTATATCTTATGCTCACTTTCCAGCATTTCTTTCGGTACACCCCACCATCCTATTCCTGTATGTTCGTCACCAAGAATAATATTTGCTTTCAGCAATGAACCTGCCGTTCTGAATATTCCGCTTAAAAATGCGGAGCGGTGCTTTGAATCTGTCCGGTCAATATATCCCTCGCTTCTTATATCGGAATAACGCATCTGAAATGCAAATTTATCTGCCAGCATACCTGTTCCTGCGGTCACACTGTTCTTAAATGTCATAAAAGATCCTGCAGCTGAGTTTATTTCTGCAAACGGCTCATTTTCAATACCTTTTGTCTGAATATTTATTGAAGCTCCAAAAGCACCGGCTCCGTTTGATGAGGTTCCGACTCCTCTCTGAACCTGTATATTATCGACCGATGATGCCAGGTCAGGCAGATCAACCCAGAAAACCTGCTGGGACTCCGGGTCATTGAGAGGAATACCATCGATGGTAACATTTATCCTGCTGGCATCAGTACCGCGGATCCTGAGGTTTGTATAACCGATGCCGTTCCCGGCTTCGGAGGTCTCAACAAGCGACGGGGTGAGGCTTAAAAGGAATGGCAGATCCTGCCCTGAATTCTGACTTTTAAGTAATGACTGTTCAACATTTGTATAGGCAAGAGGTGTATTGCTTCCCGCCCTGGTGGATTTTATTATTACTTCTTCAGTCATCAGTGCTTTTTCTTTAAGGATGACATCCAGGATGAATTCTCCGGAAAGATCCGCCTCGCGAGTCTGACTCTCAAAGCCTGTATATGAAAAACGCAGCGAATAACGACCATCAGCCATGTTTGAAAAGGCGTATGTGCCATCCGGGGCAGTGTATACTCCCAGGAATGTACCTGTTATCGTAACAGCGGCCCCTGCCAGGGGATTGCCGTTATCGTCAGTGACCTTCCCCTTTATCACAGATCCGTTTTCGGTATATCCGGATGCAAATGATATGGATGCTAATCCAAGGAACAGAAAAAGATAAGACAGTTTTCTCATTTTGCCAGTAATAAATTCCAAGTCAACATCTTGAAAATGAGGCTCTTACTTCATGCTGATTTCTTAGCTATACTCTTTTCCTACGCCGGCATTATCCGGATCAGGTACAAAGGGTTTGATCTCAGCCCGTAGTATTAAGGCACCCCATTTTCCGAGAATATAAAGATATAACCTTTTATCCGGTTTGTCAATTTTTTTTTAATTTAGTCTTCTAATTCAGACCCGAGATGAAAGAGCTGCTGGATAAACTTAACTTTAAGGATTATAAAAGAATTGCAGTAATCAACGCTGAGCCAAAATTTTCCCGTGAAATATCAAAAGAGCTTATAGGTGTAATCATCGATAATGAGATAGACCAGCGTTGTCCGTATGAATTCATCATTGTATTTGTCAGGTCAGTTTCTGAAGTCAATCATTTTGCACCTATGGTTCTCCATAATCTTACGGCTAATGGGGTATTATGGTTCTGTTATCCGAAAAAAAGTTCTAAATTGTATTCCTTAGGGCCGGGACGTGACCGCGGGTGGAATACCCTTAACAGGCTGGACTTTTACGGGATAAGAATGGTGAAAATAGATGAAGACTGGTCAGCAATGCGCTTCAGGAATATCAAATATATAAAATCGAAATCATCCAGGTTTCCAAAATAGAATACATGATCGTACGATTGCACGATCGCATGATTTAAAATGATAAAGACTGCCAAAATTGAGACCCCCCTCGGGGAGATGACCGCTGCCGCCGCTGCTGATGGCATATGTCTTCTGGAATTTTCTGAAGGAAGGGTTTTAACTTCTGATTATGAAGAACTTGCAAAGCTCCTGAATACAACAGTCAAAAGAGGCGGCAACAAACATCTCAGGACGCTCAGGAAACAGCTGAAAGAGTATTTCAAAGGTAAAAGAAAGGAGTTTTCACTTCCGCTTGTGACACGCGGTACTGAATTCCAGAAAGAAGCATGGAATGTACTGATGAAAATTCCATACGGATCAACAATATCATACCTGGAACAGGCAGAGGCTATGAAAAATCCGGAAGCTGTCAGAGCTGTGGCCCAGGCAAACAGCTCAAACAGGATAGGTATTATCATTCCATGCCACAGGGTTATCGGTTCTGACGGAAGCCTTGTTGGCTACAGCGGGGGATTGAAAAGAAAAAAATGGCTCATCGATCACGAAAAGAAATATTCCGGGAAAGCTGTTGACCTCGATCTGTTTTAATGTTAACCCGGGATTTTATAACAAATATTTATACAATGAAAACATTTTATAAAAAGAAGAAGTTTCTGTTTCTATCTCTATTACTAATCCTGGTATTCCTTTCCGGATGTGCTCATAATGAGGTAGTTGACCAATGCCTCTCCGGACACACCTATGGTTTTTTCGGAGGATTGTGGCATGGATTCATAGCTCCTTTTGACTTTGCAGGCATGCTTTTCAACAATGAAATTACTATGTATGCCCAGAATAATAATGGAGGTCTTTATGCTCTCGGATTTCTCCTGGGAAGCGGAGGCTGGGGATTCTTCGGAGGAAGAACAGTAAAAAGAGTGCAGCATTCAAGAGTTAACTTTCAGTCGCAGAAATTCGATAATGCAGAAATAGTGGAATGATACAATGAAACATCTGCTTATAACCATTTTACTTCTGTTTTCAACCTGTTGCTTATCGCAAAAGAAAGAGCTTATCTACCTCTGGCCCGGGAAAGTGCCGGGAGAGATGAAGGAAAAACAACCTCCGGTAATCGATACCGCACGAAGGGATGATGTACTGAGGTATGCTGAAGTTACCGACCCGTCTATCGAAGCCTGGCCGGCCGATCCGAAACTCAATAATGGTGCCGCTGTGATCGTTTGTCCCGGAGGAGGTTACAGGATATTAGCATGGGATAAGGAAGGCACAGAAATAGCTGCATGGCTTAACGGGCTCGGCTATTCGGCATTTGTCCTTCAGTACAGGATCCCTGACAAAAAAGAGGGTGCCCTGCAGGATGCCCAGAGGGCATTGAGAGTGGTAAAACAAAGTGCATTAAAATATAAAATAGATCCTGATAAAGTCGGGATCATGGGCTTCTCAGCGGGAGGAAGCCTCAGTGCCAGGACAAGCATTCTCTTTACCAAAAAGACTTATCCTACGGTTGATGCAGCAGACAGTCTCCCGTGCCGCCCTGCCTTTGCCATGCTGATCTATCCTGCATATCTTGACCAGGGGGAGAACAGATCACTGACACCTGAACTTCAGCTTACACAGGAGACACCGCCTATATTCATTTTCCAGACTGCTGATGATACTTACGGGAACAGCGCACTGGTTATTACCACTGCACTCAGGGATGCAAAGCTTCCTGTAGAATTGCATTATCTGGCAACGGGAGGGCACGGATATGGATTAAGACCGGTAAATCTTGCCGCCATAACCTGGCCTCAACTGGCTGAGACTTGGCTGAAAAATATATTCTTTCCAAAAAAATAATCTTATAAATCATGAAAACCTTATACGGGAAAAAGAATAAGCCTGCGATAAAAGTTTTTATACTTTTCCTTGCAACAGTAAGTATGGTTCTTATGAACTGTACCGGTCCTTCAAAAAACGCCGGGAAAGATCTTGAATCAGGATTTCAGAATCCGCCTGAAAGTGCAAAGCCCCGTGTATGGTGGCACTGGATGAACGGGAACATAACAAAGGAAGGAATACGTGCTGATCTCGAATGGATGCACCGTGTCGGTATCGGCGGATTCCAGAACTTTGATGCTTCACTTATGACACCACAGATCGTCGATAAACGGCTGGTTTACATGACACCTGAGTGGAAGGATGTTTTTCGTTTTACCACAGAACTTGCAGATTCACTGGATCTGGAAATGGCCATTGCCGGTTCACCCGGATGGAGCGAGAGCGGAGGTCCTTGGGTAACTCCTGCTCAGGCCATGAAGAAGTTTGTCTGGAGCGAAACAAGGATTGAAGGCGGAAAACCTTTTTCAGGCGTTTTGCCAAAACCTCCTTCAGCCACTGGTGCTTTTCAGAATATTGCATCAGGAAGAGGATTTTCACTCACAGAAGGACAGGAGCCTCCGACACCGGAGTTCTATGCCGACGCTGCTGTCGTTGCTTACCGTCTGCCTGAAAGCGACATTTCAATGATGGCATCACAGCCAAAGGTAACATCCAGCGGCGGGAATTTCTCTCTTGCTGATCTGACCGACGGCGATCTTGCAACAACCACTTTACTTCCGGCAGCCAGACCCGGTGAAAAAGCATGGGTACAGTTTGAATTCAGCAAGCCTGAAACTATAAAAGCACTTACTATTGTTGGCGGCGGTTCAGGAGGCATGTTTGGCTTTGGCGCTGACCCGGATAACCGTGCCCTGGAAGCCAGTGAAGATGGCAAGAACTTTATTAAGGTGACCGATATCCGCAGCGGCGGTGTCGGTCAGAAGACACTGACATTCAGTCAGGTAACGGCAAAATATTTCCGTTTCACCTGGCTCACTCCTCAGCCCCGTCAGTCAAATTTCCCAGACAGCTTTTTTGGAATAGACCTCAGCAGGTTGTCATCAGCACCATCCGGAACAAGGATCGCAGAGCTTGTCCTTCATACAGTTCCCCGGGTTAACCGCTTTGAGGAAAAAGCAGCTTTTGTAACTGCAACGGATCTGTATACAGCTCTTACTCCGGAAATAAATCCTGATGAAGCCATCAGGAAGTCAGATGTTATTGACCTTACGGCCGAAATGAAGCCTGACGGAACCCTCGGGTGGAATCCGCCCGAAGGCAGCTGGCTGATAATAAGATTTGGATATTCGCTTACCGGCCATAAAAACTCACCGGCATCCCCGGAAGCAACAGGACTGGAAGTTGATAAGCTGAATGCTGAATATGTAAAGGCTTATTTCAACAACTACCTTGATCAGTATAAAGATGCTACGGGAGGACTGATGGGACAGAAGGGATTGCAATACATTATCACTGACAGCTGGGAGGCAGGTGTTCAGAACTGGACCGATAATATGATAACAGAATTTGCCAGACTCCGCGGCTATGATTTGATCCAATGGCTGCCTGTTCTGACAGGACATATAGTTGAGAACGCTGAATCCAGTGAACGTTTCCTGTGGGACTTCCGGAAAACCATCGGAGATCTGACAACTTTAAATCACTATGATCAGCTTACGGAAATTCTGAAGGAACGCGGAATGGGCCGGTATACCGAATCTCATGAAGGAGGACGTGCATTCATTGGCGATGGTATGGATGTTAAACGCAAAGCCACTGTGCCAATGAGTGCTACATGGACACCGGGAGGATTTGATGGAGGAAATGAAGTGGCAACACGTTATAAGGCCGATGTTCGTGAATCAGCATCAGTTGCTCATATATACGGACAAAATCTTGTGGCAGCAGAATCAATGACTGCTATCGGAACAGCATGGGCATGGTCACCGGAGACTTTAAAACCTACAGCCGATATGGAACTGGCAAACGGGCTGAACCGTTTCGTAATACATACTTCTGTGCACCAGCCTGTAAATGATAAAATCCCGGGACTTGGACTCGGCCCGTTCGGACAGTGGTTCACACGCCATGAAACATGGGCTGAACAAGCCAAACCGTGGACCACATACCTCGCCCGCAGCTGCTACATGCTTCAGCAAGGGCAATTTGTAGCCGATATCATCTACTTTTATGGAGAAGATAATAATATAACAGCCCTTTTTAACGACAAACTGCCGCCAGTACCTGAAGGCTATAATTTTGACTTCGTGAATGCTGACGCCCTTATCAACTTACTTGCTGTAAACAAGGACAGAATAGTAACACCAAGCGGGATGAACTATCGTGTACTTGCACTCGATCCAAACAGCAGATACATGTCGCTGCCTGTTCTTCGCAAGATCCGTGAAATGGTAAATGAAGGAGCAATAGTTGCGGGTCCTAAACCTCTGAATACGCCAAGCCTTAGCGATGACCAGAATGAATTCCGGTCAATTACCGATCAGCTCTGGGTATCAGAAAATGGTATTAATACGGTCGGTAAGGGAAAGGTTTATGCCGGACAATCACTGGAGGAAGTAATAAAATCCCTTGAGATAATTCCTGATTTTGAATACACAAAGCCTTTGGAAAATACAAATCTGCTGTTTGTTCACAGGAAGCTGGCTGATGTTGATTTTTACTGGGTCAATAACCGTAATAACAGGGTTGAGCAAGTTGATGCTGCCTTCCGTGCTGAAGGGAAGAGTGCTGAAATATGGCATCCTGAAACCGGGAAAATTGAAGAGGCTTCATACTCCATATCTGACGGAGTTACAAAAGTGCCCCTTCACCTGGAGCCAAATGATGCAGTGTTCGTGGTATTCCGTAATAAGGCTAAAGAATCATCATATACAGTTCCCCCTGTGACAGAAAACCTCATTGCCCATGTGGATGGTCCGTGGGATTTGAGCTTCCAGCCAAACCGCGGGGCGCCTGAAAAGATAACACTTGAAGCATTGTCAGCATGGAATGATAATGCTGATCCCGGAGTGAAGTACTTTTCGGGCACAGGTGTTTATTCCAAAACTATTCAGGCAGCCGGGGAATGGTTTAAGAATGACGAAAAGCTATGGATTGATCTTGGTGAAGTAAAGAATCTTGCTGAAGTGATTGTTAACGGGAAATCGATGGAAATTTTATGGAAGAGGCCATTCAGAACTGAGATAACCGATGTATTGAGAACCGGTGAAAATACTTTTGAAATTAAGGTTACCAACCTGTGGGTCAACAGGCTTATTGGGGATCAACAACCGGGTATAACCGCTAAATATACTTATACAACCCAGCCTTTTTACAGGGCTGATTCGCCACTGCTGCCTTCAGGGCTTCTTGGTCCAGTAAAAATTGTAAGTACAACAATAAAATAATATCCGATCATCTAACCTGCATTATTCATGCAGAAGATAAAAGACAAAAGTAAAAAGATAAAAGTCAGGCATTTGTAAACCATTTTCAATATTTTTTTTGAAAGTTGATTTTTATGATTATTTTTCATAATGTTTTGAACCTTTT
>Ga0307378_10001745_pt1 | contig 34608 bp, 34 predicted proteins | sample UN1MG_FD_202238 | JGI IMG/M metagenome (GOLD analysis project Ga0307378, IMG submission 202238) | Soil microbial communities from Risofladan, Vaasa, Finland - UN-1 | ecosystem: Environmental > Terrestrial > Soil > Coastal area > Acid sulfate soil | place: Finland: Risofladan, Vaasa | collected... | reverse complement strand
GTCTCTTCGTACACCTGGATTGAGGCCTCGTCTCCTCTCATCTCGATGACCTCCCCCATGAGCCTCTGCTCACTCACACGCACAACATCGTACATCTTTGTATTCTGCATGCCTTCCGCTACGACCAAAGGGCCTGCAACCTTGACGATCTTCCCTGATTTCATTCTGCCACTCCCCTGGTATTCGTTTCAGGTAATAGATGCACCGGTGGAAACATATTACAATGAAAATAGTGCCCCATTTTACTGCATCCTTTGCAACAATCACAATGAACAGACCGCATCTCTCACAAATAAAAGAGAAATGGGCGTTTTCTGCGCTCTTCTCACTGTACTCTACTACACTATACTGACAGGTCACGGCCTCACCGAGAACCGTGAAAAAACGGCACAGTGCAACTGATACTACCCGTCCTCTTTAAAGAGGTCGGACCCTATCGCCTTGATAACGAGGCTCCTGAGGTGCTCGAAAGCGAGCCGCGAAGTCTCTCCAAGACCGCTTATTGTCAGTACTACGGGAAGCTCCCGCTCCCACAGCAGGTCTATCTGCTCTTTCAGGTGCACTGCCACAGTATCAGTAATGAGAATGAGCTTATACTCTTTTCTCACTATCTCCCTGAACCACTCATCTACCGGTGTGCCTGTATCGTGGTAGAAGAATACGTCGATCCCAAAAGGCTTGAAGCCGAGGATGTTTCTCTCTTCTCCCAGGACTGCTATACTAGCCATGTACTCCCCTGACGTGCCGTTTTATCTCAGGCTCCGCGATCTTTGCATATTTTGCAATAAGTATCGTTCTCAGATCTTTCAGCTCCACCTCTTTCATCCAGAGGTAGGCCAGAACCGGTTCGATTCCGAATGTAACGAATATGCTTTCCTTCAGATAACGCATGAGGTCTTCATCCATGAGCCTCTCCAGCTCTTCGGCCTGCTCATCCTCCGGCCGCCCCCTGTTTACTCTCAGAAGCACGGACGAGAGCGGAGAAAAAACTATCCGCTGCGCAAAGCCCTCGAGTGTGAGGTCTAAAACCTGCTCGAGGTAACCCGCATCTATTGTACCGTACGGCAGGTAGCGGCCCCGGACATCCCCCCGCTTTCCTCCGCGAAGCTTAAGCCTGAGCGCGCTCAGGATGTTATTTGCGTCGACCTCCCGCAGAAAGAAGTTATGTATGAAATCGTTTTTCATTAGGTTCACGAGCCCGAAAAGCTCTTCATAGTATGCAAGATCGCAGCGAAAGTCTATCTGCCTCCCGGATATCTGTTTTTTCTCCAGCGCCCACAGATAGCTCTCGTACATACCCGGCCCGAGGTCGAGAACCTTACCCTCCTCGAGCATCGACTTGAGCCCTTCGTAGGAATTGCGGGACCGCTCAGAGAAGGTTTCAGGAACAGAGAGCTCTATTCCCTTCGCCTCTTTTATAAGGAGTTTCAGAAGCTCGTAATCATACTTCAGTGATATAAGACGTTTAGGGGTATCGTCGAGAAGGAGCGAAAGCACGAGACGGTACACCCCGGTGAACCTCGTCTCCACCTGTTGCAGGAGTCTGTAGGTATGGCTGTGATCGCCCGGATCTTTCGGGTCCCCCGGGCCCGAACGATCTATACCGGTGAGCTCCGCAAGAGAGGCCTCGAACCTGTCGAGCGGCGCATCGATGAGTGACATCAGCGAACCCCCGTCGATGAGCTTCGTCTCCAGTGCCCTTACTCTGGCCACTGCGTATGCGTAGTCCGGGTTCTCGACAAACTCAGGGTTGTACGTCAGCATCAAATATCTCCCATGCTCTCTGCTCGAGGTCGTCGCGCTTGTACTTGAAGAGGCTGTCGATAGACATATTGGTCTCGATATTACCCTTCTTCAGTATAAACCCCCACGGAAAATCCCCCCGTTCTTTCGAGAGGACGAATGTACTCCCGCTTTTTTTGTTGAGGCCGTCAACGATCTCACCCAAAAGTTTCGCGTCTCCCTTCTTACCGAAGATGACCGTTTCATCCCTGTGTGACGAGACCTTTGTGATAAGGGCAATCATCAGGTCCCTGTACTTCTTTTCATCCTGGTCTACGAGAGCCTTATACGCCTCTTCAAAGGCGGTGTCCATCCATCGCTGCCTCCTGTCGAGAAGTTTCTTTCTGAGCTCGAGCCTCTTCGAGAGGATTGCACGTTCCTTCTGTTTTCTGTACTCCTCATCCAGAAGCTTTCTGTGCCGCTCGTAATACTGTTCTGCTTCACTCTTTCCGGCGGCCAGGAGGGCTTTCGCCTCATTCTGCGCATCATCGATGATGGCTTTGGCCTCTTTCTTCGCATCGTCAACTATTCGAGCCTGGATCCCTTCAACCGACATATCGATTCTCCGTCTACGTGTTTCAGAAGGTCAAGAACAGCCATATAAATATTGATACAAGCAGCCCGAGCACCGCGTAAAACTCGACGAGAACGCCCATAACGAGGGCCTTCCCCATCTCACCTTCCTGCTTGGATATGAGGTTTACCCCTGCTGCACAAACCTTGCCCTGATGTATGGCGCTGAACAACCCTGCGATTGCTATCGGCAGATTCATGAAAAAGACCTCGAGACCCTGAACGAGCGTCAGCTGTACGACATTGGCCTCCAAGAGTCCTATCTTCTGTATCGTTAAAAAGCCCATGACAAAACCGTATATGCCCTGCGTGCCGGGAAGCGCGACGAGAAGAATGAACTTTCCGAACTTCTTCGGATCTTCGCTCATGGCCCCGGAGGCTGCAGTTGCGACAAGTCCGATACCTTTTGCTGATCCGGTTCCTGACAAGGCCACTGCGATCGCTGCACCTGCAATAGCGAGAAATAATCCTACGTTCATACTACCCTCCTTGAGAGTGTTTCAATGTATTCTGTTTTTATTTTGTGCTGCTTTCATAAAGGTATATGTCCGCTTCTCTGTGAACTCAGAAAGAAGCTCTCCCTCTCCGGTATAGAACTTCGTAAAGAACTCCATGAACTGAAGTCTGATGGAGTGTACAAATGCACTGAGCCCCGATATGAACAGATTAAAGAGGTGTCCGATGAAAAGGATCCCCAAAAAACCTATGATTCCGATAATCGGCAGGTCCTTCACCATGGTTGCGAGCGTATTCATCACTCCGGCGATTACCCCTGTCGCGAGTCCGAGCGCGAGGAGCCTCGAATAGGACAGCACATCCCCGAGCACACCTGACACACCATACAAAGTAAACAGGCCCTTACCTATGCGCTTGATGGGGTTTAACGAGCTCCTCTCCGAGAAGAAGAGTATGATACCGGCCCACAGGCCAAGCAGCCCGAAGAAGAAGATGTTCAGAAGCGGCTCTTTATCCGGCATGAACCTCACCAGGACCTTGGGCAGAGGTGCAAGAAGAAGGAAAACCCACGGCAGGTGGTCACAGACCGCCTCCACCCACTCTCCGTCCCGTATCAGCATGTATATCTTTATGAGGTATCCTGCAATGAGATGTACGACCCCGAAAGCGAGACACATGACGAAGAAGGTCAGGACGTCCTTGCTCGAGTCGAATATCATGATCCTGTACCGGGCCTCCCGAAGCCAGGCGAGATTCTCTGGAAGCATGTCGAAGTTGATTCCGAACACGGTTCCTATGAGGGCCCCTATCACGAACGTGGAGGCCCCGAGAATCATAAAGAGCTTTAAAAACTTTTTCATCCCGCCCCGGGGCTTCAGAATCAGAAGCCCGAGGGCGGTGAGTAGCATTATCACCAGCCCGTACCCTGCCTCGGTGAGACAAATACCGAAGAACAGGGAGTAAAACGGCATGAGGATCGGCGTCGGATCGATCTCCTTCGGATTCGGTGGGGAGTAGAGGTTTACGATGATCTCGTACGGCGATACCACCGGATTGTTCCTGTACGCTACAGGCGAGATCTCGTCCTCCTCCTTCTCGATTGTCTGGAGGAGCACCTCCTCATATCCTTTTATCCTGTCTTCCAGGGCCGGGTAGTCTCTTTTCTTCATCCATCCCTGAATCACGAATGTGCGTTCCGTAAAAAAAAGCTTCTCCTTCGCCGTGTTTTTTTCGATCTCCGTCTGGAGGTAGTCGTAGTAGTATTTCAGGGGCTTGGTTTCAGAAGCGAGTCTGGAAGCCTTTTTTTGAAGCTCACCCTTCTGTTTTTCCAGGTTTTCTATCTTCTTCGTGCAGTCCTCTATAAGCTCTTTCGGACTCTTCGGCACATCCGGAAGAGACATGGGTTCGAAATGAAACTCCTTCTCGAGCCTGGCGGCCTCCTCAATGGCCCCCCTGTGGTATGTGATATAAAAAAAGACGGTCTGGTCACCGCTTATCCTCTCTACCTGCAGCAGGTCGTGACCCGCCGCCTCTGTCATTTGATCGTACTCCTCCCTGTCCAGCCTAGAGACTATACATCCGGTGTGCTCGCCGCGAAGCAGATTCAGGGGAAGATTGAGCTCGACAAAAGGGACGAGCCCGTCTCTCTTCAGTAAAAGCTCCCGCATGGAGGTATCAATTTCAGAGATCTTTTTTTCTATCTCGAGGGCGTCCTCTTTTGCGCTTTTCGTCCCCGCCTTCTTACAGACCTCGCCAAGCTCCTGCCTGGAGACCTCATCCGGCTGCTGCCGCAATTTTTGTAAAAGCGGTATCTTCGGCGCGTACTGCTGTAGAAACCCGAGCGCTTTTCCCACATCGAGGAGTTCTTTTTTCAGATCCGAGATATACTGAGATGCGTCCTCCACTATCCGCTTTTCGCTCTCCCACTCTCTGATGCGGTTTTTATCGATCTGAATAATACCGAGTCCCTGCAGGTCCTCGAGTACCGCGTCCATTACCGAGTTGTGGGCGGTCACTTCGACCTTGATAACCTCGTCAAGAGCCATCCCTCATTCCTTTATTATCTCTTCGGATATGTACGATACGACCTTCTTCAAGGTTTTTTTACAGCGTTCATCGACATTCTCGATATGACGCTCCTCCTCAGCCTCGAGCGCTTCGATCTCCTTTTTTGTCTCATCCGCGTATCGTTTCTTTATTTCTTCCTCCTGCTTCTTCAGCAGCCTGTCTTTTTCCTCTATATACTGCTTTCTTTTGTCATCCGAATCTTCCGCGATCCGTTTCGTCTCCGACCTTGCATCAGCACTTATCTGCTGTGCCTTTTTTTCAGTTTTTTTTATGGAGCGAAGAACCTCGCCTGCCATGGTGATCTCCAATATTTTTTATACGTAATTATAGCTATAAAAAACCGAATATATCAACTGTTTCTCTCGATTCTTCATCCTATATCGAGCAATTGTTCCGGTGTATCGATGGTATAGTCAGGAATCTCTCCCAAAAGACGTGACCGGTCCGAGAAACCATAGGTCACCCATACCACCGTGAGGCCCGCCTTTTTGGCTACGACGATGTCGTTTTTTCCATCTCCTATCATGACGGCCCGGGCCTTTGGAAGACCGGCGCGCTCCAGTATATATTCAACCCCGTCGGTTGAGGGCTTCTTTCTCTCGACAGAGTCTCCCCCGACGATGATAGGGAAATAGGGAGTCAGACAGAGGCCGTCGGTGATGGCCCTGGTGAACCTGTACGCCTTATTCGTGAGGATCGCCTTATAACTGCCTTTGAGGCGGGAGAGGAGGTTCATAATCCCGGGATAGGGTGCTGTTGTATCGAGCATGTGGTTCCAGTAACATTTCTTGAAGACGGGCAGCGCTTCTTCGACATCGAAGCTCGTGTCACCGAAGCTTCGCTCCACGAGCTTTTTTATCCCGTCACCCACGCAGCCCGTAACCTCTGCAACGCTCTTGGGACCGATACCGTACAGAGCGAGCATTTCGTTTACCGCTGTAGTCAGATCACGCCGTGTATCGATGAGCGTCCCGTCGAGATCAAATATATATAGATCAAACGCCATCAGCAGACCTTATTGCGGAGGTTGGGCTTAAGAATTACTCGAACAATATATAAAAATATTATGTCCCGATCAACTTATACACACTGTGGCATATGTAAAACTTCGTTTTGTAAACCGTCCGTTTTTTTGTATATTGAAACAGAAATGGAAACCTATTTGAAGAATGCATACGAGGTCGCCCTTAGAGCTGCACAGAACGCTTCTGAACATATTATGACCCGGTTTTCTGAAGGCAGCCGCAAGCTCTCCAAGGATTACGGGCACGACGTAAGCTCGAAGTCGACGTCGAGACGGAAGAGCTCATTAAACGCACGATCAGGGCGGCGTTCAGCAGTCATGGCTTCATGTGCGAAGAGAGCGGGAGGGAGAACCCCGATTCCGAGTACACCTGGGTCGTCGATCCCCTTGACGGAACCGTCAACTTCTCCCGTGGGATCCCGCACTTCTGTACCTCTATCGCCCTGAAAAGGGGCGGCGAGTACCTTCTCGGCGTAGTTCGCGACCCTGTGAGGGATGAGACCTTCTCCGCGATGACGGGCGCAGGCTCCTTCCTAAACGGGAACCCGATAAAGAAGCGGGGTATCGACACGCTTGGACAGGCAATCGTCGGGGGTGGCTTCTTTCACGAGGGGGCGATCGAAAAAGGTATCGAGATATTTTCACGCCTCGTACCGAGGGTGAAAAAGCTGAGGTTCTTCGGAGCGGCGGCTATCGATCTCTGCTACCTCGCCGCCGACCGCATAAACGGCTATATGAACTTCTCCACGAACGAGTGGGACATAGCTGCGGCCTCTCTCATCGCTTCTCTCGCTGGAGCGAGGATTGAGATAAGGAAAAAGGCCGGAAAGGTCGATATCATCGCAGCCGATCCGAAAATCTTCGACGAAATCAAGGCCGTGACGGGTCTTTAACAAAAAACCGTTTGCTTAAAAGCCCGACCCGCAGGACTTTTCTAAAGACGTACAAAAAGCGGAATTACAGTCATGAAAATACTCGTAATGAGGGTAGTTGTCAGCGTACCATACTCGAGGTCTTTGAAAGAAAAACGGAGTGTGGTAAAGGCGATCAAGGATCGAGTATGGAGAAAGTTCAGGGCATCGATCGCGGAGGTGGACGCCCAGAATTCGCTGCAGACCGCAGTGCTCGGCATCTGTTATGTCTCAAACGACAAGACACTCCTGGAAAGCATCAACAGTAAGATCGTCAACTTCATAGACGACAGCTTCCCAGGCCTTCTCGAGGACACCCACCACATCATCGAGGATTATTAGCGCTTTTTTCACCGTAAACTTTATTTTTTCATAAGATTATAAAATTCTGGCAAGTCATCATTTAAACCCCTTGTTATGCAATCTGATTGCATCAGCAATCTATGAGAAAACCGCATTAGACACGGTTTAAAAAAACCGCTTTCTCTTCGGCCTTTCGTTGTCATCTCCTGCGTCTTTTGGAACAGCGGACCTGTCATGATGCTTGCCTATCTCGTCTGCTTTCGCGGAGGAGGAGTAGAAGTTGGTCGGCGAAAAGGAGAAATAGTTCCTGTTTTCGAGCTCGCCGCTCTCGCGGAAGTAGGTCCGCTGCTTCTCGTTGAGCTCGTCGTACACCCGGTCCGAGATTGTTATCGAATTGATTTCAGTGCACTTCTTCTCGAGATGGGCCGCAAAGTTGATGTTCGGGGATATGATATTGCCCTTGTCATTTCTATAGAGCGTTTTCCCGCTGTCCACGCCGAACCGCAGGGTCACGTCATTTTTAAAAGCGTTCTCCTTGAGGTTGAAGAGCGGGAGAAGACCCAGGGCCTCCATACTGAAATAGACACTAAAGGTTGCGAATTGAGGTCCCCAGAATGCGATTATGCCCCCGTCACCCTGCCATGACCATATCGATCCGCCGTACTGGATCGCAGATATCCTGATCATATCGAAAAGAGCGTTGACAGTGCGTTCCACGAGCTTTATGTCTTCATGGAGGGCCATTTCGCTGCTCTTTACTATATCGACGCTCACGTATGCGAAGTCATACTCCTTGTTCTCCTGCAGGCATTCCTCCCATTTCGGGGCGCACTCGCGCTCGGAAACGAGAAAAAACTCCCGTTTTTTAAGATCGTATCCGATACCGAACTGCCTCATTACAACGAGAAGGTCCTCGAGACCGCAGAACCGTATCTCCCTCCCGTTGAGAGAGTGGCAGTCCAGGTCTATGAGAAAACGAAGTAGTTCGGAGATTTCGCCTGAATTTCTGAGGGAATTGACAAGGTGCTCCGATGCGGCATGCGGAGGAAGCCGGAGTCTCCCGTATTGGTTCTCAGCCGTCTTTATTTCGAAATCCGGGTGGAACCGCCTCCCAATAATAATGATTTCCTCATAACTGAAATTATCACCGAGCAGCTCGATGAGCCTGTGAGTGATCTCCGGTTTGTCTAGTTTCTTTTCCATGCCGTAATCTGTCTTCTGTACATTGTTAAGATATAAATTAATCGCGGGGAATTCAACTTAAAACATCTTCCTGAGAGTGCAGCACGCGTGGGGTCACCCCTCAGGTCCGTATCGGACACCGAGAAGGATCCTGTTTATCTGTTTCGAGTTGCACAACTGCCGCGGTATGTGGGTGCCGAGAGGGTCCGGGTGAAAAAGCTCTTCGACGCTGAACTCCAGGGCCACATCTTTCGGCGCAACATTGAAACCGCCCTCTGCGAGTTTAGTACAGAAATAGATGTCCTCGGGCACCCTGGGGATGTCGCCGCGATCATGCTGCAGGATCTTGAGCATGGCGCTGCGTCTCCTGAGGGAGAAACCTCCGTTTCCTCCGACAGGAGGGGAATCCTCGGACTTCCATGGGGCCCCGACGTAGTCGTAGCCGAAAAACCGTTCTATTCCCCTTCTCCGCAGGATGGAGTCTGTCTGAAACAGCAGAACATGCTCCGACTCGATCCCGAGCCAGAACTCGGCCGAGGTCAGAAGGAGGCTGTAATCCTCTTTCGTGAAGTTCTTCCTCTGAAGATTGGTGAGACGCACATCCCCCCAGCCGCGCACGATCTCCTTCACAAACCCCTCATTGTCCGAACCGTGGAATATATGGAGCCCCCAGGATTCATCAAGGAAGTATACTATGTTTCTGAGAATATAGGAGAGGTGGGGATGCCTCCTGAGCTCAACAATCACCGCGCATCTATCGGATGGATATCGTATCTTTCGGCTCGGCTGCGGCAGCAGACGGTCTGTAAGCTGTACAAAGGCCTCCCACTTCTTCTCCCTGTTGGTCGGCAGGATGAAGGAGCTGCCGAGGATCCTGGCTATACCCTTTTTCTTTACCAAGCCTTTTCTTACGAGATAAGGCGCGTTTCGCCCGGGCATCAGCCCTCCATTTGAGGTTCGACCTCACGATTTTATTATTTTCCAGCCGCAACCCTTAGGGAATGTCGATCCTGTAGACGGCCGTAAGAAAAACATGTGTGCGGGGTCTGTCGACAAGAAGGTTTAGGTCACGACGGTAACCTCTTTCAAAAAAAATCCGAACCCTTCAGCATCCGCTACAGCTAATACGGCAGCCTAAGAATTTCGCCTTAAGTAACTCAATATAACGAAATCAGGTTATACCCATGCTGCGATGCCAGTCTTCATCGAATCCGATTCTCGCCCCCGGCGGCTACCGACTCCCAGTCCACGAACGGCGTTAAAAAAGCGACTTCCCCGTGTGTTGCACGTCCCGGAACAGGATGGATGAGCGTCCTTCTTTTTTTGAAAACTCTATAGAAGAAGCGCGATTTGTTCAATCTTGTAAAGACCAGAAAATCATTGGGCACCTTCGTCGAAACGCACCTCTTCCACTCCCTTTCATCGGCCTTCAGGGTCTTTACCCTCGAGGCAAACGTCAGAACCGTAGAGTTCGTAGTCTTCCAGTGAGTCGAGGTCGTCGTAATAACCCGCGTCGGTTCACCGCCCTGCTTCACGAACGGATTGGGGCCGCCTGCCTTCCTGTCGATATACTTGTCTGGATGATCGTAAAGCGTGACATAATCGGTTTTCGTTTCACGAAAAGCCTCCAGCAGAATCTCTTTAGACCCAGGGAGGTGCAGAAAATCATCTTCAACAAAATATACTATATCCTCGTCCTTGTGCCGCAGAGCAAGCTGAAACGTATAGGAGAACGTCATAGAGCCGCTTCTGTTATGCACATGATCCAAAGAAAACCTATGGGTTTCCCCTATACTCTTCAAGAACGAAGCCGTCCGGTCGTTCACGGAGTCTGCTATTATGTGCAGGTTGTCCGGACGGAAATTGTTAAAAAAGTTGACGAGGCAGTTCTCGTTGCTCACATAGGGGGCCTTGCTTTTCACGTTGTAAGCCGGAGTATCACTGATCCTGTAATAGACATATAGTTCAGGCATAAAAACCCTCCGCCGCAACGATCGATCTGAACTTCGGTGATCCGACACCCCCAGACACTCCCAGAGCCCCCATACCGGGGCAGTGAAAGTCCAGTATCGTCTAATTTTATGGCTTGCTGAACAATAATGAGAAAATGAGCCCATATCAAGAAAAATAGGCGCCCCGGGTTCTGCCGTATACACGACCGAACAGACCTATGGTCGGCAGGCCCATTAGCGTTGACTTATCGGGCCCCTTACGGTAGAATTCTAAGCACCTGATGACAAGAAGCATGAAGCAGCCGTTATTACCCAACGGGCCTTCATCACAAGGACTTTGAGGAGGCCTTGACGTTTTTGCACCTTTTTAAAACCGGTGTAAACAGAAATCATTTTTAAAAAGCGTTAACTGCTTGTTATATTAAAAAAAACAGAAACGAAGCTTCAAAAAATACAACCGGCGAGCGGAGAGGACATGAGACTATTCGTACCGGGACGCATATGCCTGTTCGGTGAGTACAGTGACCTGGCAGGCGGATACCGACGAATCAACGCGGATATAGAGATGGGATACACCCTGATAACAGGAACAAATCAGGGAATACATGCAGAGGTGAAGCCGCATCCCTCAATGCTGATCCTACACTCTTCACTGGGCGGCGGTCGGCGGAGCTCTTTCGAGATACCGATGAAGCCAGAGCTCCTCCTCGCGGAAGCGCAGAAAGGAGGATTCTTTAGCTATGCAGCGGGAGTTGCATACCAGATAGTGAGCCACTACCGGGTCAGGGGGTTGGAAATAGACAATGATCTTACGGACCTCCCCATAAAGAAGGGGCTTTCCTCCAGCGCCGCAATATGCGTCCTCGTTGCACGTGCCTTTAACCGGCTGTATGACCTGAAGCTGACGATCCGCGGAGAGATGGAGTATGCCTATCTCGGAGAGATCACCACACCGTCGCGATGCGGCAGAATGGATCAGGGATGCGCATACGGCAACCGTCCGATCATGATGACATTCGACGGCGATCGCATAGATACAGATGAATTGAGAGTGGCCGAGGACCTATACCTCATCATCGTAGACCTCCGGGCAGGGAAGGACACGAAGAAGCAGATGGCCATGGTCAACAGGGCGTTTCCCTTTGCAGATAACGAGATGCATAAGAAGACGCAGGAGTACCTCGGACCCATAAACCGTGAGATCGTGCATGCCGCAAAAGATCTGCTGGAGAGAGGTGATGCCCGTAGGGTCGGTGAATTGATGAACAGGGCCCAGGCCGAATTTGACAGGTGTGTTGGGCCGATATATCCCGAGGAGCTGGCGGCGCCGGTCCTTCACAAACTACTGAGCCATGAAAAGATAAAGCCGTACATATGGGGCGGAAAAGGAGTCGGGTCACAGGGAGACGGATCGGCGCAGCTCATTGCAAAGGACATGGACAGCCAGGAAAAAGCTATGGAAATAATAGAGCGGGATCTCGGAATGGCCTGCCTGCCTCTCGTAATAAGCTCCCAGCAGAAGGTTCGTAAGGCGGTGATCCCGGCGGCAGGTTTCGGCACAAGGCTTTTTCCGGCATCGAAGGTTGTGAAGAAGGAGCTTTTTCCCATCATCGATTATGACGGACGGGCGAAACCCGTTATTATGTCCGTGGTGGAGGAAGCAGTGCTGTCGGGCATTGAGAGGATCGGCATCATCGTTCAGAAGGAAGACCTTTCCATATTCGAGGAGTTTTTCTGCGTTCCCCCGCGTTCGGAGAACTTCAAGAAGCTGACAAAACAGAATCAGCGATACAGCGACTACATACTCGATCTCGGTACCCGTGTATCGTTCGTAACACAGCAGGTGCAGGAGGGATTCGGTCATGCGGTGTACTGCGCACGGGAATGGGTGGGAGATGAACCTTTTATACTGATGCTGGGTGACCATCTCTTTTTATCTGAAAATGACATCCGGTGCGCGGCGCAGCTTTTGGAGATATATGAAAGAGTGGGACAAAGCGTAGTTGGATTGAAGGTTACAAATGAGAAAGAGATAGGTCACTTCGGATGCGTGACCGGAGTTTGGGAAGAGGAGGGTTCGATACTTACTGCAACAGAGGTGCATGAAAAACCGGAGCTCGAGTATGCGAAAGAACATCTTCACGTCAACGGGATGGATGAGGACCTCTATCTCACCCTCTTCGGCCAGTATGTACTGACCCCCAAGATTTTCGAATACATCGAAGAAAACATCAGGCACAACTTTCGGGAGAAGGGAGAGTTTCAGCTCACTTCATGTCTCGACAGGTTGCGACAGGAGGAGGGACTGACCGGATATGTGATCAAGGGGGACAGATTTGATACCGGTATGCCGGAGAGCTATTTGAAAACACTTCTGAAATTCAGAGACGGCTGACTGCCCGCCCCCCATGCATCGGCATACTGATGCATTCTTTCCGAAGACACGGGTAACGATCACGACCGCTTTTTCCAAAAACCCCTTTTATCGAACTCCTTTGCCATTATCCGGTTGTAGCGTTTAAAACTCAGGGATTTGTGAAGCCCCCGGGGAAGCTCGAACTCCCTGGAGTAAACGCCGGGCAGAACGAGCCTGCCGACCCCTCTTTTCGCGAGATGCGCCGATATCCAGACATCATCCACCTTGTGTGAAACCTCCGGGAAACCGCGATAATCAAATATCGAGCGATCGAAGAACCTCTTCTTATAGAGCACTCCCCTGTACCCCTCGAGTACATCGGCCTGTACGGGTTTTTCGAGATACTCTTCTATGAACTCGTATCTGTTTTCCTCGATGAGCGGCCGCACCAGCCACCCGTTGAACCCGAGGGCGCAGTCGGGATAGCGCTGTTCATATCCCAGGAGGGTCTCTATGAACCGGCCCTCGTACTCGTGGTCGTCGTCGATCGTTATTATAATGCTTTCAGGGCCCTTTTCATAATCGAGCACTGGAAGCAGCTTCATGGAGGAACCGTGATCGTAGGGTGTCCTTACTATCCGGACAGAGGGTATCTTTTGAACATTCTCCGGTATCTCATACCCCTTCTTGGGACTGCGCCTGCAGACCTCGGGGATATTGAGAGATATGATGTCCGGCCTGACACTCTGGTTCAAAATGGAATTCAGGGTTCGTTCTATGTTCCCGATCCTGTCCGGGATAGTGGTTAACGATACTATTATTCGCATTGTTTGCCGTTGTTTAAAGTACTGTTAATGAAACCCGAAATTAATGAAAGTCTTCCAGGTCGCGCTCCCGTGGTGAAGCATAAACTCGTCCGCCATAGTCTTGTCTATCACCGTAACATCGAAACCGTCGTGCATACATCTGTGGACAACCGTCGTGAACAGATCGGGGCCTGTGGTGTAATATACGTCATACTGCCTCTTAACCGTCAACCCGGCCCGTCTCCCCGCCTCTTTCAGTATCTCAAGCATTACCGGATGCCCTGGGGCGCAGAGAAAGGAATAGCTCGCTATTCTCTCCTGGTCCTCTGGTATCTCGTTCCATCCCCTGCGGTGCCCTTCTTTCCTGATAGGCTCCCCCTCCCCTATCTCGCGTGCCCTCGTTTCCGAAAGGACGATCTCCACAAACGAGAAAAAACCTTTTTTTGGAAAATTCTCAAGCAGCTCGCGGACCGGCCGTACCGCAGACATGTCGAGATCGGCGTACATTCCGCCGTACTCGTAGAGCACGAGGTAGCGTGCGAGATCGGCTCTCTGGATGTTGAGCCTGTATCCGGAGTATTGTGCCTCATACTCCGGATACTTCTCCTCTATGAGCCTCCTTACATCCGCGTCCCTCCATACGAGCGGTGTGAAATCGCTGTTCTCTTCGTCAAAAGACTCGATCCAGTCCAGGTCCTTGAAAGGAGGAAACACCCTCGGCCCGATCCATATCCTGTGCAACAACCCCGGTATCTCATGCCGAACATCCTGTACCCCGCCGGAAAGCCTCGAAGCCGCGCCGTACCGTTTCTGGACCTTTCTCTTTCTGCCGAGCCGGAAGAGAGCAACAGCCGATATCAGGACAGCTATACAGCAGACTGCAGCGAAAATGATAAACAGGATGGACATATCGACTGCTCCTTACAGAAGTGCTCTCGATTAAGAATAACGGATAGACACGCGTATGTCAATTGTGAGATGAAAAAGCTTTCAAATACGTTTTGCCGGTACTATATTACCTGCGAAAGCACCAGATGCGGGGCGGTATGGCCGACAAAAGCGACCTCTTCCACGACATATTGAACATCCCGAGGATTTTCCTGTTTATGCGGGGAATTCTCGACGGAGGTCAGATGAGGTACCTCAAGCGGCTTATCGAAGAGTACGGCGTCACGAGTATTCTCGATGTCGCCTGCGGCTGCGGCGTTGCGAGCAGAATCGCCCCTGGCAAGTACCTTGGCATCGATTACAATCCGTCGTTCATCTCGTACTGTAATAGGAACTACAAGGACGAAAGTAAGACGTTCATGGTCATGGATGCCTCGCGCCTCGATCTCACAGATCGGTTCGACGCCGCAATCATCATCAACTCGATCCACCACTTCTCCGACCCCGAGGTCGTAGAGATACTCAGCAGTATGCGACGATCTGCGGAGAGGCTCGTCATCATCCACGATGCGGTCCCTCAACGAAACCCCGTTTCCGGAATTCTATACAGGCTCGACAGGGGGAAGCATTTCAGGACCGTCCGACAGCAGCAGGAACTTGCGGTCAGGGCAGGACTGCGGGTGCAGGACACGAGGTTTTTCAGGACATTCCCCGGAGTCTACCTGCATTCCACGATGGCATGCTCGGTGGAGGGATAACTGTGGTGAAGATCCAAATACTGAGTATAGAAAACAAAGGCAGCAGTTCTCATCGGTTTGGCGGAGAGGCCGGCCGGTTATCCTGGTATGTATACGGATAAACCCGTTTTTTGGCACATACGGGCCCAGGGGATTAGGTGCTCCCCGCATAAGCCCAATGACCTTTGCAGGAGGGTAACGTGACCGAGAGCTTTTTCAAACACTACATCACCGACCGGAAACCTGTTTTCTGGATCCTTTTCGGAATCCTCGTCTGCTCCATTGCTTTGACCGGGCTGAACGGCTCGCTCCAGAATATCGATGAGGTCCTCTACTCGAGGGTCGCAAGAGAGACGTTCGAAAAAGGCAGCTGGCTCATCCAGTACAAGGACGGGGAAGCGTGGTTTCACAAATCTCCTATGCTGTTCTGGGGGATCCTAACATCCTACAGGCTTTTCGGCGTCTCCGATTTTACGGCAAAACTGCCCTCAGCCGTCGCAAGCATAATCTCAGCCTTTATGATACTGTTCATATCCCGGAAGGTGTTCTCAAGAACAGGGGCCGGGGTGATCGCCGCGTTCATCTACCTCTGCTCTATCCAGGTGTACGCCTCGACTCACCAGGTGGCGACCGACTCGCTCCTCGTCGCCTCGCTCCTCATCACGCTCTTCTTTCTCATACGGGGAATAAGCGAACGGTCTTCCTGGCTTCTATTGGCTGCGGTCCTCAACGGTATCGTATTCCTGACAAAGTCTATATTCGGAATGGTTATTCCAGCGGTACTTTTCATTTTTATTCTCACAGACAGAAGGTGGGCACTCCTCCCCTATCTCGTGCTGATGCTCGTGATAAGTGTAGGAATAGCTGCCCCCTATTTCATCTATGTGTACAGAACGATCCCCGAAGTGTTCCTGGAATCCTTCCTGCGCGTCAATCTCATCCAGAGGTTCTACAGCGGTGGCAATATCGGCATCGGCTCCCTTCTGTTGCGTCTGCCGTACGGGATCGCCTACTACGCAGTCGTTCTCTTCCTTTTCCTGATGCCCTTTACACCAGGCCTCTTCTTCCTCTTCGGCCGTAAAAATAGCGGGCACTCGGCCGGTGAGATCCTGTGGGGCGGCCATTCCAGGGTCGTATCGATCTACTTTCTCGTCATTCTCTTCGGGTATTCCCTCCTCGAGGGGCACTGGCTCCACTGGAGCATGACGATGATTCCTGCGGTAAGTATCATACTCGGGAGGGTTCTCGACGGGATAAGAAAGAAAAGCTTCTTTCTCATGGTAGCTGCGTTCGGAACCGTCATCATCGCCGTCTTTGTCTACGCTTTCGCCACTCTCGCAGACACATACCCTACATACAGAGACGTAGTGATAGGCCTCATCGCCGCATATGCAGTGCTGGTACTGACGAGTGTAATATTCTACCTCGGCAAAGACTCCGTGGGGAGAAAACCGTTTTTTCTCGCAACTGTCTTTTTCATTGCTTTCGCCGTAGAGACGGCAATCACAGTCCCTCTCGACTTCAACCCTGACCTCAAGAGGTTCGGCAGCATAGTATACGACGACCCCTCATCCTTTGTAGTGGTGAGCACAAACAGGGTCAATGAAGGAAGCAAGACCACGGCGACGATATGGTACCTCAAGATGAACAGCACGCAGTACGGCTCTCTCGACGCGTTCAGAAAAGCGTCCGGCGGTATCGCTGAGGGTACGTACGTGATGTTCTACAGGGAGGACACCGATAAGATCCTGTCCATGTTCGAATCGTTCGATGTATTGATGAACGGCAAGATATGGAACCTCGGACGGATCATCGAAAAGTGAGTACGTCATCTGAAGGTGACGACGTTACCTGAAGGTGACGAACTTGTTGCCGAAGAAGTTGGATACAGTATAGCAGAAAATCCCCGCAAGCTGCGCAAGATTGGGAATCAGCCCGAGTTTCTCGACACAGATTATGGTAACGAGCAGGTTGAGGCCGTAGGATACTCCGAACATGAGAAAGAAGAGGAGAATCTGCGGTTTAGGGTTCTTTTTCGACCTGAACGTCCACCTCCTGTTCCAGATGAAGCTGTTCACGATCCCGCACCCATAACCCAGCACGTTCGCCAGTTTGTAGTTCAATCCGAGGAGGTTGTACGTAGAGTAGATGATTCCGAGCCCTATGACCGCATTGAGGATGCCTACAAGGATGAACTTGTATCCCTGAATAATAAGCAGGCTGCCGCGAATCTTGAGCTTCATCTTTTTAACTGCTTCCTTTCCCCCCCCATATTTACAGCCCAATATCAATGCTCTTTGAGTGCTTTAATGTATTGTAGAGGCTATTAAAATGCAACACATTTCTAAGAATAGACAGCCCGCCTAAACATGGACAATGACAACTTGACTCCATTAGTTCCGGATGAATAATCCAATGTAGGTAAGGGCAGATATTTCTGAGGCACGAATAACTATTAATTGAAAAATGTATAGGTACATTTACCTTCTATTTGGATCCGGAATAAACTGACTTGGCATGTGGGTTATAGTCACGCTCATCCTAACTATTTTCTCTCTCCGTTAATTATGGCGAACTCCGTATCAATAGCCTTTTGCATATATTTATATGAATTACCGAGGTGGTAGATAAAACTTTTCCGATACTGTTCGATCTCTTTCTTGTAACTGTTCTTGTTTAAAAGATCGATCACATTCTGTTTTAGATCGGCCTTTTTCAAAACCACGGGCCCGATACGCCCCCTGATCTTGAACTCTTCATACTGCAGATAATCCTCTTTATTTGCACCAAGAGGTATTTTTATCTTATCATCGAGGAAAATGATCGGTTTTCCCGTTGCAAGAACATACTCCCTCCCGATTCCTGAATCGTCTGTTATCATCAGGTCTGCTTCTATAAATGCTTCTTTATACCGGGCATTTGGTATTGATCTCTCAAACATAGAGAATTTAATCCCGAGTCTGTCGGCTTCCTCCTGCAAGGCTTCTACCCAATCGATCTTTCCCGAACAATTGTAACTATCTTTCAAATAAAGGTTGGGGTGCAGTTTAATGATCAGGTTCAGATCCAGGTCTTTCGCAACACTCAGTACCGTTTTATACCATTTAAAAATCGAAGAATATTTCACATGATACGTGGGCCCGTAAAAAATTGTTTTCTCCTTTTTCTTTACAACGGGCCCTTCGTCTAAAAGGTCGTCGACCTTCGGCACCCCTATCTTATAAATTGCAACATTATATTCCTCTGCGATCGACTTATACGGCTGTTCTTTTAATTGGTCAAACATGATCGGGGATTGCAGAAAAAGGGTCTCGTAATTTCTCAGATGGTCATCCCCATACACAGGCCCGAATGATGCGATTCCATGAAACATCTGTACCCTTCTCTGGCTTTTCCTCTTTCTATATAGTTCCGCATCAACACACAAAATGAGGAGAGGCTCTTTTATTACCCAGTGCGTATATCTCGAAAATGCAGGCAGCCCCATCATCTCGTTACCAAAACTGATCACGGTATATTTTTTATCCTCAAGTAACGATTTAACAATAGGTTCATAAAAATGTTCGTAGCATGGATCTATCAAAGAAATTGCAACTATACCATGAGGAGAGAAAGCGTTACGTAATTTCAAATATCTTAAAGTCGATACGACGAAATAAGAAAACTCTGTTATAATTTTTCTGGTACTTGCTAAAAGCATATCTTTGTGTACTGCTCCTTTTTCTCGTCCATCTCGATATACTCCTTGGCCCCTGTGAGTACAATCCCGCCCCCAATAAGGAGGAAGCTGTTTTTACAACCGAGCCATACTGTGGAGGCGAGGAGATAGACACCCTTTGATGTAATTTTATTAAAAAATATCGGAAACACAGCAGAGGTTATGGCATTAGGGGCTGAAAAATTGGCCCAGTCAAAAACCCCACCCTTTTAACTCCTGCTTTCATTTATTATTTCAATATGTATTTTTCATGAACACTTAGGATAATATATTATCCCAAGTGTTGCACTTGCTTATTGAACTCGGGTATGCTATTTATTACCCTATCCTCCAGTAAGATCTTTGGGATATCTGTGATTAGGGACCAAAAAACGCAGGCTGCCCGATCCTCGTATAACATGAGACCTGCTTTTACAATACTTAATTCCTTATACATGTACAAGAAAGTTCCTCATTCTTGTCTTCCATACATTTACTGCTTCAGCTTATCGTTCTTCACAAACCTCTGTAAATAGTAAGAAATGGACGTTTTAGCGCTTTTCTCACAGTACACTTATATAATATACTACTGGTTAATCATTTAGCTGAGATAAAACCGTATTAGGGGGAAGTCATTTATTGGTCAATCCCTTTAAGAGATTGACATTTCAAACAGCTCAAATTAAAATATTTTCGACTCTCTAATCTTGGAAGATGTATACTGAAAAGATGGAACTAAAAAGGATACTCATCACAGGTGCAAACGGATTTTTAGGAAAAACCTTACTGCATGAGCTCAAAAAATCTCATCAAATAAATTGTCTGGTAAGAGACAGAGAGTTTACAGATGATAAGGCGAATGTTCTGTATTTTCAGTGCTATGAAGACAATGCAGTAGAGGATGCAGTATCAACAGCTGATGCTGTCGTACACTGTGCTGCTATGCTCCATGGAAAGAAAAGAGCCATGTATACAGCAAACGTTCTTTTTACGAAGCTCCTTCTCCAACACGCAGAGAAACACAGAATAAAACATTTTGTCTACATAAGCACTGAAAATGCGGAGCATGCTCTTAGCGATATCTATACAGTGACAAAAACCATGGCAGAGAAAGAGGTAAAAAAGTTTAAAAATCATACAATACTCCGTCCTACAATACTCTACGGACCGGGTGATAAAAAATATGTGTCCAGACTGATCTCCCTCATAAAGAAACTGCCGGTGGCGCCGATTCTGGGAAATGGAAAGAACAGGTTTCAATTTCTATATATAGATGATCTCCTGCAGGTGATCATAGCTTCACTGCATCGGAAAATCACCGGAACCCATGTAATTGCCGGACCCGATAGTGTAACCTATGAAGATTTTATGGTTACTGTATTAAAGGCATTGAGGATCTCAAAACCTGTAGTACGAATTCCGATATCCCTGCTCAAGCCAATAGCACACATCCTTGATATTTTCTTACCCTCCCCCCCTCTCACTCCCACACAGCTCAACAATCTTTCAGAAGACAGGGAGTATGATATAACAGACACTGTAAAACTGTTCAAATACACGGCCACCCCCCTCGAAACCGGATTAAAAAGATTGATTGCACAGGAGTTATAAATGAAAAGGCTTCGTGTTGATATCATGCTTCCCGTATATCACGGAAACTTAACTGAAATTCCGAACAGTATCCAAAAACAGATTGAGTACTATGAGGAGGCGCTTCGAGAGTACGACTGGAGAATCGTCCTTGCCATAAACGGGCCGAATGCAGAAAATGTGATTTCGCTTGCCCAAAAGCTCGGCAGACAGGATATGAGGATAACATATGATTACACCGAACGGCCGGGCAAGGGCAGCGGCATAGTCCATTCGTGGAGCAGGAGCACTGCCGACATACTCTCCTATATGGACATCGACCTCTCAACCGACATCAGGGGATTTTCTCACCTCGTCGATATGATAAAAGCAGGGTACGACATCGCCATCGGCTCGAGATACCATCCTGATTCCACGGTGGAACGGTCTTTGAAGCGGAGGATCGTCTCCGTCTCCTATCACAAGATTTTCATGAAGATAATACTCGGCGCCCGGACATACACCGACGCCCAGTGCGGGTTCAAGGCGGTGAGCCCGCGGGTAGTGAAGGAGATCCTGCCGATTGTGAGAAACAGAAACTGGTTTTTCGAGAGCGAGCTTTTATACGTTGCCGAGCAGAAGGGGTTCAGGATAAAGGAGATACCGGTGAACTGGAAGGAATCGGAATTCTCGGGAATGAAACTCTACAAGGCTATCCTGGAATTTATCAAATGCGGCATTAGCCTGCGTCTGAGAAGGCTGAAGTAAAGAACGAGGACTATCAAACCATTAGGAAAGATCCACAAATCACCTCAGGGATGAGTTGCCCGGGTCTGTGCCCGGAAGATCAGGCAGACACATTGTAAATTTACTTTAACTTACAGTGCATTTATTGTTACTATTATACAGAATTTCCGGACAGTAACATACTCTATAACAATCGGTTCAAATTCTATTCATGAAAGCAGTCATACTGGCAGCAGGCGCATCGAAGCGACTACTACCCCTTACAAGTAACCTCCCCAAATGTTTTATCTCTATAGGTGATAAATCGATACTGGAGCACCAGCTCGATGCCGTCGAGAATGCCGGTATATCACACGTCGTAATCGTTGTCGGCTATCTTAAAGAGAAAATCATCGATTACATCGGTTACTCATATCGTAACATCAGTACGATTACGTACATCGAGAATCCTGAGTACGAAACAACCAATACTATATACTCCCTCTATCTCGCAAGGGCCGAGTTCAGAGAGGACGACTTCATATACTTAAACGCCGACGTCCTGTTCCATAAGCAGATCATAAAACTGCTCGTTCATAATCCTTTCCGAAACGTTCTTGCCGTTGATTACAAGAGATGCGGAGAGGAGGAGGTAAAATTCACAACGGACAGCAAAAAGGGGATCATCAAACTCGGCAAGTACATACCCACCGAAGAAGCGGAAGGCGAATTCATAGGTATTGCAAAGTTTGGTAAAAACGTGTCGCGGAAGTTTATCGACCGTCTCGGATACTATAGCAGCACCGGGAAGAAGACGCTGTTCTTCGAGAAAGCCGTCGAGGACATCCTCGATACCGACACCTTCTATCCGCTGGACGTCACCCACATACCGAATATAGAAATCGATTTTCCAGAAGACCTGAAAGAGGCGAGACAAACAGTATATCCAGGAATAATAACGTATGAGAGAAAAAAGCCCAGGTAATGGGAGAGGGATTGCATATTTCATCGACTTCTCCATCCAGGAAATACCAAGCATTGTATATATTGCATATGAAACGGGCGGCATAATTTATACCGACTCTAAAACAACTTCAACATTCATAAAAAAGGATCACCCTAAAATAAGAGTAGAATACTTAAGCTCCATCGAAAAAATAAGGGAGCATATGGTTCAATCAGGGGTAAAGGCCATTATTTACCCGGATTATCACATTCGCTTCTTCAAAGACCTCAGTCATGTAAAGCATATTCTAGTGCTTCATGGACAATCAGATAAGAAATACGGGTACAGAAAAGATGTTTTGGATTACGATCTGTTTTTTATTACTGGAAAAGAGTCGCACGATAGATACGAAAAATTAGGATTGCTGAAAAAGGGAACAGGGATACTCATTGGTTATCCAAAAATAGACAGAGTTTTTAAGGGTGAGCTTAATAAAGGGCAAGAACTTAAAAAACTAAGTTTAAGCCCCAAGAATCGTACTGTTCTGTATGCACCTACTTGGTCTGATAAATCGCTCAATTCTTCCTGGGATAAGTTTCGAAATGCATTTACGAGTAACATACCAGAAAATGTAAACCTCATCGTAAAGCTGCATCCCAACCTTAAAAGATATAAGGAAAAAGAGGTGAAAGAATTTAGCGATATGTTAAAGCCTTTTAAAAATGCATTGCTTATTGATTTTGTACCTGATATTGTTCCTGTTATGGCTGCGTCTGATATTCTTATCAGTGATGTTTCAGCAGTCACAAGAGAATATCTTGCATTTAAAAAACCATTTGTATTCCTAAGCAGAAAACCGAAGTGGATGTGGAACAGACAAAAAATAATATTGTGGAAATGCGGTGAGGTTGTAGTAAAACCTGAGACCCTTTGGCCAACTGTTCAAAAGGCTCTAAAAGAACCAGGAAAGTATTTAGATAATATAGAAAGGCATTTTAGAAACACCTTCTATAAGCCGGATGGAAAAGCAGCAATAAGAGCAAGAGACGCTATTTTTAATATTATAAATCGTTGAATAAATTCAAAATGGAATTAGCTATACGATATAACACTGCTATTTCTATCCCTTGACCTGAACCAGCAATTTACAGAGTACTTTTCTCTTCTAACAAATTTTCTGCAATGAGATAATCTACCCACGTTGTGATTTTAATATTTTCATGATGCCCGGGCAATATTTTAACTTCGCTTCCGTAATGAAATACCAAACCAGCATCTTCTGTAAAAAACTTATTTTCTACTATAGCTTTTTTGTGAGCCTCTAATAATATTAAAGCATTATACTTATGTGGTAATTCCACATTAAATATTTTATTTCTATCAATAATTCCTGAGACCCGTTCCTTATCTCGATATAGAACTGTAAATGGAATATCTAACCCATAAATTACATTATCAAAAGTATCATTGACCAGAGTTTTAAAATACTCGGGTTTAACCAAAGGTCTTGCTGATTCATGAACGACTACCTTTTCACTCTTGTTTTTTAAGAGACTCAAGTATACAGATTCTTGTCTTGTACTACCGCCAACTATGAAACGGATTTTTTTCTTGATACTGTATTCTTTCACAACATTCTTTATCAAACTAAGATAGTCCTTTGGACAGGGGATAATAATCTCATCAAATTCATCAATCTTTTCAGCAGCATGTAAACTATATATGAACATCGGTTTACCTTTTAGAAGCTTAATCTGCTTGGGAATATCAGAATCCATTCTATTCCCGATACCCCCTGCTAATAATAGCAACGTCACACCACCCATCATTGCTCCAACTTCTCTCTATTTATTTGCTATAATCAGGTAAAATAGATCTGTATTATCTGAAATACTGCAGATCATATATCTTCTTGTAGAGCTTGCACCTCTTAAGGAGCTCGTCGTTTGTGCCGACATCGATGATCCGTCCCTTGTCGATCACGAGGATCTTCGTAGCGTGCGCTATCGTCGAGAGCCTGTGGGCGATCGTTATAGTGGTTCTTCCCTCCATGAGGTTGTTGAGGGCAAGCTGGATGTAGTGCTCTGATTCTGAGTCGAGAGAGCTCGTCGCCTCGTCCAGTATCAGTATCTCCGGATTCAGCAGGACCGTCCTTGCTATCGAAAGCCGCTGCTTCTGCCCTCCCGACAGCCTCACTCCCTTCTCCCCCACGTTCGTCCCGAATCCTTCGGGAAACTCCATGATAAAATCGTACGCGAACGCCTTCTTCGCTACCTCCACTACTTCGCTCTCCTCTGCGTCCTGTTTTCCATACCTGATATTGTCGAGGATCGTCGAGTTGAAAAGTGTAACGTTCTGGGAAACAATCCCTATCTGGGATCGGAGCGAATGCAGGCTGTACTCTCTCACATCGACATCGTCGACGAGCACGCTCCCCTTTCCGGAATCGTAGAACCTGGGGATGAGGTTGGCGATCGTCGTCTTTCCCGCTCCGGAGGGCCCCACGAGGGCAACCACTTCTCCCTTTTCCGCGATGAAGCTGATATCTTTTAGCACCTCCTGGGAGGGAGTGTAGGAGAAACATACATCTTTGAATTCTATCCTGCCCTCGAGCGTTTTCGACACCGGATTCTGCGGTTCCGTTATCTTAGGCTTAACCTTGAGTATGTTCATGACACGCTCAACGGACGCGGATGCGACCTTGTAGTACGAGATATACTTCGGAATGTTCGCCACAGGAGCGGTCATGATGCCAAGCAGTATAAGATACTCGGTGAGTGCCTTGAGCTCCCACTCCCCCCGTACGATAAAAACAGCACCCATTCCTATCAGCACGAGTGCGAAGAGAAATAGGGTTACCTCGTTGAGAGGGCCGAAAAAGTTCATCGTTCTTATCAGCTTGATGTAGATCTTCCTGAAGGCAGTTGTGTTCTCACTGAACTTTTCAGTCTCCGTGTTTTCCTGGGCGAACGCCTTCACGACCTCCACGCCCGTGAGGGACTCATGGAGATTGACGGAGAGGTTTGCGAGGGCCTCACGGTGCCTTTTGGCCTGTCTTCTTATTACGTTCCCGAGAACCTTGATCACCAGATATATGAGAGGTATTACTCCAAAACAGAGGAGAGTGAGCAGCCAGTTGAGAAGAAAGAGCTTCACGAGCACTATGAGGACGATCATGATTGAGGAGAAAAAATATACGAGTCCCTGGTAGAAATCCGTGTTAATCTTCTCCACGTCGTTGATGCCGACAGAGATAATATTTCCGGTCTTGTTTTGCTTGAAGTAGTCGATATCGAGAATCATAAGGTGGGAGAAAAACATGTCCCTGATCTTCTTGATCACAGAGCTCAGTATGATCTCCATCGAGTAGTTGCGGAAGAAATCAAATATTGCCCTGCCGATGATGATAGCGACTGCGAGGAAAAAATACCGGTAGAGCGTTTCGATCTTTTCCGGAGTCAGAAGCTCGAAGAGGAAGTTCGTCGATACCGTCGGTATCATTGCATAGAAGTAGTTCTGCCCAAAAGCGAGTATGAACACGCCGAGTACACCCCAGAATTGCGGCTTGAGGAATCCAAGAGCCCACCTGAGCTCGTCACTTATCCATTTGCGTTTCAAATCCTCTATACCGGCCTTTCGTTTAGTTTAATAAACGTTCATGAGCCCCCTGAACAAGCTCTCTATAGTTCTTTATCGTCTCTTTCAGCTTCTTTCTTCCCTTATCCAGCATCTCGAGCTTCTCGGCATCGTGAGTGTTCCTGAACCGTCTTTTCCAGACAAGCATGTGAACATAAGCCATAATAAGATAAACCGCTGAAAACAGAGGTCCATAGTTTTTTCTGTAAAAATAGTAGTCAGTTGCGTAGAAATATGGACGTATGACCGTCTCCGCCTTGCTCCTGCCCTGTGCCTGGTGGTGGACCGCCCTCGCCTCCGGATTGAAAACGAACCTTACTTTCTTTCTCTTCATCCTCAGTGAAAAGTCGAGGTCCTCGTTGTAGAAGAAGTAGAACTCATCGAACCCTCCGAATTTTCTGAAAAGCTCGGTTTTGTACAGGCATGCAGTGGTACCTGCGAAGCGCGTGAACCTCGTTTGTGTACCGTGCTCTTTCGCGGTCCCGAGAAGCCTCAGCTTCATCCATTGAGGGGAGCCGTCCGAATGTATGAGGGCGGCGGGGATCCCACCGGCACTCCCGAATCTTTTCAGTGTGTCGATGAGAATGGAAATTGTGTCTACCAGAAGCTCCACGTCATCATTGAGCAGGAACGTATAGTCGGAATCCAGCCTCTGCTCTATCCCGAGGTTGAGCGCCCTCGAGAGGCCCATGTTCTCCGGATTTCGAATATAGTTCACGGATGGAAAATGCTTTCTTACCATATCGCCGGTCCCGTCGGCTGAGTCGTTGTCCACGACCGTGACGGTTGACGCCAGAGGGACCTTCCGCAAAGACTCCATGACCGACCCGATACACCTCTTTAAGAGCTCCCGGTTATTGTAGGTGACGATCACCGCATTTATGGATTCCTTCACCCTCTCTCCTCTCTCGATATTTCGAACGATGCATCGAACGATGCTTCGAACCCCCTGTACCGCCGCAGCGCCCTCCTTATCTTCACCCTGTTCCAGATCTTCATGTAGTGATAAGTGGGCCACCACTTCCCGTCCTTCAGCTCGTCTTTCAGCAGATCGTCCAGCTCCCGGAAGTGCTTCCCCCTTCTGTTCCCGTACATGGGGTTCGTGGTATAGCTTCCTATGTGGAGCGCACACGGCGTCTCCGAGAGAGCGCATGCGTACCGCTCGTCGAACCTCTTCATGTAGTGGGGCTCTGAGCTGTGCACATCCTCCGAGACGTAGTCGTACTCCCTCCTGTACTGAGGGTACTCCCCCACATCCTCGAACGCCCTACTGGACATGAGCGAGGGGTTGTTGGTGTAGTGAGGGACAGAAGCACCGAGCTTGTACTTCACGAGCCCGAGAGGGAGATCGGCAGGCTCCTTTTTTACCTCTTCTCCCCTTTTGTCCTTCTCGAACGTGAGGACACCTCGTTCGAGCCAGTCGGAACGATAGAAAAACAGCCAGTCATTCTCCAGGCTGAAGAAATACTCCCCCTGTGCGGTGTTCCTGGCCTGGTTCATCGCGTGCCCCATACCCATATTTTCGGTATTCATGATCCGTTTGTCGACCCATTCGAGTGACTCTATGTAAGAGGTAACATCATCCGTTGAGCCGTTGTCCACGACGATCCACTCGAGTCGAGGGTAGGTACACGTAGCCCGGAATGAGTCGAGCGTCTTCCTCAGGTAGTCTATACGGTTGAAGCTCAGCACGCATATACTCACAACCGGCCAGTCGCGTTCCATAGAAAAAGCTTCCCTTCAGCAATAGAGTCCTGCAGTCACGCCTTAAAAATAACGATATACATCGCACTCGTCCATCATGAGGAAATTCAGCGGTCCCTGTCCAAAACCTTATTGTAAAACTCCGCTACCCGGGCGGCATGGACCCCTATCTCATACTCTTTTTTAACTCTCGTTTTCCCGGCCAGGCCCATACTCCTTCGGAGAACGGGATCGTCATCGAGCCTTTTTATGCGGTCCGCCAGGCTCTCGTGGTCGCCGGGCTGGATTACGAAACCGGTTCTGCCGTCATCGATGACAGAGGACACCTCTCCCACAGACGTCCCTATTACCGGCAGGCCGCCCGCCATCGCCTCAAGCACGGCAAGGGGAAAGGTGTCGCTGTACGATGGCTGGCAGAGGATGTCGCATGAGGCAATTATCTCCGGGATGTCTTGCCTGTGTCCGAGAAAATAAAAGGAGCTTTCGAGTCCCTCGCGGGTAAGAACTGCTTTCACCTGTTGTTCGTACCTCTGCCCTCCCTTAGGGACACCGCCTACAACGATATAGCGGATCCACCCTCTCTCCTTGAGGATCGCGGCTGCCTTTGCCAGAACGAGGAGTCCCTTGTTCTGCTCTATCCTTCCTATAAAAAGGACGTCCGTTTTTCTGCTTTCCCCCGTCTTTTCAGATACGATACATGAAGGCTTCACCTTCTCGTACTCTGTGGTATCGATGCCGTTTGGAATTCTGCAGGCCTTTTGTTTCCCTCCGAAAAGGGCGAACTGCTCCTTGGAGATAAGGATTACCCCGTCCGAAACAGTGTGAATGATCGCAGCATACATCTTTTTCGTACCGAGGAATTCATGCACATGCCATACTACGGGCCTTCTCATCATCCTCGAGACGAGCACAGGCCACGACTTTACAAGGGAGTTCACATGGACGAGTACCGGGTCTTCTTTCCTCAGCGTTTTCATGAAATCTATGAGTTTCACTGGCCTTTTCAGAACCCTGAATTCCGTTCCCTGCTGTTCCAGTTTCCCGGAGAGCGGACCCGGACCGGGAAGTAGCACGAGAGGGCTGAATCCGTGCTGCGGGAGGCGGAAGGCGAGCCTCGCGAGCGCTATAGGCGCTCCCGAAAGGTCTGAAGCGTGAGAAAAAAGAACAACTCTCTTTCCGCCGTCCTCCTCTTGTCCCCCCCGGCTCACTTCATCGAGTCCCCAGGACAGACCCTTGACCCTATTCATCGATTTTGTCCTCTGCCAAGTGAGCTCTCATATATGGATTCTATCCTTCTCAGCATACGGTCCATGGTGAAGCTGCGCTCGAATCTCTCAAAGGCTCCTTTTGAAATCTTCTCCCTCAGCTGACTGTCGGTAATAAGCTCGTACATCTTGCGCGAGAGGTCAGAAACATCGTTCTTTCTGAAAAGCAGCGCATCCTTCCGGTGTTCGAACATCCATCTCACAGAGGGAACATCCGTGGTAACTATCGGGAGCCGCTTGGACATGGCCTCGACGAGCACATTGGAACAGCCCTCGTACGATGTCGGAAGCACGAACAGCTCGAAAATCTTCAGTATGCGGTCCCCCCTGTTTATATAGCCTGTGAAAACGACGTCCCCGGAGAGCCTGTCACGGGCGATCCTCATGAGCCTCTCCTTCTCAGGCCCTTCACCAACTATGAGGAGCTTGAGGGGTTCGTCTATCCTCTCTTTCAGCAGGTTGAAAGCTTCTATCAAAAGATCGAGCCTCTTGGTACGGTTGAGCCGCCCGAGATTGCCTATGATGATACTCCCTTCGAGTCCGTGAGTTCTCTTTATCTCTGCAATCATGTCCCAGTCGTCGTCTTCTCCGGGCTCGAAACCGTTATAAACGACCTTTACAAGGGCTTCAGGATATCCTTTCGAGACGATAATCCTCCGCTCCTCATCAGACACCGCGATAAGAGTGTCCGCCCTCCTCCGCGCAATGACGGCCGACAGCTTATAGTTGATCGCTTTCGATATATCTGACCCCTGGTGTGAGTGCAGGTGAAAGAGGATGGGTACATTCTTCAGCACCTTTCGGGAGAAAGAGAGGAATTCGTGTGCCGCATGAACGTGAAGTATGTCGATTCCGAAGGCTTCGTCAAGCTCGGCCAGCTTCCCCTTGTAGGCGGCGACCTTCCCGAAGACATTTCCGCTTATCCTCGGAAACTCGGCGTACTCGACGTCCAGATCGAGAAAATCCGGAAGAGCCCTTCCTCGTGGAGCCAGAAGAAGCATCCTGTACTTACGGCCCAGTCCGCGGATGATATTGTACGCGGTCTTCTCTGTGCCCCCCTCAGCGAGATAGGGAAGGACATGGCAGACGGTTTTCACGGACACCCCCGGGGTTTTCAGGCTGTACTGCATGTGAGTATACTAATATACATAAAACTGGTCCCGGTGATGAGTTTAAAAAAATTGCAGGGTCCCGATGCCGCATGCAGGCATCATCCGAATTCGAGCGGGAGGAGGGGTGAGATGTCTTTGTTTCAAGACGCCCCACGGCCGCAGGCGTAAGGTCGGTGTATATGACTGCGGTTACAAACATGGCTTGGAAAAACACTGTTTTTAGGTACCGACCTTTTGAACCTTCGTGGCGGTAAACATACAGTTTTCCGTTTTGGTCTGAAGCCTGCCCTTTTTGAGTGATTTTTAACATTTCCGGGAAATAAAGAAGCGGCAACTGAAGCGAAGAACAGGGTCAAATCTCTTTTTCAGAGAATACTTCGGCCCAAAAGACATAGATCTCGGTACCCTGCTTTTTCCAGCAGTCTCCCATAAGGCCCGCCTTATAACAGGTATGCTGCAAAAACGTATCTCTGTTCCACCTTTCCTCCCTCGCGACCTGAGGAAGGAGCAAACCCTGCTGAAATCCGCGTTTGATGATAATCCCGTGCTTTCCCACCTCGATCTCATCGACGGAATCGATCCTCTTCACAGGGGACATGACGGAAATTTCGATATCTATCTCGTCATATTCGCTCTTCCCGAGCGGCGGGAACCTCGGGTCCTGAAAGGCAGACGCGACAGCCATCTCATGGACCGTCTGCCAGAGCGGCTTGATCGCCTCGACGATGCCTATGCACCCCCTTAAGGAGCCTTTCTTGTGAATCGTCACAAACGCACCCCTCGGCTCTTCCAGGACCGGACCGGGGGGGACGTACCGCGGCATGTCGATACCTTCGAGCTTCCCCCTGATCGTGTTTCTTGCGAGCGCAAGAAGCGATTCTCTCTCTTCTCTTGAGAGCATCATACTCCTCCATGTTTTCCCGATTGCATAAGGCCCTGCCTCTATCGGCGGGGACTGTCAGTACATTGCCGCAGACACATAACCGACGACCCTTCTCCGGTCCCCCGACATCACCCCGGAATCGGTGTGACAAAGGACCGCCGATCTTCCGAGCCCCCTCTCCTTTGCGAGAAGAATTCCCGTCATGACAGCACCCGCACCGCACGCTTCGGCCTTTCCGGATGCGATATCCGCATAGAACTCTTCCGGATCCATACTCTTTATTCCTCGTATAGCGTTGCCGTCGAGCCGGGCCGCATCTGCAGCGGAGTGGTAGTGTGACAGGTCGGAGCTGGCGATCACTACATAGCTCCTCTTCACCTTGTTCATCGTGCCGGCAAGCGCCCTGTACAGTGTCTCCACCGTATCACGGTCCTGCTCACCGAAGAGAAGTGAGACGATACTTACCTCCGGGTAAAGACGCTGGAGGAAGGGAAGCTGGACTTCGATGACATGCTCGCTCAGATGTGCCTTGTCGTCCTCCACTATTGCACTGCACTCAGCTTTCAGCCTCTCAGAGAATTCGCGGTCTATTTTGCTGACGCCGAGAGGCGTGGAATAGGCGTCATCGAGATCCACAGACACCCCTTTGAATCTCTTGTGATGAGACGGTCCTATGATGATCGCCGTGTCCACCTTGCGCCTCTTGAGCAGGATGTACGAGTATGCCTGCACCTTTCCTGAGAAAATGAAACCCGCATGGGGCGCGACAAGAACCACAGGCACCTTCTGCTCCGGGTCCGGAATTTCGGTCTGGCTCCTTATGTCACTGTATAGTGCCTCCGTATCAATCTCGGCGAGGTAACTGTCGATCATGGATTCCAGCTCGCCGGCCTGGTCCGGGTAGAACAGGCCGCTCACGACCGGGTGGCGCAGGGTATACGATCCTTTTTTCATTCTCATCCTCTTCTTAAAATTCTAATGCAAAAGGACCCTGTTTACAACATTTTTTTAGGAAGAGTGCAGGTTTACTCAGAGGGTGTTATCGACATCGACGAATCGTGCATCAACGCCGAATTGTTCTGCAATGATTTTTGACAGCTCTACAATACCGAGCCTCTCAGTGTTGTAGTGTCCTGCGAAGATATAGTTCATGCCCGCTTCCCGGCTGACGTATGGAGTGCTCTCCTTCGCGTCACCGGTAATGTAAGCATCGACACCGAGTTCACAGACCCTTTCGATCTCGTTTCTGCCCGCACCGCTTACAACATAGACAGTCTCGATACTCTCTTTGCCGTTGTGAAAGTAGCGGGCTTCGGTGTGCAGTGCGCTGTTCAGACGTTCGACGAGTTCTCCAAAGCCGAGGGGAGTGTGAAACGACCCGCGGCGCCCGTAACTGCCTTCTTCGGGAGGCCCGGCTGCCGCGCCGATACCCTTCAATATGAGATTGTTGTGGCCTATCTCGGGATGGACATCAAGAGGAAGATGGTAGGCAAAGAGGTTGATGTCATGCTGAAGAATGAGCTTCACCCGTTCTTTCCGGTATCCTCTCAAAGCGGCATCCTCGTTCTTCCAGAACATGCCGTGGTGTACGAGGATCGCATCCGCTTTTTCAGCCACGGCCTTCTCTATGACTTCCCTGTTGATGCTCACCGCGGCGATGATTCTTCCTATCTCAGCCTTTCCCTCGATCTGCAGCCCGTTGGGGGCGTAATCCGGCACCTCTGAAACCCTCAGGTACTCGTCGAGCCAGTCCGACAGTATTGTCCGTGTCACCACCTCTTTACCTCCTCCCGAAAAGCTTCTCGATATATGCCTTGCTCCGACGGACAACCGCCGGCCTGCCGTGCGGGCACATGTAGGGAACGTCGGCTTTTCCGAGATCATCGATCAGCCGCAGCGCTTCCGCCTCCGAGAGATCGTCTCCCTCCTTTACCGCCGCCCTGCATGCTGCGATCTTCAAAAACCTTTCCGAGATCTCTTCCGGGGCAGGTCGCAGGCTCTTTGTACAGAACTCCTCCAGGAGCAGAGAGACCGTTTCCTCCTCGCGGTGGTCCGGAATGATCCCGGGGATCTCGACAACGGCGAAACTCTCTTCACCGAAAGGCTCGATCACGATGCCTGCCTCCCCGAAGGCCTTCAGTCCGTCAAGGATCGCGCCGTAGCAGGTCCTCGGGGGCGTAAAGGTGATGGGGATGAGGAGGCTCTTTCTCACCGGGCTGGAACCCTTCTCTTTTTTATACTTCTCGTACAGCACTCTCTCGTGCGCCGCGTGCTGATCTATCGCAATAATCCCGTCCTGGTCTTCGAAAAGCAGGTACGTTTTAAAAAGGGATCCCCTGAATACGAGCCGTGCCGAATCAAGCGCCGAAGGCCTTTCTTCCGCAGCTGAAACGAATGACTCGGAAAACCCATGCTCAGCTTCCACGGGAAAACCGATGTATCCTTCCTCTTTCCGGCCGCCCTCAGACGACTGTTCCCGTACGAGGCGGTCTGTTCCTTCGTACTCCCCCTGGTACCTGCCGATTTGGGGAGGTAAAGAGCTTGTTCCACTGAGGCTTTCCCGCACGAGATCGCCTATCGATGAAAAAAGCTTCTGCATGACCTTTATCCGGATCTCCTTCTTCTGCGGGTGGACATTGATATCGATGAGGTCCGGCTCAATCTCGATGAATACGAAGGCATACGGGAACCTCCCCGCCGGGAAGAAGGCCCTTGTGGGATTGGATATCGCCGCATAGAGTGACCTGTCCTCCACGGGCCTGCGGTTGATGAAGAAGTACTGCCCTGCCCTGTTCGGAAGGGTGCGGTGACGATTTGAAAGAAGCAGCTTCAGTGAGTACCCCTCCGCGCTGGTTCCGGTTTCGATGAGGTTTCCCTTCACCTCACCACCGAACAGGTCGCCGATCCTCTCGATGACGGAGGCGGCAGGCTGAAGTGTGTACACGACCCTGTCATCTGTCTTGAACGAGACCCCCCTCTCATGGAAAGCGAGCGCCTTCTTTACTATCTCCTCTTTTATCCTGGCGGTTTCAGCCCGGTTGCTCTTCAGAAACTTGCGTCTCGCCGGGAGGTTGCCGAAGAGGTTTTTCACCGTGATCGAAGTACCCCTGTTTGCGGCTTGAGGCGAAGGCTGGGCCGCCTTTCCGAACCTGCTTGAGACCTTTGTGCCGTGCCCGTCCTCATCGTTCCCTGTCACCATGGTGAAATCGCTCACCGTGCATATGCTCGAGAGAGCCTCTCCCCTGAATCCCATGGTGCTTACCCTGTCCAGGTCCTCGGCGCACCGTATCTTGCTTGTCGTGTGTTTCATGATGGAGAGCCGGGCGTCCTCCTCGCTCATCCCGGACCCGTCATCTGTTACCAGTATGTAATCCTTGCCGCCGTTGTTGATGACTACGGAAACGAAAGTGGCCCCGGCATCGAGGGAGTTGTCGAGTAGCTCGCGAACCACGGAGTACGGGCCCTCGATCACCTCACCCGCTGCGATCTTCTGTGAAACTTCCTCAGGAAGTACGATGATATGGTCCACACGATACTCCTCTACCCGGATTCCGTCACCCTGAACTTCTTTATGAATGCATGGGGCTTATAGCTGAGCTTGGCCCTCCTCAGGCCCTCGTCACCGAGGTCCTGCTCGCGGTTGATGTACCTGTACTTTTCAGGGAGTATGGAGGCGAAGCTCATGTTTATAAACTGATAGAGCCCCCTGTAACCGGAGACCGCCTTTTCGAAGTGGATCACAAAGGTCGTTCCCCCGGCGATCTCCTCTCCGAGACTGAAGGCAACTGGCCGTCCGTCCACGTAATATATCCCGCCGCACAAAACGAGGTCCTCCGCCATCTCCAGCGCCTCTTTTGCAGCCACGTAATCCCCGTCATCCCCGTCCGATCGCTCTGTTTTCCACTCATCGAGCACGAGGAGGGCGTCTGGCATGTATTCCGGAAGCAGCGGCCTCCCCTCGTAGGTGTAGTCGCGGACGAACGCATTCACCAGGTTCTTCTTTTTATGATAATTTTTCCCCTGGAGCTTTTCG
>Ga0307378_10001744_pt1 | contig 34610 bp, 27 predicted proteins | sample UN1MG_FD_202238 | JGI IMG/M metagenome (GOLD analysis project Ga0307378, IMG submission 202238) | Soil microbial communities from Risofladan, Vaasa, Finland - UN-1 | ecosystem: Environmental > Terrestrial > Soil > Coastal area > Acid sulfate soil | place: Finland: Risofladan, Vaasa | collected... | reverse complement strand
CTGAGCGAGGAATATATGTGTGTCTTCCTATGGAGTCTTGGTTTTTGTTAATTTCTCTGGATATTGTGCTTACATTTCGGCACAACTCTTTGGCGATTGTTCTTGCGGATTTCTTTTGCCAGAGACCTAATTGTATTGACTCACGTTCTTCTATCGATAATTGTTTGTATTGCATACACCTCTATTTTACCAGAAGTGTTGCACTTACTTATTGAACTAAATTACTGGTATATACACTTTTTCTCGATCGTGAAAAAATGCATATATTAATATAATGAATATTATAAACAAATATTATAAATTAATACAGCCCCAACTATGGTCGGGGCCGACATCTATCAATATATAAAATAAATCTGAGCGTCTACTTCTTTTCTTCCTTCTCTTTTTCTTTCTCTTCTATTGCTTCCCTATATCCCGTACCTGCTGGGATTAATTTCCCTAAAATAACATTTTCTTTCAATCCCTTTAATTTATCGATTCTTCCTTCTGAGGCTGCTTTAATCAAAACTCTTACAGTTTCCATAAACGAAGCTGCTGACAAAAAGCTCTCTGTACTTAAAGCAATTTTGGTAATGCCCATTAAAACTTGCACAGCTGTTGCCGGTTTCCTGCCTGCTTTCTTCGCCTTGTCATTAGCTTCCAAAAATACGGCTTTTTCAATAATCGCGCCAACCAAAAGATTAGTATCTCCTTCATCTTTGATTCTGACCCTAGAAAGCATCTGACGCACAATTAATTCAATATGCTTATTATTCAAACCTTCTCCCTGGATGCTGTAAATTCCCTGAATTTCTTTAATAATATATCTGCGCAGAGCTTCTAATCCTGCCAATTTAAACAATTCCTTTAAATCAACAGAACCCTCGCATAACTGCTGACCTTGGATTACTTCATCGCCTTTCTGAACCCAGACGCCGACTTGCGGAGATGCAATATATTCTTTGGAGACTTTTTTCCTTTTTTTATTTTTTAATTCCTGCCACCCATCAATAGTAATAATTCTTTGTCCCTTATTTTCTTTAATATCTATAACTTTTCCATTTAGCTCACTAAGCGCTGCCTTATTCCTTGGAACCCTAGCTTCAAAAATCTCTTCAACTCTCGGCAAGCCCTGGGTAATATCAGCGCCTCCGGCAACACCCCCAGTATGAAAGGTTCTTAAAGTAAGTTGAGTGCCCGGTTCGCCAATTGCTTGGGCGGTGACAATACCTACCGCTTCTCCTTTATTAACTAATTTATTCCTGCCTAAGTCATAGCCATAACACTGCTGACATACTCCAAATTTGGCTTTACAAGAGATAACTGACCTCACTCTTAATTTATCAATTCCTGCTGCTTCAATTTCCTGGGCTTTTTTCTTTGTCAATAATTCATTTTTCTCGGCAATAACTTTGCCCTTAACAACAACATCCTCCAAAATGACCCTGCCGGTCAATTGCGCAACAAGAGAAATCCCCAAATCTTCCAAATCTCTTTTATAAAAAATAATTCCTTCTTTATCTTTGCAATCAGTTTCTTTAACAATTACATCCTGAGCAACATCAATTAAACGTCGCGTAAGATAACCAGCGCTAGCAGTTTTTAATGCCGTATCAGCCAAACCCTTCCTGCCTCCATGAGTAGAGATAAAATATTCCAGGACATTAAATCCTTCTTTAAAGCTGCTGATAATCGGCAATTCCAATGTCTCGGAAGCCGGATTAATAACCAACCCCTTCATTCCTGCCATCTGAACTGCTTGGCCCCAGGAACCGCGGGCGCCAGATGAAAATATAGTATGAATCGAACCATGTGGATCAAGTGTCTGTGAGACCAAAACTGAAATTTCGTTTTTAACCTTTGACCAGATTTCAATAATTTTTGACCTTCTTTCTGTTCTGGTTAAAAGTCCTTCCTGATATTGCTTTCTGATTTGTTCAACTCTTTTTATTGCTTCCTCAACAATTCTTGGTTTTTCAACAGGTAGGCTGATATCGTCCATTCCCCAACTGAGCCCTGACTTAGTCGCGTACTCAAATCCCAATGCTTTTATTTTGTCTAAAATCTCAGGAGTTTTTTCAGTTCCTAAAATATTAATAATTTCTTCAACCACACTCTTTAATTCTTTCTGCGTCATTTCTTTGTTTTTAAATCCGACTTCCGGAGGAAGAACAGTATTAAATATAACCCTGCCTACGGATGTCTCCAATAATTCCTTATCAATCTTCACTTTAATCGCGGCCTGCAAATTAATAACATCCAATTGATAAGCCATAATTGCTTCTTCCGAAGTTGAAAATATTTTTCCTTCACCCTTAAACCCTAATTCTATTTTTGTCATAAAATAACAACCTAGAACAATATCCTGACTTGGAGCAGCTACTGGTTCACCTGTTGCCGGCTTGAATAAATTGACAGAAGAAAGCATAATTTCCCTGCTTTCCCTCTGGGCCTTTTCCGACAACGGCAAATGCACAGCCATCTGGTCGCCGTCAAAATCAGCATTAAATGCCTTACAAATCATCGGATGAAGCTGAATTGCCAAACCCTCAACCAAAATCGGCTTAAATGCCTGAACGCCCAAACGATGCAATGTAGGAGCGCGATTCAATAATACATAATATCTTTCAGTCACCTCTTCCAAGATTGCCCAAACCTCTTCAACTCCCTCTTCAATCAATCTTCTTGCTCCCCTAATGTTAAATACAATTTCTCTTTCAATTAATTTATTGATAATAAACGGCTTGAATAATTCCAAAGCCATTGTTTTAGGAATTCCGCACTGATGGAGTTTCAGTTCCGGGCCAACAACAATAACTGAACGGCCGGAATAATCAACTCTTTTTCCAAGCAAGTTCTGTCTAAACCTTCCCTGTTTCCCTTTTAATTGGTCTGCTAATGATTTTAGCTGCCTCTTCTGGCCGGTTGCAGCCATTACTGCTTTTTGGCCTCTGCGCGCGGAATTATCAATTAAAGCGTCAATTGCTTCTTGCAACATCCTTTTCTCATTTCTACATATGACTTCTGGCGCGTTCAATTCCAATAATCTTTTCAAGCGATTGTTCCTATTAATCACTCTTCTATATAAATCATTAACATCAGAAGTAGCATATCTACCTCCATCCAATTGCACCATTGGCCTCAGATCAGCTGGCATGACTGGCAGTATTGTTAAAAACATCCATTCCGGTCTGATTCCCACTCTTTGGAATCCTTTAATCAATCTTAATCTCTGCAAAATTTTTCTCTTTTGGATTGATTCTGCTTTTTTTAACTGCTCTTCAAGTTCTGATACTATTTTCTCCAAATCAAGTTCCTTGCAGATATCCCTCAACGCTTCAGCTCCAATTCCGGCTGAAAATACATCACTGTATCTCTGGGATAAATATCTGAATGTTAGTTCTGAAATAATTTCTAACTTCTTTATTTTTGACAATTCCTCTTTGGCTTTGTCGCGGGCAAGCTTCAATTCTTTTTTTGCTTCTTTGTCTTTAATTGTTTTTAATTTTGCCTTAAATTCTTTTTCTATATCATTAAAGGCTTTTTCCTTGGCTTTCTCATCAACTTTGGTAATAATATATGCAACGAAATAAACAACTTTTTCCAGTTTCTGTACTGAAATATCTAAAATTAAACCGATTCTTGACGGCACGCCTCTTAAAAACCAAATATGGGAAATTGGCACTGCTAATTTTATGTGGCCCATCCTTTCACGCCTGACAATCGAACGAGTTACTTCCACTCCACAGCGGTCGCAGACAACTCCTTTATATCTAATTTTTCTATATTTTCCACAATAACATTCCCAGTCTTTTTCCGGACCGAAAATCTTTTCGCAGAACAAACCGTCTTTTTCTGCGCGTTGGGTTCGGTAATTAATTGTTTCCGGCTTGGTAATTTCTCCGTGCGACCACGACAAAATTTCCTCCGGTCCTGCAATCTTCAACTGGAGCCCATTAAATTCTTCTGGTTTTTTTTCTTCAAAATCCATATCACCTGCTCGCCCGCTTGCCCTTTGGACTTGCGGCGGGTTTATCTTTTACTAAATTAATCGCGAATCCAAGCGATCTTATTTCGCTTAATAAAACATTAAAAGACGAAGGCAAATGAGGCGCCTGAATCGGTCTACCTTTAATAATTGAATCATAGGCATTGGCGCGACCAATAACATCATCAGATTTTATAGTCAACATTTCCTGTAATGTGTATGCTGCACCATATCCTTCCAATGCCCACACTTCCATTTCTCCGAATCTCTGGCCTCCGAATTGGGCCTTTCCTCCGAGTGGCTGCTGAGTAATCAATGAATAAGGGCCGATTGAACGCATATGAATTTTATCCTCAACCAAGTGATTCAATTTCATAATGTAAATCTGACCGACCGTAACTTTATTGATAAACGGTTCACCTGTCCTGCCATCGTGTAAAATGACTTTTCCGCTTTCCGGTAATCCGGCTTTTTTCAATTCTCCCTTGATTTCTTCCTCGGTCACGCCTGAAAACGGAGGGCTGTAAGTTCTGTATCCTAAGGTTTTTGCTGCCCATCCCAAATGAGTTTCTAATATTTGACCGAGATTCATACGCGAAGCAACTCCCAAAGGATTTAAAACAACATCAACCGGAGTCCCATCCGTCAGATACGGCATATCTTGTTCGGGTAGAATTTTAGAAATAACTCCTTTATTTCCGTGCCTGCCTGCCAGTTTGTCGCCAATAGAAACTTTTCTGAATTGGGCAACTTCAACCTGTATTGTCTTAATTACTCCAGCTTGCAGTTTGTCACCTTTATCTCTTGAGAAAATTTTAATACCAACCACCCTTCCGCGCTTACCATGAGATAATCTTAATGAAGTATCTTTAATATCTCTAGCTTTATCTCCAAAAATTGCTCTCAACAATCTTTCCTCCGCAGTTAAATCAGTTTCGCCTTTAGGCGAAATCTTGCCGACCAAAATATCATCCGGTCCAACTTCAGCGCCGATTCTGACAATACCTTCCTCGTCTAAATCTTTTAACCTATCCTCGCCGACATTAGGAATATCAGGAGTGGTTATTTCTGGCCCAAGTTTTGTCTCACGCACATCGCAAGAAAATTCTTCAATATGGATAGAACTGAATCTATCATCTTTAACCAATTTTTCCGAAAGTACGATTGCGTCTTCAAAATTGGCTCCCGACCAGGACATAAAAGCTACCAGAAGATTTTGCCCCAAAGCCAGTTCGCCGTCCTGAGTTGAAGAACTATCAGCAACAACATCGCCCTTCTTAACTCTCTGGCCCGGCCTGACTATCGGTCTTTGATGAATACAGGTATATTCATTAGAACGCAAATAATTATTTAAAGGATAATTTTTTAAAACGCCTTTCGAAGAAATAACAATGCGTGAAGCATCAACGCTTTTAATGACTCCATCATTTGGAGAAAGCATTACCTGGCCTGAATCCACAGCTGCTTTTCTTTCAATTCCAGTGCCGACCAGCGGAGCTTCGGGATTGACTAATGGCACTGCCTGCCTCTGCATATTTGAACCCATCAATGCACGGTTTGAATCATCGTGTTCAACAAAGGGAATCAAAGCAGTGGCAATACTGATACACTGGTATGGCGAAACATCCATCCAATCAATTTTGTCTCTCTCCATGATTCCTGGCTCGCCATGAATTCTTGCTTCAACTCTTTTTTCTTTTATATGGCCATTAGCTTTTAAAGCAACTCCAGCATGAGCAATATTGTATTTTTCCTCTTCAGAAGCACCCATATAGACAATTTTGTTGGTTACTTTTCCATTTTCAACTTTTCTGTATGGAGTTTCTATAAATCCATAATCATTAATTTTGGCATAACTTGCCAAATGGCCAACTAAACCAATATTTGGTCCTTCTGGGGTTTCAATAGGACAAATTCTTCCATAGTGGGAAGGATGCACGTCGCGGACTTCAAATCCTGCCCTTTCTCTGGTTAGGCCCCCGGGGCCCAGAGCTGACAACCTTCTTTTATGCTCCAGTTCTGACAAAGGATTTACCTGATTCATAAACTGCGATAATTGCGATGATGTGAAAAATTCTTTGACTGCTGCCATAAGCGGTCTAGAATTAATAAGTTGCGCAGGAGCTAAATTATAAGCATCCATAGTACTCATTCTATCTCTAATAATTCTGATTACTCGCGCCATACCTACTCTGAATTTATTTTGCAAAAGTTCTCCCAGCGACCTCACGCGCCTATTTCCCAAATGGTCAATATCATCTCCGACCAAATCCGGATTATTATTCAATTTAATAATTTCTTTTATAGTTGCAACCACGTCTTCTTTTCTTAAAATCCTGTGTTCCGGGCCCATTGGAGTTTTAATTCCCATTCTCTGATTTAATTTATAACGGCCGACTTCCGACAAATCGTATCTGTCAAAATTCTTAAACATATTTTCAATCAACTGTCTTGCATTATCAATAGCAGCCAAGTCGCCCGGCCTGATTCTTCTGTAAATTTCAATCCAGGCGTCGTCGGATGTTTTGGAATTATCTCTGGCTAGAGTTTCTTTTATATATTGGATATCAGTATCATTATCAATATCTTTAAATTCTTTGAGAATTTTTTCATCAGTATCCAAACCAAAAATTCTAAGCAATGCTGTTGCTGGAATTTTTCTTTTTCTGTCAATGCGCACAACAATTGAATTATTTGCTTCTGTGTCAAATTCCAACCAAGCACCTCGGTTCGGAATGATTTTTGCACCATGCACCTTCCTTCCCTTTATATAGCTTGTCTTAAAAAAAACACCCGCGGACCTTATCAATTGAGAAATAACAACTCTTTCCACTCCGTTGACAATGAATGTTCCGCGGGGAGTAATCAAAGGCAAATCAGTGAGAAAAATCTCCTGTTCCTTTGTCTCGTTCGCTTTTTTATTGACTAATTTTAATTTAATTTTTAAAGGCGCTTCATAGGAAAGACTATTCTTTTTGGCCTTTGTCTCATCACATTTGGGCTCATCCAGATAATATTCCTTAAAATATAAAGAAATGTCCTTACCGCCGTAATCGACGATAGGAGATATTTCATCAAAAAGTTCCCTCAATCCTTTTTCTAAAAATAATTTATAACTATTAAGTTGAATTTCAACTAAGTTTGGAAGAGGATATAATTTTTTCGGATAGTTTGAAAAATATTTAATCATGAAAACGTAGCCTTTTACCCGATTAAAAATATAGAAACTGACCCTAAAATAGGGCTTTCACTAGCTCTTCTATACTAATTTATTTATATTTCCAAGTCAAGTTAGAGGAAGCGAAGGGCTTTTACAATTGATTTTATTATCCTCGTAGAGGTAAGCCCTGCTTCTTTATGAGTCTCTATTTTAATATCTTTTACTGACTCTAATTCTATTTTACTCCTTTTTAATAACGTGTCAAGCGTGGATAACAAATTGTCTGTGTTGTCGGTAGTTTTTATGTAAATCTTTTTGTTGTGCTGTAAAATCACCTCAATCGGCGACCTGCCCTTATTTCCTGCCTTTTGTATTTTGAAAATTAGTTTTGCCATAGATTCATCATAATACAATTTAAGAACATTGACAAGATTATAAAAAGCAATTATGATGCGGGCAGGAGGTGATTGATGAAAAAAATAAACATGAGGAAGTGGCTGAAAATGGCGGAAAGAAAACGTTTTTACTTTGGCTTTATCTACATCAACCATTACATGTTGACTCTGATCATACGTAAGGGTCCATTCGTCAGCAGGAAGATGTGGAAACCCATTAAAGAAGAACTCAAAAAAGATCAATTCAAATTCAATTGGAGTTACGGAGGATGGTACGTCACTATCTCAAGTCCGAAGTGGGTCCGCACCTTCTTCAAGTCTTAATTCCCTGCTCTTCATGGAGCATCGGTCCAAAAAACCGCATGCTCCATTTTTTTATTTAAAAAAATCGGGGACTGCTTCCAGCCCCCGATTACGAAAATTCAATCAAGCGGGATTTGATTTAAAGGACAAAATATTCTGTCTCCGAAAAGTGTTCCTTCCATCAAAAAAATCTTGGAAACTTTTTTGACTTTAAAACAAAACCGGATTTGACTTTTTATATCAAAACATCTAGATCCAAAGCTCAATGTCTGACAATAGTGAATTTTATACGCCCAATTGGATTTGGATATTTCCTGCGATAGATTCCTGAAACTTCTTAAAAGAAAAGACACTGCCCGATCTTCAATATCTATAACACTTACCTGTACATCACTGTCTTCCGGACCAATAATTACTAAAGACAAACATTCTCCTACCATCTTAGGTTTCTGTAAAAAACAACGAATTTCCCTTAAAACGCTCTTTACATCTTCTAATTTATTCACCTTTCCTCCTTTTTTATAAGATTTTTTATATTTATATCCTACACCCAACCAATAATTCTGTCAAGCAAATAAAAACCCGCGGTGAAGCGGGATTTTTTAAAAGGACAATTTGGTCCAGGGGCGAGAGTAGTACGGTTCGCAACGTACCGCGGTCTCGCATGCCGGACCATGGAGGGATGAAATTTTTACATACAGTATTTAGGCACGCCAACCTGCACTGGCGGCGAACTGCCTTGATTGTTATTTCCATTATAGTATATCTATAAAGTTTGTCAAGAAAATAAAAAAGCCCCTACGCAGAAAATAACGCAGGGGCGTGTTGGAACATTATACTCCTCATCACTCTTCTAGCTCCCCTTTGGGATGATGGATGCCAACTGGGCAAAAAAACGCTTCCCTCATGCCAATTTCGGAAGTAAAAATAACCTGGAAAAAAATAATCTCATCGCCGATATTGAAGTCCCGAGAATTGGATTTGGCAACGACACTGATCCGAGATTTTTCCTGTTTGCTAGTCAGATATTCCACTTGAAACACCATATAGTCACCGACAAGACGAGCTGGCTTATCCAAGATCTTGCCATGCCACAGCTTCATGTCGCTTCTCTCCACGAACTGGGCTTTTTCTCCGACTTCGGACTTATCTTCTTCGTGAATGAAAAAAACCGTCGCGAAGATCGAAAGAGAAAAAAACAAAACCAAGGCAACCCAAAAGATTTTTTTAAGATACACTTTTCCCTCCCTGCCTCGCCTTTTGGCGGGCTTTGTAAGATTTTTCCTACGCTAATATCCTACGCCTAATCAAAAATCGTGTCAACCCCGCAGTTGCGGGGTCAATCCCTTACTTCTCGCGGACTGCGATACTCTGTACAATTCCCAGCATTACAAAATTAATCAACAAATTGCTTCCACCATAGGAAATAAATGGCAGAGAAATTCCAGCAATAGGTAAAAGCCCAAGATTCATTCCAATATTTACGAAAACCTGAAATATGAAAACAATCGCTGCGCCGATGCAGAATAATCTAGCAAAATTATTTTCCGATTGCAAAGCAATTCTCACAATCCTGTAAAAGAAAAGAAAATAAAGAATGAAAATAATTATTAACCCTATAAACCCCCATTCTTCCCCGATTGCCGCGAAAATAAAATCAGTATGCTGTTCAGGTAAAAAATTTAGTTGGCTTTGTGGACCGTGCCCCAATCCCCTGCCCCAAAACTGGCCCGAGCCAATGGCAATCATTGATTGAATCTGATGATAGCCGCTTCCTTGCGGGTCAAGATACGGATTTATAAAACTGGTAATCCTATCTTTTTGGTATTGTTTTAAAACCCCGAGCCAAGCAATATTAAAAAGAATCAATCCGATTATAAACAAAATCAAAAGTTGTTTTAATTTAATTCCCGCAATTACCATAACCCCCAACCATAAAAATATCAGCACCATTGCCGAGCCCAAATCCGGCTGGAGAAAAACCAAACCAGTAACCAGCATTGTATATGCTCCGGAAATGACAATATGGGTTATTCTATAAAGCTCAATGTGACGCAAAGAGAAATACTGGGCAAAAATCAGCACCATTACCAATTTCGCAAATTCCACAGGTTCAAAATTAAATAATCCGAAATTAAACCAGCTTGCTGCGCCCCTTGTTTTTCCGAAAAATAAAACCGCAATCAATAATAAAACGCTCAAAAAATACAATATCAACAGCAATGTGGAATGATTTCTGAAAAACCGGTAATCGATAAAAGCGAAAACGAGCATCAAAAAAAGGCCGATTATTAAAAATACGGCCTGCTTATAAAAATAACTTTTATCGTGAGAAAAAGAAGTACTGAAAATCGACATCAATCCGATTATTATCAGCAACAACACGCTGATAATCAGCACCCAATCAAGCTTTTTCAAAAGATATATGAACATAATTTATTCTTTCGGCGGTTCGCCCTGTGTTTTGATAAAATTGTCATTCAAAAAAATATTAGTATAAGCCCTAACGTCAAACGATTTTGTTTCCTGCGCAATGGGATAGGGCCAGAAAATTTCAAATCCCCTGCTCTCATTTCTTAAAACCGTGTTCATTGAAGTTTTGCCTGCGGCAATAATTTTATTATTTCCATCCAATAGAACCCCGGCAACTTCTATGGTATCTAAATCATAACTGCTTTTATTTTCCACTGTACCTGCAAGTAAAGTACTCCCGTCTTCCAGTATTTGGTATTCTGTATTTTTCACTCTTAATTCTAGGTCTCCTAATTGGATTATTTTTCCCCAAGAGACATTGCTAATCTTTAATTCGATTTTCGCAACTGCTTCCTGTGTGGGGATTTTTTGTTCGATGATATATTTCGTTTCTTGTGGCAGAATATATGATTTACCTTGTCGCGAATCAACCAGCTGATTAACGCTATCGTATAAGTTAAAAACATAAACAAATGATTCGGCTGCCCATTCGTTATTGGAATTTTCAATTTTAGCAACCAAGTCAAAATTATTTTCAAGAGTCGGAATAAAGAATTGAGAAATAATAATCAAATCCTTTTTGGGTTCGTTTTGATTTCCATTATTAACAAGAGGAGCAGGTTTTATTAATAAATAAACCCCACCGATAATAATTGCGAAAATCACCACCCAAATCAATCCAATAATAAATTGTTTTTTTGTATATGGATTCATGATTACATTATAACAAAACTAAAAATATCCCGCCACTGCGTGATATTTTTTAAATACAAATTGTGGGCATTGTAGGAGGGTCACCTACTCTTCCCCGATAAATCGAGGTACCATCGGCCTTGAAGGATTTCACTTCTGAGTTCGGAATGGGATCAGGTGGAGCACCCCAAGTATAACCCCCTTACAATGCCCGCAATTAAATTTATTGCAAATAATATTATTTTTAAGTGTAGCGTCCAAAAATTGCCAGCCGTATTAAACAGGCAAAATGATTTATTAGTACTTCTCGGCTAAATCCATTACTGGACTTACACCTGAAGCCTATCAACCTTGTAGTCTTCAAGGAATCTATGATACTTAATCTTGAGAAGAGTTTCACGCTTATATGCTTTCAGCATTTATCTCTGCCAAACATAGCTACCCAGCAGTGCCCTTGGCAGGACAGCTGGTACACCAGAGGTTTGTTCATCCCGGTCCTCTCGTCACGTTATCACATATCACTATGTGCGCAGACTATATCTTTACCCATTCCGACGTTAATCGGAATTAGGGTAGTGGCGTATTAGCTCAGCATTTCTACTGAACTCCGATCCGATCGAAATCGGATCAAGTCGTTACGGGGTCAAATCTAAAATCTTTAACAAATCTTTTTTAGTCTTCTTTTTTTTGGTCACATAATTATTATTCTGAATCACCAGAATATAATTTATTAACCTGTGTAAATCTTTCTCAGATAAATCCTTGTTTTTTACACAATTCAAAAGATTCGCGGCGCTATATATTGCTTTTGCTTGGACTTTCTTGAATTTGATAAATGGAATTAAATTCCCAACTATATCCTTAACCTGTTTAAAACCGTTAATCCTTAATTCGGTAATTCCGTCTTTACGTTCTGAGATATAACCTATCTTCAAAACTCTTTTAATCCAGTATAGTGGTTTTGCACGTCTAGAATCTTGATAAAAACAGATAGTCAGCATAAATCTTATTTTAGATTTGCCATCTTTCCGTTTTTTGATTTGAAACATTAAACTTCCATCGCCATCAAGAAATCCTGCAATATACGCATAATTAATTTTAGATCGACTTCCCACGGTATTATCTTAATAATTATCTGGTCCTCAATTAAATTGTATCATTATTATTGGACCGATGCAATAATGATTATCAACAGACCATATTTTATTAAGACTTCACCGTTATAAGCCACATTGTCATCACGAATTACTTCGTGAAGTAGCAATATTCTTACTAGGGACAAAGTCTCTCAAGTATCTACGCCTACGACAGATAGGAGTCCAACCTGTCTCACGACGGTTTGAACCCAGCTCACGTACCTCTTTAATTGGCGAACAGCCAAACCCTTGGAAGCTTCTCCACCTCCAGGATGAGATGAGCCGACATCGAGGTGCCGAACAGACGCGTCGATATGAACTCTTAGCGCCTACCAGCCTGTTATCCCCAGGGTAGCTTTTGTCCGATGATCTTCTCCGATTCTATTAACCAGAGTCGGTTCACTAAGTTCTGCTTTCGCAACTGCGCGACCTGTCAGTCTTGCAGTAAAGCCGACTTTTGCCTTTACACTATCACTCCGATTTCCATCCGGAGCTAGTCGACCTTGATAAACGCCTCCGTTACTCTTTAGGAGGCTAGCGCCCCACTAAAACTACCCGCCTGGCACTGTCCCTTCCGATTACGGGAGGGTTAGTTTTAACACTTCCAAAGAACGGTGTTTCATCGTCGGATCCACCCCAACCGAGATTGAGGCTTCAAATCCTACCGTCTACGCTACGCATTAGAAACATTAAAACAATACCAAGTTATAGTAAAGCTCCTGGGGTCTTTTCGTCTTGTCGCAGGTAGTCAGCATCTTCACTGACACTGCATTTTCACCGGGCTCCTCGTTGAGACAGTTCTCCAGTCGTTACACTTTTCCTGCAGGACATAACTTACATGCCAAGGAATTTCGGTACCTTAGGACGATTATAGTTATCGCCGACGTTCACTGGGGCTTCAAGCAGTGAGCACCCCGACGCAAGGTCGAGATACCCCCACTATTAACCTTCCAGCACTGGTCAAGTGTCAGCCCCTATACATCCTCTTACGAGTTAGCAGGGACCTGTGTTTTTGGTAAACAGTCGCTAGAGATCTTTAGCTGCGTCCCCCGCTAAGCGGGGGAAGGCCTTATTGCGAACTTACGGCCGCTATTTTGCCGAGTTCCTTAACGAGGGTTAACCCGTTCACCTTGGGCTTCTCGCCCTGCCCACCTGTGTCGGTTTACGGTACGGATCCTATATTCTTATTTTAGAAGTTTTTCTTGGAAGTCTGCTCAGTAGGGTAATTCCGATCGAAATCGAAACTTCCTGCATATCTTGAAGTATTCTAAACCGGATTTACCTAACTTAGCTTCTTAATATACAGACAAAAATCCAATAATCTGCCCTACCTACTAAACTCCGTCACTCCATAAAAAAATACAGAAGGGTCGGAATATTAACCGACTGTCCATCGACTACCCCTTTCGGGATTGCCTTAGGTCCGCCTAACCCTTGGTTGATTTACATTGCCAAGGAATCCTTAGGCTTTCGGTGGTCTGATTTCGCATCAGACTTGCGGTTACTCATACCAACATTCTCTCTTCCTTGCGCTCCACCATTCCTCGCGAAATGACTTCACAGCACAAGAAATGCTCCTCTACCACTCCCCTCCGATAAATCGGAGAGAAATTCGTATCTTCGGTACTAAGTTTGAGCCCCGTTACATTTTCAGCGCACTTTGTCATAAATAGAATGGTGAGTTATTACACACTCTTTAAATGATGGCTACTTCTAAGCCAACATCCCATCTGTATAAAACAAGGCACTTCTTTTCCCACTTAACTTAGTTTTGGGACCTTAGATGACGATCTGGGCTGTTTCCCTTTTGACCATGGAGCTTAGCCCCCACAGTCTTACTCCCTTATTATCTGTCTTAGTATTCGGAGTTTAATTGAGTGAGTAGGCTTGCGCCACCTCAACCCATTTAGTGCTCTACCCCTAAGGAGAAAAATAAGAGGCTATGCCTAAACATATTTCGAGGAGAACCAGCTATTACCAGGTTCGATTAGCTTTTCACTCCAACCCACAGCTCATCCCACGGTATTGCACGGCCGATGGGTTCGGACCTCCCCCCGATTTTCATCGGGGTTCATCCTGGCCATGGGTAGCTCACCTGGCTTCGGGTCTTACGCATACTGTTATAAACGCGCTATTAACACTCGGTTTCCCTACGCCTCCGTCCTTTGCGGACTTAGACAAAACAGTCTACGGTAAACTCGTTGGTTCGTTCTGCAAAAAGCACGCCGTCATCCCGACCGAGGTCGGGACTCCGACTCTTTGTAAGTGTATGATTTCAGGTACTATTTCACTGCCCTTATCGGGCTACTTTTCACCTTTCCCTCACGGTACTAGTTCACTATCGATCATTAGAAGTATTTAGCCTTTCCTAGATAGTTCAGGATGATTCCCGCGAGACTGCATGTTCTCGCGGTACTCAAGATTAATGACTAGAAGTATAAGACCCTTTTCGTTTACAGGACTATTACCTTCTTCGGTAGGGCTTTCCATCCCTTTCAACTAAGGAAGTCTTAGTTTTGTATTTACTCCCCGGGATTTCTCCCGACGTCACTATCTTACTACCCCTAATGAAAATTTCTTGCGAAATCCTCACTAAGTTTGGGCTTTTCCCTTTTCGCTCGCCACTACTAAGGGAATAAAGTTTTTCTCTGTTCCTCCGGCTACTGAAATGTTTTACTTCGCCGAGTTCACCTCCCCGATTAAAATCGGGGATAATATAGTTTATCACTATATTGGGTTTCCCCATTCGGACATCCCCGGATCTAAGGTCGCTACACACCTCCCCGAGGCTTATCGCAGTTACGCCACGTCCTTCTTCGTCTTCTAATGTCAAGGCATCCACCATACACTCTTAATATATAACCTGCTTAATATAGCTGGCAATTTATAGATACTACTACTTATTATTACTTTTATTACTTGCTATACATATTCAATTTTCAAAGTTCAGGATTGAAAAAACCGCTTTTAGCGGTTTGACATCCACGGGTATGCAAATACCTGGTTTTATCAACCGCTCTTTTTTATAAATTGTTTTTGGTTTTTTCTCATATAAACTAACAACACCATCATTGTAAATGGTAAAAAATCGCGTGTCAAGTCTTCTATTACTATCTATCGCTTAAATCCTGCTTAATTTTACCCAGAATATTAGCTGCCAAATCTTTTCCTCCTAGTCCGAATGCTAGACCGCCGGCAATCGTAATCATGGCAATGATTCCAATAATAATTGTCTGGATTAAAGCTGCGGCAATTCCCAATTGAGTCAAAGCAATTACAAAACCGAAAATCAAAATTGCCCACTTCACAACTCCGGAAATCGCATTTGCTGATGAAAGACCGGCAGTATCAGCGCTGGCTTTCACCAATTTCTGCATAAACTTCGCAACAATGGCTGCGGCCAAAAGCATGATAGCGGCAATCACAACATTGGGTATGTAATAAAGGATGCCTTTTAAAAATAGAGTTACCTCTACCAATCCCAAAATCTCAACTGCCGTCATCAAGAAAACGATAATGAAAAACCATTTTACAAGTTCTTCAAAAAATTTCGGAGAGTCCAATTTCAATCTTGCTTTAGTTAATGCTTTCTGAAAATTAAGCCTTTCTAAAAGCAGATCAAGTTTTATGGCTTTTATCATTCGGTTAACCACCTTGCCCAAGAATATAGCAATCAACCAACCAACAATGAAAACGATTAAAGATGCTAATAGTGTCGGCAGGAACTCAATAAAGCTCTGCCAAATTTGCGTCAATGAATCAAGTAAAATTTCTAACATAATAAAATAATTTTAATTCTTAATTCCCTGCCCACCACGCAAGACAACTTGCTGGCATTACAGACGAGTCGACCTTTAATTTAATTATAACATGATCAATTATAGCACAAAATTAATTTGGCAACAAAGATTCTGCATGATAAAATTTAACTTATGCTAGAACATATTAAAAAGATGCATTTTATCGGAATTGGAGGGGTCGGGGTTTCGGCTATTGCCAGAATGGCGCGATTAAAATGCATAAAAATCACTGGCTCTGATATTTCTGCAGGGAAAATGACTGAACGGATTGAAAAAATCGGGGGAAAAGTTTTTATTGGCCACAAAAAAGAAAATCTGCCCTCAGACACAAACATGATTATCTACTCCCCTGCTATAACCGAGGACAATCCGGAATTAATTTATGGCAGAACGCTAAACATTCCAATTTATTCGTATCCAGAAATCCTTGGATTGATTTCCCAAAATATGTATACCATCGCCATATCCGGAACGCACGGCAAAACAACCACCACTTCCATGATTGCCGAACTTTTAATTTACGGGAATTTGGATCCGACCGTCGTAGTGGGCGGTTTTTTGAAAAAGCAAGAAGATAATTTCGTTTTAGGAAGCAGTAAATATTTTATTGTTGAAGCCTGCGAATATAAAGAATCATTCTTGAACCTGACTCCAAATATTCTCGTAATTTTAAATATTGACAATGATCATCTGGATTATTTCAAAAATATTGAAAATATTAAAACTGCATTCAAAAAACTAATTGAAAAGGTTCCTAATGACGGCTATATTGTTTACAATTCCGAAAATACAAATATAATGGATGTTTTAAAAACTTATCGCGGGAAAAGCCAAACAATAGATTTTTTCAAAGAAACAGCAGATATTAAATTATCCGTGCTCGGTGGACACAATCTAAAAAACGCCAAAGCCGCAATAAGTGTGGCAAAATTAATTGGATTAAAAGAAAAAAAGGCTCTGAGAATTCTTAAAGATTATACTGGCACTTGGCGCAGGTTTGAATTTATGGGCAATGCAAAAAATGGCGCATTACTTTACAATGACTACGGCCACCACCCCACAGAAATAAAAGCAACTTTGAAAGCATGTAAAGAACAATATCCAAATCACAAATTGATTGTTGTTTTCCAGCCACATTTATATTCACGCACAAAATTTTTATTAAATGATTTTGCAGCAAGTTTCGGTTTAGCTGATAAAATTATTATTACTGACATTTATGCCGCGCGCGAGAAAAATGACCACACAATCCATTCTAAAGATTTAGTTAAAGCAATGCAGACCGCCAATGTGCAATACATCAGAAGTTTTGATGAAATAAAAAATTATTTAGAACAAAACATTAATAAAAATAATATTATCCTTTTTCTCGGTGCAGGAAATATTTACAAGATTGGAGAAGAAATGAAAGAATGAGGCACTCGCCTCATTCTTTTTTGTGGACCAAATTCGACTCGGTGGACCTAAGCAGAATCGGACTGCTATTTCCGCATTGCAAATGCGGTGTTCTACCATTAAACTATAGGCCCGAATAAAATGTGGGCGTACATGGACTCGAACCATGGACCTCGTCATTATCAGTGACGCGCTCTAACCAACTGAGCTATACGCCCTTGTCCGCCAATGAGGCGGGTCTTCTCAAAATTAATCCGCCCTGGGCGGATTAATTTTAATAAGATTTTAAAAAATCTTTTAAGCTTTGCCTAAAATCCTAAACATTCCAGTTCCGCAAACCGGGCAAACTCCTTTCAATGCTCTTCTGTCTCCCCCTTTTCCCTTCATTTTAACCTCCACTGCATTTTTCATCTCTTGTTTTTTTCTGCATTTTACGCAGTATCCTACATCTGCCATAATGTTTTTTTACCCTTTTAAATGTCGCCCCTGGCGACCCCGCTTTGCGGGATTTAACAGGGTGAATTAATTTATTATTAAATTACTGATTCTATTATACAGCTAAAATAAATACCCGCGCAAGTATTTTAAAGCTAAATAAAAAAATCCGCCCAACAGTCGGATTTTTTTATATCAAATCTTTTATAGTTATCCTGATACTCGCCTCGACTAGACACGAGTCTAGGCGGGCTTGATTTTTATCTGGACAAAAATCTAAATCCCTCTTGTCCGCCGAAGCTTTACGCGAAGGCGGATTGAATCGACTCTCCTTAATATCCAAAATGGTTACTAAGTAAAAATATTTTCCATCCACAGGTTCCCCTACGGATGCCTTGTTATGACTTCACCCTAGTCACCGAATTCACCTTAGGTCCCGCAATGCGAGAATGTCAGGTGCCCCCGGCTTCTCTGGTGTGACAGGCGGTGAGTACAAAGCTTGAGAACGTATTCACCGCAGCGTAGCTGATCTGCGATTACTAGCGATTCCAACTTCATGGGGTCGAATTGCAGACCCCAATCCGAACTGGGACCGACTTTGATGGGATTGGCTCCACCTTACGGCTTAGCAACCCATTGTATCGGCCATTGTAGCGCCTGTGTTGCCCAGGACATCAGAGGGCCATGCTGATTTGGCGTCATCCCTACCTTCCTCCCCGTATCACGGGGCAGTTTCGTCTGACACATATAACAGACAACAGGGGTTGCGCTTGTTACCCGAATTAACGGAGCAACTCACGCCACAAGCTGACGACAACCATGCAGCACCTGTTCTAGTGTCCTTGTAGAAGACCCAACTTTCATCGGGGTTTCACTAGAATTTCAAGTCCTGGTAAGGTTCTACGCTTAGTATCGAATTAAACCAGACGCTCCACCGCTTGTGCAAGCTCCCGTCTATTCCTTTGAGTTTTAGTCTTGCGACCGTACTTCCCAGGCGGAATACTTAACGCGTTAGCTTCGCCACCTGAAGGGTCGATACTTCAGACAGCTAGTATTCATAGTTTAGGGCGTGGACTACAAGGGTATCTAATCCTTTTTGCTCCCCACGCTTTCGTCTCTCAGGGTCAGAAATGCACCAGCTGAATGCCTTCGCCTTTGGTGTTCCCTAAGGTATCAACGGATTTCACCCCTACTCCTTAAGTTCCATCAGCCTCTCACACTCTCTAGTCTGACCGTTTCCCCTGCAGCTTCGATGTTGAGCATCGAAATTTAACAGAAGACGTATCAAACCCCCTACAGACGCTTTACGCCCAGTAATTCCGGACAACGCTTGGGGCACTCGTATTACCGCTGCTGCTGGCACGAGTTTAGCAACCCCTTATTCATAAGGTACACTCAAAAAATTGCTCCCTTATAAAAGCATTTTACATCCCGAAGGACTTCTTCATGCACGCGGCGTCGCTCCATCAGGCTTTCGCCCATTGTGGAAGATTCTCGACTGCTGCCTCCCGTAGGAGTAGGGCCCGTATCTCAGTGCCCTCGTTGGGGAACACGCTCTCACGCCCCCTACCCGTCATAGCCTTGGCAAGCCATTACCTCACCAACTAGCTGATAGGCCGCAGGCCACTCTCTCACCGACTCCGATTTGCACCGAAGCCTTTAGTCCCGATAAATCGGGACACCATTGGGAATTATCCCCGCTTTCGCGGGGTTATGCCCAAGTCAGAGGAATGTACCTACGTGTTACTAACTCGTTCGCCATGGTCCGATTTACATCGGACCATTCGACTTGCATGCCTTATCCACGCCGCCAGCGTTCGTCCTGAGCCAGGATCAAACTCTCAATAATAATTTTAGTTGTATCAGAACAACTATAAAAGATTCGATCTCTAACAACTCACACAAACTTACTGTATAATTATTTACCCCGCTTTGGCGGGGCAAATTCTATTAAGTTTTAAAAGAACAATTTAAAACAGAGCTCAATTTTTGAACTAAGTTCCAAAACTAAACTCTGTTTTAAAGACCAATTATTTATCTCGAGCTTGTCGAGAGAATTGTTCGCTCTTATTACATATTTTTAGAAATTACCTGCCCGTCAAAGCTACACTTGGCGTTGCGGGCGGGGGCTAATTAGGTTAATTAGACATTCGAAATCTATGTGTTTCTAATTATACTCGCAATAATTATCGTGTCAAGTATTTCTATGCTCTACGATTATCTAATGCTATCTGAATTAATTCATCAATGAGTTTTGTTTGAGGAATTTTACTTATCTCCCAAAGTTTAGGATACATACTAATCTTTGTAAAACCAGGGATTGTATTAACCTCGCTAAAAATATAATCGCCATTTTTCTTAATAAACCCGTCTACTCGCGCCATTCCTCTACACTTCAATAGTTTGAAAATTTTTATTGCAGTTTTTTGAATTTTATGAACTACTTTCCTCGATAAATTGGCTGGAGTTTTCAATTTGGCGCCATTTTCATCTAAATACTTGGCTTCATAGGAATAAAATTCGTAACTGGGTATAACCTCTCCCGATAATGAGGCAATAGGATTATCGCCTCCCAAAACCGAACATTCTATCTCTCTACCCATAATCATTTCTTCACACATAATTCTATCGCAGAGTTTAAATATTTCATTTATTCTTTTATCAAAATCATTTTTTGTTTTTATTTTATAAACACCAACTGATGAACCGGAATTGGTCGGCTTGATAAAAAACGGGCAACCTAATTTAGAAATAATATATGAAAACTTAATTTGTTTTTTCTCTGATGCGTTAAAAACCAAAAATTTTGCTGTTTTAATACCAGAATTTTCCAGTAATTTTTTGGCTACATCTTTATTCATTCCAATGGCCGAGCCCAAAACTCCGGTACCAACATAAGGAATACCTGCCATTTCAAAAAGTCCCTGAATAGTCCCATCTTCGCCAAAACTACCATGTAAAACAGGGAATGCAACATCTATTTTTATCCTTAAACCTTTGTCAAAAACTCCGATTATCTCTCTGTTTTTATTGAAAGAAAAAGTTACTGGTATACCATTCTTATTTAAATGCACTTTTTTGGCATTATCGCTATTCAAAATATAATTCTTGGTTTTGTAAAAGAAAAATTCGCCGTTTTTATTTATCCCAACAGGGATAATATTATATTTATTTTTATCAATACTATCTATAATGTTTTTTGCCGAAATAAGAGATATTTCGTGCTCCAGAGATCTACCGCCAAAAAAAATACCGACATTAATTTTTTTCATATTATTTCTCTTTTCTCCACTCCTCTATTTTTTTATGATTGCCGGATAATAATACTTTTGGAACCTTTCTTTTTTTCTTGTTAATGATTATTGATTCTGGCCTGGTATAAACCGGATAACTACCTTTGATTTCTTCCAGAGATTCGTGCTTGCCTAAAACCCCAGGAATAAAACGGCTCACTGCGTCAACAATAATCATCGCGGGAATTTCTCCGCCAGTCAAAACATAATCCCCTACTGAAATTTCTTCATCAGCAATATATTTTGCAACCCTTTCATCAACTCCCTCATATCTCCCGCAAGTCATAATCAGTTGGTCTAATTTGCTAAATCGTTTAGCCATTGCTTGATTAAATTTCTTACCTCGGGGTGAAAATATAATTATTTTAGTTTTAGGTTTTTTAGTTTTTAGTTTTGAGACTGCCTTTAAAATCGGCTCCACCATCATTACCATTCCCGGCCCTCCGCCATACGGCTTATCATCAACCTGCCTATGTTTGTCATCAGTATAATCCCTTAAATTATGAATTCCGATTTTCACCAAGCCCTTTTTCTGGGCACGTTTAATAATTGATTCAGAAAAATACGAATCAAATATATCCGGAAATATAGTTATGATATCGAATTTCATAAAATTATTTCAACTATACAATACCATAAATTAAGCCAAAAAACAAGAAAAATTACAATAATCGTTATATATACACTTTTTCACGATCGAGAAAAAATGTATATATAACTAAACAAACTAAAAACCGTGCCATAAATAGCACGGTTTTTAACAAGTTCTATTAACCCCATCTTGGTGGGGCAAGTTATATCTTGAGGTCGTCAACTACACTGTCAACATCCTTTTTCTCGTCTCGAACGGGTCTTTTCCCGCCTTCTGGCTCTTCAATTTTGAGATTAACTCGGGCATTATTCTTAGCGCCAACGATTCTTAAAAGAGTTCTAATAGCTCCTGCTGTTGAACCGCCGCGGCCAATTAAAGCACCCATGTCTTCTGGATTGACTTTTAAGGTTAAAAGTACGCCCATTTCATCGACGATTCTTTCAATCTTAACGTCTTTCGGATTGTTAACAATGCCCTCGACTAATGATTCAAGAAATTCCTGATCTTTTGCTTTGGCCATGTTTTCAATTAGGTTATTGAATTACTGATTACCGTAGTAGCCGACCTTTTAATGCTACTATCTTTTGTATATTTTATTCCTTTTTTGGTTCTGTGTCAACTCCGACGCCTTCCGATTTATCGGAAGGGTACGGAGCTCCGACCACGCCCTCGGCGGGCGTCGGAGGCACAACTCCTTCTTTCTTTACCTCTTCTGTTTTTCGCTTCGGCTTCCAGGCTTTCACTTTCGCTTTATCAATAATTTTTTCATCAACTAATAAATTATGCATTGTTGGAGAAGCCTGTACTCCTTTTGAAATCCAATACAAAATTCTTTCTTTGTTAAAATTTTTCTGCTTCTGGATTTTATTATATGATCCGAGTAGTTCAAGGAATTTCCCTTGTGGCCTCGTTGTGTGTTCAACCAAAACAACCCGAAAACTCGGGCTATTTTTCTTTCCAATTCTTTGTAATCGTATTTTTAACATATTTTTATCACCATCCTTTTTTCTCTAATCCATTTTTTGCTGCATCCTCTTGCGCCGCCTGCTTTGATGGACCTTCGCCAGTAGCAATTAAATCGCCATTTAAATATACGCCAACTTCAAATTTTTTGCAATGGTCTGGACCTTCTTCCTTTATTAATTCATAACTCGGGGTAATCCCTTCCTTGCCTTGTGCTCCTTCCTGAAAATGACTTTTGGGGTCTAAATATAATTTCTCACTCAAAACTCTTTCCAGTTCGCAGATTAGGTTCTCACAAAGAAATTTCTCTGCTTTATTAAAACCACCATCAAGATAAATTGCTCCAACAACCGCTTCAAATGTATTGGCTAAAATAAATTGTCGGGCACGGCCCATATCTTGCCCTTCGCCTTTCGAAAGCATTAAATAATCATTAAATCCCAACTTATTAGCAACCTCAGACAACATCTTACTATTAACCAAAGCTGCCCGCCAAGCAGTTAAATCCCCTTCTGGATTTTTGGGATAATGCTTAAAAAGATAATTTGTAACCACTAATTCCATTACTGCATCACCTAAAAATTCCAAACGTTCGTTCTGCTCTAAATTGCAGCCGGGATTTTCATTTAAATAAGACCTATGAACAAAAGCCTGTTGCAGCAAGTTTTTATTCTTAAATTTTATTTTAAAATTCTTCTCTAATTGATTAAAATTTTCAATAGTAGCCATAAATATTATTTATTCATTTCTCTGAAAATAGTTCCCAGGACTCCATTTATAAATCTACCCGAACTGTCTCCGCCATAACCTTTGGCTAATTCAATTGCTTCATTAATTGCCACCTTCGGTGGAACTTGCTCTTTGTCGCCGAACAATAATTCATAAATCCCGATTCTCAAAACATTTCTATCCACAATAGTAATTTGGTTTAACGGCCATTCCGGAGCGGATTTAGTGATAATATCATCAACCTGTGATTGATGCTCTAAAACCCCATGCGTCAAATTATTTATGAAATCATTTTCTTCAATTCCTGACCCGAATTCTTGTTTGTTCCTTTCAATGATTTTATTAATATCAATATTTTTTTCTTGATTGTTTCGCCCCCGAGTGGAGTTAAAATCCAGTTCGTATAAAGATTGTAGGACTATTGAACGAGCAATGTGCCTTGAAGACATATTATTTTTTAGATAATTCTTCTAAGTTTAATGGTTTAACCTGTCTGCCAGTAGGCATGGCTTTCGCTGTTTCCTTGGTTTCTCCTTCGTGTTCCTTTAATTCTTTTTCTTTTTTCTTTCTTTCTCTCTTTTCTAATTTCGCTAAAACATCAATTCTTTCTACGCCATTGTAAAATCCGCAAAAAGCGCAGATATGATGCGGTAAAATCGGCTCTCCGCATTTCGGACAGCTTGTCAAAGTTTTCTTCTTTAATTTAAGATGAGACCTTCGCCTATTTCTTCTACTTTTAGTATGTCTTTGTTTTGGTACTGGCATATTGATTTCAATATAACAGAAAAAAAATTTAAATGCAAATTTATCTTGTGATATAATAAGTTCATGGCGGAACAAAAGTTTACACATTTACATGTTCACTCGCATTACTCACTTCTAGACGGATTGGCGAAAATCGATGAACTAATTGAAAAAGCTAAGGCAACGGGAATGGATTCCCTGGCTATTACTGACCACGGCGTAATGTATGGCGTGGTTGAATTTTATAAAAAGGCAACTTCTGCCGGTATAAAACCGATTATCGGCGTTGAAACCTATCTTGTACCCGGAAGCCGTTTTGACAAAACCACAGGCAAATCTGATATCAGATATCATCTGATTTTGCTGGCAAAAGACAAAATCGGCTATCATAATTTAATCAAACTCGTAACTAAAGCCCATCTTGAGGGTTTTTATTATAAACCGAGAATCGACAAGGAAATTTTGAAAGAATATCACGAAGGACTAATTGCCCTGACCGCCTGTCCGCAAGGGGAGGTTCCGTCCGCGCTTATGGCTGACGATATTGCCAAAGCAAAAAAACTTGCTTTAGAATATTCAAAACTTTTCGGCAAGGACAATTTTTATCTTGAAATAATGGACCATCCGAATGATTTAAACCAGGTTCGTTTAAATGAAAAGATTATAAAACTAGCAAAAGAAACAAATTTGCCATTGGTTGCCACTAATGATGTTCATTATTTAAACAAAGAGGACGACGAAGTACATGATGTTTTACTTTGTGTTCAGACCAACCGCACTATTGTTGAAAAAGACAGAATGACCATGAAAGGCGAAGATTATTCCCTAAAGCCGCCCGATGAAATAATTAATGCATTTCGTAATGTTCCAGAGGCGATTGAAAACACTCAGAAAATCGCTGATATGTGCAACCTTAAACTGGAGCTTGATAAAATCGAGCTTCCCCACTTTCCTCTTCCTGAAGACGAAACAGCGAATTCTTATCTGAAAAAAATATGCGAAAAGGGATTACGCAAAAGAGACTTTGGAGAAAATCTTGACCAGGCAAAAAAACAACTGAAATTTGAATTAGGAGTTATTGAAAAAACCGGCTTCGCTTCGTACTTCCTAATTGTTCAGGACGTAGTTAATTGGGCGAAAAATAACAGCATTGTTGTCGGGCCGGGAAGGGGTTCGGCAGCAGGTTCGATTGTCTCTTATCTTTTAAATATCACCGATGTCGACCCGCTAAAATACAAACTTCTTTTTGAAAGATTTCTTAATCCGGAAAGAATAAGTATGCCTGATATTGATTTGGATTTTGCCGATATTAGACGAAATGAAATTGTTAATTATGTTGCAAAAAAATACGGAGCTGACCACGTTGCTCAAATTATTACTTTTGGAACAATGGCCAGCCGCGCTGCAATAAGAGACGCTGGCAGAGCCCTCGGCTATACCTATGCTTTCTGCGACCAAATTGCTAAAATGGTTCCTTTCGGTTTTGGATTAAAAGAAACTCTAGAAAAAGTTCCAGAACTTTCCCAATCTTACGACACCGATGATCAAGTAAAAATATTGATTGATATCGCTACAAAATTAGAAGGCGTTGCCCGCCATGCCTCAACCCATGCCTGTGGGATTGTAATCACCAAGAATCCAATTGATTTCTATGCTCCGCGCCAATTTGCACCACAGGACGAAAATTCTATTGTCACTCAATATGAAATGCACAGCATTGAAGCGCTCGGACTTTTAAAAATGGATTTTCTTGGCTTAAAAAACTTAACCACTATTGAAACAGCTTTAAATCTCATTGAAAAACTTCGGGGAATTAAAATTAACATTAACAATATACCATTAGACGACAAAAAAACTTTTGAACTTTTTAAAATGGCAAACACAATCGGAGTATTTCAATTAGAATCTTCCGGCATGAGAAAATATTTGCAGAAATTAAAACCAAATAATTTAGAAGACATTATTGCTATGGTTTCTTTATACCGGCCCGGACCCATAGATTTAATTCCCGATTATATTGCCAGAAAACATGGAGAAAAAGAAATTAGATACGTCCATCCGAAGCTCGAGCCAATCCTGAAAAATACTTACGGCATTACTGTTTACCAGGAACAGCTGATGCAAATTGCGAAAGATTTAGCGGGATTTACCATGTCTGAAGCAGATGTTTTAAGAAAAGCGGTCGGCAAAAAAATTAGAAAACTACTCGAACAACAGGCCGATAAGATGATTGACGGTATGGTAAAAAACGGAATTAATAAAGAAATCGCACAGAAAATATGGGATTCTATCGAGCCATTTGCCCAATATGGATTTAATCGTTCTCATGCAACCTGTTATGCTCTAATTGCTTATCAAACAGCTTATTTAAAAGCGAATTATCCAGAGGAATTCATCACTGCATTGATGCAGGCAGACCAAAAAGATCTGGATAGGATTAATATTTTAGTTAATGAAGCGAAAAAAATGGGCATCCAGGTTTTAGCCCCAGACATTAATGAAAGCTTTGATAACTTTACGCTCGTCCCTGCCTCGCCGGCAGGCGGGCATCCATCAATTCGCTTCGGATTAGCAGCAATAAAAAATGTCGGTCATAATGTTGTAGCAGCAATTGTTGAGGAAAGAAAGCAAAACGGAAACTTCCAGATCATGGCTGACTTCCTCACGCGCCTTGCTCCGCAAGCGGAGAAATCAGTAATTATCAATAAAAAATCTCTAGAAAACTTAATCCGCGCAGGAGCATTTGATGCTCTTGCCCAAAGAAAAGAATTATTAGAACATTTAGAGGAACTCCTAGAATTCTCTAAGGAATCACAGAAAACAAAAAATAACGGCCAAGCCAGTTTATTCAACGAAGAACAAATAACAAATAAAAATCAATTATTATTCACCAATGGAAACGGCAATGAAAAAAGAAAATTGTTGAACGAGGAAATCCAATGGGAAAAAGATTTGCTGGGAATGTATATTTCCGACCACCCACTTAAAAACTATGAGGGCTTCCTAAAAGGCAAAATAATCCATATCAGGGACTTGCCCAAAGAGAAAAAAGATAGTAAAGTTAAAATTGCAGGGGTAATTATCAAGATTACCAAATTTATTACCAAGTCCGGCAAACCGATGCTGTTTGTAAAAATAGAAGATTTAACCAGCACAATAGAAATCCTGGTTTTTGCTACAATCCTGGAAAAAAATCCGACAATTTGGCAAGAAGGAAAAGTCATCTTAATTGAGGGCCGCCTGACTGATAAAGATGACCAATTAAAAATCCTTTGTAATAACGTAGAAGAAATTATATGAAAATTGATGTAATACGACATTCAATAAGCCATATTATGGCGCATGCAGTTAAAGACATTTTTAAAGATGTTAAATTTGCCATTGGCCCGACAATTGATAATGGATTTTATTATGACTTTGGTTTAAAGAATCCCCTCACCCCAGAAGATTTGCCGAAGATTGAAAAAAGAATGCGCGAAATTTTAAAACAGAATCTTGCGTTCAAGCGAAAACTCGTTTCCAAAAACGAAGCGAAAAAACTATTTAAAAACCAACCCTATAAATTGGAACTCATAAAAGACCTCGATAGCAAAAACGCAACCATTTATATCAGCGGAGATTTTACTGATTTATGCAAGGGACCGCATGTAAAATCCACCCTTCAATTACATTCAGAGCAAGCCAAAGAAGTTATTGATGCATTTAAACTTACAAAAATTGCGGGCGCATACTGGCGCGGGGATGAAAAAAATCCCATGCTGCAAAGAATTTACGGAGTTGCTTTTAATACTAAAAGAGAGTTGGATGCCTATTTAAAACAAATAAAAGAAGCGGAAAAGCGCGACCACCGATTAATCGGCCAAAAACTGGATTTGTTTAGTATTGACGAAGAAGTCGGACCAGGACTAATCCTCTGGCATCCCAAAGGAACAGCTTTAAAAGGAGTAATTGAAAATTACTGGGTTAATGAACATCTAAAAAACGGTTATGAAATAATCGATACTCCCCATATCGGCCGAATAAAACTCTGGCAAACATCAGGCCATACTGATTTTTACAAAGAAAATATGTTCGGTCCAATGGAAGTTGAAGGCGATAAATACTTAATCAAGCCGATGAACTGCCCGTTCCATATGAAAATCTATAAAACCAAAAGCCGAAGTTATAGAGATTTACCCATACGCTGGGCAGAACTCGGTACAGTTTATAGATTTGAACGTTCCGGAGTTCTGCACGGCTTAACCCGAGTCAGAGGATTTACCCAGGATGATGCGCATATAATCTGCACACCGGACCAGTTAGCTGATGAAATGATGGCTGCTGTAAAATTCGGCATCAAACTTCTAAAAGAATTTGGATTTAAAGAATATAATATTTATCTGGCTACCAGGCCGGAAAAATATGTAGGAACTCCGAAGAACTGGGAAAAAGCAACAAGTACTCTGAAAAACGTCTTAAATAAATTGAATTTAAAATACCAAATTGATAAAGGCGGCGGGGTTTTTTATGGTCCAAAAATAGATATCAAAATCAAAGATTCATTAGGAAGAGAATGGCAATGCACTACAGTCCAGTTTGATTTTAATCTGCCGGAAAAATTTAATTTGACCTATATTGACGACAAAGGCCAAAAACAGAGGCCTTATATGGTTCATCGAGCCCTACTTGGTTCAATAGAAAGATTCATTGGTGTTTTGCTTGAAAATTATGCTGGTGCTTTGCCGTTCTGGCTCTCCCCTATCCAGATTTATGTAATTCCTATTGGTGACCGTCACGCGAAATATGCCGAGCAAATCAAAGAAAAACTTATGGCTTATGATTTAAGAGCTAAAGTAAAAAATGAAAACGAAACTGTCTCTAAAAAAATCCGCGAAGGAGAAATGCAAAAAATTCCTTATATGCTTGTAATTGGAGATGAAGAAACAAAAGCGAAATCTGTGCGCGTAAGAACCAGAGAGAAGGGAGATATTGGAATGATGAAAATTGAAGGATTTATTAAGAAAATAAAATGAGGTATTACGTAAAAATATTCGGGTGCCAGATGAATATTGCTGACGCCGAAAAAATAATCCAACATCTAGAAGATACCGGATACAAACAAGCCCCTACCATGGAAGGGGCTGATTTAATAGTGGTTGTTGCCTGCTCTGTGCGGCAAAGCGCGATTGATAGAATCTTCGGCTTAAAGAAAAAATTTGCAAAAATTAAGGCAAAAAAAATTTTAACTGGCTGCGTTTTAAAGGTAGATAAACCTAAATTTAAATATTTCTTTAACGAGATTTTATCAATTAATGAATTTCTCGGGAAAAATTATCTGGAGATGAAACCAAAATACTCCTGCCTCGCCGGCGGGCAGGCAAATCCCAAATCGTCATTCGTACCTATAATGACCGGGTGCAACAATTTCTGTTCTTATTGCGCAGTCCCTTATACCCGTGGCAGGGAGGTTTCAAGATCAACAAAAAATATAATTTTTGAAATAAAAAATCTTATTAAAAATGAATGCGAGGAGATTACTTTACTCGGACAAAATGTTAATTCATACAAAGATAATAAAATCAATTTCCCGAAACTACTGAAAATGATTGCCGATATACCCGGAAATTTCATCATAAAGTTTTTAACCTCACACCCTAAAGATTTTTCCATAGAACTAATCAATGCAATCGCTAAATCGCCAAAAATCAGCAGAGAAATCCACTTGCCGGTTCAAAGTGGAGACGATGAAATATTAAAAAGAATGAACCGTGGATACACGACGGAAAAATATCTTGATTTAATCAGGAGAATACGCGCGAAAATATCTCAAGCAAAAATTACCACAGATGTAATTGTGGGTTTTCCAGGCGAAACAAAAAAACAATTTGAGAATACGGTTGAATTGTTTAAAAAAGTCGGATTTGATATGGCTTATATTAATAAATATTCAATCAGGCCCGGAACAATAGCCAGTAAATATAAAGACGATGTGCCATGGAAAAAAAAGGTAAGAAGATGGAAGAAACTGAATGAAATAATTCAAAAGCCGAAGTTAATCGCAATTGTCGGACCGACTGCCTCGGGAAAATCCGCTTTTGCCATTAAGATGGCTAAAAAAATAAATAGTGAAATTGTTTCAGCTGATTCAAGACAAATTTATAAAGGAATGAATATTGGTACGGGTAAGACAACAAAGAAAGAAATGCAAGACATTCCTCATCATATGATAAATATAGCCAGTCCGAAAAAACAATTCAGCGTTACTGAATACAAAAAACTGGCCCTACAGACAATAGATAAAATCTACAAAAGAGGGAAAATGCCGATTCTTTGCGGAGGAACAGGATTTTACATCCGTGCAGTTGTTGATAATATAGTGATTCCAGAAGTCAAACCTGACTGGAAATTAAGAAAGGAACTAGAAAATAAAACCGAGAAAGAATTATTCAAAAAATTAAAAAAACTCGACCCAGATCGGACCAAGAATATTGATGCTAAAAATAAACGCCGGCTGATAAGGGCATTGGAAATAGTTATTAAAACGGACAAGCCAATACCGCAACTAAAGACCAGTCCTAAATTTGATATTCAATATATTAGAATTAAAAAATCTCCAGCAGAGCTGAAGAAATTAATAAATAAAAGAGTTGATAAAATGATAAAAATGGGATTGGAAAAAGAAGTAAAGAAATTAGTTAAAAAGTACGGCTGGACAACAGTATTAAGAAACACTATCGGTTATGCAGAATGGAGAGACTCCGAAAATAAAAAAGAAATCATCAAAGCAATTAAACTCCATACCTTACAATACGCCAAGCGTCAGCTTACATGGTTCAAAAAATTCGCCTGAATAAAATTTCAGCCCTTGCTCCTGTATTCTTCTTCAGCAATTTCTCTGGCTTTATTTATGGCCATTTCTTCAATTTTTTGCGGAGAATAAGCTTCTTTCATTAATTCTTCTCTCGCTTGAAGTATGATTCTATCTCGTTCTTCTGGAGAAAGCACGTCTAGGATGTGAACCTTTTCGCCTTTTTTCTTTTTTTCTTGACACACCACCCTGATTTCACCTCCTTGGGTGATAACCATATCAGAACCTTCAGTGTGTCGAATGTCTGCTTGTTCGTTAATTTTCGCCAATTCGTGCTTTCTAGTTATTTTGATTTTTTCTTCGGGAGTTAATTCCAGTTTTCTTTTAAAATCTTTATCCGCAGTTTCAAACATAAAATTTTATTTAGTTTTTATTCGTCTCCTTCTTTTTTTATTATATTCTCAAATTGTTTATCAATAAATTCGTCTGTGTCTAAGTTTTCTAAGCTTTCCTCTGATTCCAATTCCTGATTAAGTTCTATTAATTTTTTTTTCAATTCTAATACTTCTGGATTAGCATATTTTTTTCCCTCTAATCCTTTAGATTTCAAAATTTTATCCTCTATTTTATAGGATTCTTCCATTTCTTCAATTTTTTTCTTTAATTCTGCTATTCTTGCTTTTCTCTGCTTCAGAATTAATTCAGAAGAAGTAGCATCTGGTTGTTTTTCCATATTTTTAAACATATTTTTTCTTAATTATTATACTGTAATTATATATTATTTAAATCATTTTGTCAATATGTCTCTTAATATCTTGGCGACTACTTCGGGATTGGCTTTGCCTTTGGTTTCGCGCATTGCCTGGCCAACTAAAAACTGCAAAGCCGTTTCTTTTCCTTGTTTATAATCTTCAACCGGCTGAGGATTGTTTTTTATTGTTTGTTCTGCAATTTTATCCAAATCATCCCTATTGCTCACCTGTTTCAAGTTTCTGGATTCTATGATTTGCGACGGGTCTGCGCCGGTTTTAAACATTTCTTTCAAAGCCTCTTGTGCTCCACTAGAAGAGATTTCTCCAATAAATATCAGATAAATCAATTCTGCAAAATTTTCTGGCGTAATTTTTATTTCCCGATTTTCGAAAATAAATTTAGGAAACTCAGTAATAATATAATTGGCGCTTAAAACTATCAATCTATCAATATCTGTCTTAATCTTGCCTGATTTGAGCCAAGCATTAAGTTCGCTTACTGTATGCTCAAAAAAATCAGCTAAATATTTAAAGTTCACCAGAATATCAACACTTAATGCAGGCAATTTATATTCCTTTTCAAATCTTTTCCTTCTTACTTGCGGCAATTCTGGAATCTCTGCTGCTAATTTTTTAATCAATTCGGGTTTAATATCTAAAGGCGGCAAATCCGGCTCTGGGAAATAGCGATAATCATCAGAAGTTTCTTTTGTTCTCTGAGAAAATGTTTCTTGTTTTGCATCATCCCATCCTCTTGTTTCGTGTTCTATTTTGCCGTCTTCTTCTAAAATCTCCTGTTGCCTCTTAATTTCATATTCAATCGCTTTCTCGACACTACGAAATGAATTTAAATTTTTTACTTCAACTTTTGTACCCATATTCAGAGAAATATTTGCTTCCACGCGCATCTGACCTTTTTCCATATCTGCGTCGGAAATCCCCAAATATTTAAAGATTAATTGCAATTCCTGGGCGAAATTTTTTGCCTGTTCAGCAAAATGGATATCCGGCTCTGTAACCAATTCCATTAAAGGCATACCTGCGCGATTAAAATCAACCAAGGAATATCCCCCCTGCCTACCGGCAGGCAGGTTTTTATGCATTAGTCTTCCAGTGTCTTCTTCTAAATGAATCCTGCGGATTTTTATACCGTCTAATTTTCCCTCAAAACATAGTGGTGATTCGAATTGCGTAATCTGGTATCCTTTTGGCAAATCAGGATAAAAATAATTTTTCCTTTCAAACCAAGTTTTCTCCGCGATTTTACAGTTTAAGGCCAGACCTGCTTTTATTACGCTATGAATCGCTTCCTCATTAATAACAGGCAAGCTTCCTGGCTGGGCAGTGCAAATCGGGCAGATATTTTTATTTGCCTCTTTTTCCAAAGGATCATTTAAACAAGAACAAAACATTTTTGTCTTGGTTTTTAATTCCACATGTATTTCCAGCCCAATTGTCGGCTCGTATTTATTCGCCATAATTCTCTTATATTTTACATTAAAAAAATAAAAAAATGAAGTCCTGCCGGCCATCCGGTAGGACTTCTTTAATTTACTTTAAACCAATTAACTCTTTCAATTCTTCCACGCTCAACATTTTTTGAGCAAGCTTTTTGAGTTCCTCCTTACTGATGACTATAGACTTTTTTTCTGTTTTGTAAAGTTCTTTCATATCAACAAACAATGACGGAATTTCACGCATAACTATTTTATACATCATTTTGCTCATGCGTCGGATTTCCCACTCAGCGTCTTTCGCAAGTCGCAATCCGAACATATAGCGCAGGGAACGAACATTACAATAGAAATAACAAGGCGTATCCCAGAAAACTGGCATAATTTTTCTGGAATCCTGTTTAGTTGCACCTAATTCTCTTTTTCTGTCGTAATCTTTGATTGCTCTCTTTGCATGCCTTTCATCGATGGCATAAAGTTTTTGAACCTTTTTTTCATTTTCAATATAATCGTAGGTGCAATAAACAAATTTGTTTTTGTTGGCCGGCACAAATCGTGTACTTCGATATGTCCATCCTACGCCAATACGATGCCTTACCCATTGATTTTGAAGACTCTTGGTAATACCTCTAACAAGAAAAGTAAGACATATAGACTCTAAGGGTGTATGATGATTTTTTTTGATCAAATCACGATTTAACCGCAAATCGTCTTTTTGCGTTCCTTTAGATTCATGACTTGTTCGAGCAGTAAAGCCAGGTAAGGTTTCAGTAGTGCATAATTTCTTGAATCTTCCAACTGGCCGAGTAATAGCCACTAATTCAACCTTTGGTTCGACGCTTCTGAATAATCTCTTTCTTAAATGTTTCAATGGATCATTGTTCATTTTGGAACCTCCTAATTTTGAATATCCTTGATCTGAATTAGCTTTATACCTCTTCTTTCAAATAGCGCGGAAGCTTGTGGAAATTCTTCTTCATAACGCTTGAGATAGTAAAGCACCTTAATTCCCATGTTGTTGAGATGCTTGGCGCAATCATAACAAGGCGATTGCGTGCAATAAACCTCACAGCCCGCCAGGTTAATTCCATTTTTAGCAGCATTTACAATAGCATTCATCTCTGCATGTGCCCCGCGGCAACGCTTTGAACCAGATGGAAGTATTATTCCATTAACTTCCTTGGCGCAGCCGAAATCATTGCAATGATCATCTCCAACAGTAGGGCCATTGTATCCAATCTGCAAAATTCGTTTGTCGCGGACAAAAATTGCCGCGATGTGATAATGAAAGCATCTTGATTTGCACGCCCATACTTTCAATGTTTCCACAAAAACTTCTTGCCATGAAAATATCATTATTTCCTCCTTAACTTGATTTTAAAGAACTTTATCCTTGATTTATAGTATTTACAGCATAACTCTATAATAAAAACCCGTCAATGACGGGTCGTTGGGTGGAGCAATTCAGAACCTGTTTAGTGGTTTGAAAAATAAAAACGGGACACCGACGAGAGACTCGTCCGCGTGTCCCGATAGA